>Ga0316209_1003640_pt1 | contig 10244 bp, 10 predicted proteins | sample 6monopyrite_MG_FD_204945 | JGI IMG/M metagenome (GOLD analysis project Ga0316209, IMG submission 204945) | Microbial mat bacterial communities from mineral coupon in-situ incubated in ocean water Damariscotta River, Maine, United States -... | ecosystem: Environmental > Aquatic > Marine >...
CTGCAATGTTGCAGCACAGAAAATCAATTTTTGTAAAGTGGAACGAAACCTTTCCTAAAACGATGTAAAGTTCTTCTGATGTCATCCAAATGCTAATCTACGTCACATCATCACATCATCAAATCCCATAAATCACCCCATACTTCTTCTTGGCGTAATCCATAAAATACTTGGAGTTCAACGGTTCGCCAGAAATGCGTTCACACAATTCTTTAGAACTGTAAAGCTTACCATATTGATGAACGTTTTCTCGTAACCAAGCCAACAAATTCTTCAAATATGGTTTTGGATTATTCGAGTCCAAGTTACCAATTTTCTTTTCTGCTGCCGCATGAAATTGAGCTGCGTAAAAACTACCAATAGAATAGGTAGGGAAGTATCCGATAGAACCGTGACTCCAATGAATATCCTGTAAAACGCCTTCACTATCATTTGGAACATCAACGCCCAAATACTCCTTGTATTTCGCGTTCCAAGCTGCTGGAAGGTCAACCGCATTCAGCTTGCCTTCCATAATTCCTTTTTCAATTTCGTAACGGATGAGAATATGGAAATGATAGGTCAATTCATCTGCGTTTACGCGTATCAAACTCGACTGAACTTTATTCATCGCTTTGAAGAAATCTTCTGAGGATACTCCCTCAAATTGAGTTGGGAAGACTTCCTTCAATCGAGCAAATTTCCACTCCCAGAAAGGCAGCGAACGCCCTACATTATTTTCCCACAATCGGCTTTGACTCTCATGAATTCCTAGAGAAACAGCTTCACCAGATGGCAATCCATATTCGCTATCAGGTAACCCTTGCTCGTACAAAGCGTGACCACCTTCGTGGATACAGCTCCAAAGCATTTCGTTGAAGGTATCTTCCGAAACACGTGTGGTTACGCGAACATCGGTTGCAGAAAAATTAATGGTAAACGGATGACTCGAAACGTCTTGTCGCCCTCCTTCAAAATCGTAACCCATATCCTTCAAAACCTCAATCCCGAAATCCCATTGTTCATCGTGGTTGAAATACTGATCCATGAAAGAATCATTAACCTGCGGTTTGGCTTTTATTGCATCCAGCAAAGGCTTCAAATCTTTCTTTACGCCTTCGAACAACTCATCCAATTCAGCCACGGTACAATCAGGCTCAAACTCATCGCAAAGCGCATCGTACGGATGACCTTCGTATCCAACAATCTCAGCCTCTTTTCGCTTTAGGTCAATTACCTTTTGAAGGAACGGAGCGTAAAGCGCGTAATCGTTTTCCTCTTTCGCTTTTTGCCAATGAAAAAATGCCTCACTCGTGGCTCGGCTCATATCCTCAACAAACTTGGCATCGAACAGCGTTTTACGCTTCAAATCACGAGCGGTATGCTTGATGTTTGAGGCTTGTTTCAAATCAGTGGGAAGATTGGCAACCAATTCATCTACCAACTTCTTCAATTCTGAATCTGTCATTTTGATGTGCGCCAACTTAGAAAGTGTGCCGATTTGCTGCGCTCTTCTTGCATGACCTTTTTTTGGCATGTACGTCTCCAAATCCCAATGCATGAGGGCAGTTGCGTTACCAATATCAGCTATTTCAGAAAGGGCTTCGGTGTATTTAGTGTAGGTGTCCATTTTGATATGATGATTAGCTAATTTGATGATTAGCAAATGAGCTGCGAATGTAGAATAATCCTCTGCCATCGATGGCCGTTGGGCGCTCATTCCCCCTTCAAAAGGGGGTGGGCAGAAAATGTAGCCTGCGGAATTTTCTGGTCGGGGGATTTTTTGCTTAAAATCGTACTGAATTTAAAAGACACAATGAGCAAGGGAAAAAGCAATGGCGCAAAAGCGTTGATAGACACACTGACTAACGCGGGGATTGATACGTGCTTCACAAATCCGGGCACATCGGAAATGCATTTCGTTGCAGCGTTGGATAATTCTGAAATGCGCGCGGTTTTAACCCTTTTTGAAGGTGTTGCTACGGGTGCTGCCGATGGATATGCACGGATTGCGGGCAAACCTGCCGCAACGCTATTGCACCTTGGTTGCGGACTGGGAAACGGTCTCGCCAATTTGCACAATGCCCGAAAAGCACGTGTGCCGATGATTAATATTGTTGGAGACCATGCTAAATATCATGTTCAATACGATGCGCAATTGCAGTCTGATATTGAAACCGTTGCAAAGAACTGTTCCAAGTGGGTGAAAACCTCACAGGAAACAAGTGAAATTGGGGCTGATACAGCCGAGGCAATCAAAGTAGCTACAAGTCATCCTAATCAGATTTCCACACTCATTCTACCTGCCGATGTATCGTGGGGAGAAGGTGGCGAGGCCATCACCGATTTTTCGCAACCTGAACCAGAAACCGCCTCAGATGCGCATGTAAATGATATTGCTGAAGTATTAAAGAATTCAGGTAAAAAGGTGGCTATTCTTCTTGGAAGAAGAGTAACGCAGGAAGCTGGTTTGATGGCTGCTTCCAAAATCTCCGAAAAGACAGGTGCAAAACTTTATGCCGAAGTATTCCCTACGCGATTGCAGCGCGGTGCTGGTTTGCCCAATGTGGAGCGCATCGCTTATTTGGCCGAGATGGCAGCCGTACAATTGAGTGGGTATGACCATTTAATTCTGATTGATGCCAAAGCACCTGTTTCATTCTTCGCTTATCCGGGTAAGAAAAGTTATTTGGTTCCCGATGATTGCAAGCTTCATAATCTTGTAGAGAAAGAGCAAGATGCGTTGAAGAGTTTAGATGCCTTGGTTACTGCTGTTGGAGCTGCCGATACGACACCGAACCTTCAAGAAGCCAAGCGACCAAAATTGGCCACTGGCAAACTGAATGCTGAGAAAATTGCTCAAGCCGTTGGTGCGCTTTTACCTGACAACGCCATAATTTCTGATGAGGCACAAACTTCAGGTCTAAAAATTCCAAGCAATACGGCTGGTGCTCCAAAACATGATTTGCTTGCACTCACAGGTGGCGCCATCGGACAAGGCTTACCAGTTGCCGTTGGAGCGGCAATTGCAGGAAAAAACCGACCTGTATTGGCGTTGGTTGGAGACGGTTCTTCTATGTACACCATTCAATCTCTTTGGACAATTGTTGCCGAAAAACTGGATGTAACAACCGTAGTGATGAACAACGGTTCGTATGCCATTCTAAACATAGAATTAGAAAGAGTAGGAGCCGAAAAGGCAGGTCCCAAAGCCTTGGCACAATTGGATATTTCAAAGCCTGGAATTGATTTTGTTTCTATTGCAAAAGGAATGGGAATGCCTGCAGAACGTGTTAGAACTGCCGAGGAATTTAATTCAGCATTGGAGAACGCTTTCAGAGAACCCGGTCCGCATTTGATAGATGCCATTGTGCCAAGCGAATACGAAGGATTGAAGCTGAAAGCACTGCCTTATTTGTTGAATTCGCTGGATAAAATCCCAAATTCAATAGCGAAGGCACTCAAGAAAAAGTTAGCTCCTTAAATAAAAGGATTTTCGATGGACAATTGGCGATATACGATTTGCGATTTTTGCTACAGCCAATCAATTGTATATTGAAAATTGCACATAGTAGATTGCAAATTTTTAACAAGAACTTGTCAAGACAGTATGATGATTATTGCGGTTCGGGGTAGTATGCGAAATAGTCATTTTGGCTACTTCTTCCTGATAAACTGAACGGCAACGCTTAGCCAAGCGGCTACAAGAATAAGTCCGCCAATCGGTGTTGCAAAACCAATGGCTTTCACCCCTTCCATTCCGTGAACCGGAATAGTGGAAAGCAAAAAGATAGAACCAGAGAAGAACAGAATCCCAATAGCGAAAAGCCAAAGTGAAGCATTCAAGTTTACGTTGAATTGCTTAGAAAGAAGTACACAGCCAGCAATGGCAAAAATGTGCCACATCTGATACCGTACTCCCGTGGCGAAGCTGTTGAGTTGAACATCCGATAAAACATTCCGCAACGAATGGGCTCCAATAGCACCAAGAATGACGGTTACTGCTCCGAGAATAGCTGCAAATGCAATCCAATTTTTCATGCTGCGAATTTAGGAAAGAGTGAATAGAACGTCATTGCGAGCGCAGCGCGGCAATCCCAACGGTCAGTTCGAGTTCGTGCAGCGAGTATCGAGAACTAGTTAGGTGGGTGGAAACTTCTCGATACATCCCGATAAAAATCGGGACACTCGAAGTGACGATTATTTATACCCAATTTCTGGGGTTAGTTCAACCCTGCTTCGCATGAAAGTCCCCGTTCCAAAAGCGATTTCTTTACCGTCTTCATTGTAAATGGTAGCTTCTGCAATCAGCACGTTTTTCGATTGTGAGCGCAGTTTTCCAACGGAACGTAGTTTGCCTTTATTGGCAGGACGGATTAAACTCAAATTGAATGAGGAAGTCAGCACAAAAACATCTTCAATCACCGAGTTGGCAGCAAAGAATGCCGCATCATCTAAGAGTTTAAAATACACGGCACCGTGCATGGCAGCACCCGCGTGATGATATTTCTCCTTAACGGTCAGTCCAACCTCAGACTCACCTTCCGATATTTTGATTGTGGTTGTTTCAAACATCAACTTCTGGATGTTAGCAACCAGATACATACGTTCGAGTTTTTCGAAATGATTCGGTGTCATATAAGGTCGTCCTTTTTGTAAATTTCTATTCCCTTCTTTACCATTTCGTCAATTTCCTTTTCCATTTTCGCACTTAGCTTTTTAATGTGGAAACAGCTTTTGCCTTTCAGAGCTTTTTGCAGATCATCAGAAAGAGAGAACTCACTTACATGCGTGTAAATTGGGAAGTAATAAAACCGAATGTCTTTCGGTTTTGGAACTATGCTGGCAAAATAATAACCGTCCACTTTCTGTTTGCCTTGCATCACTTCTTTAGTACCACACATTTCCAGAACGGTTGGTTCGTCTTTTCTAACTCGTAGTGTTGGAACCTGCGCTTTTAGAATGCTCTTCAGTATTTCCTGTATTTCCGACACATCTGTTTTCATGGCTCTAAAGTAACGACCTACTCGTCATTGCGAGTGAGGTACGAACGCGGCAATCTCAATTAGTAGGTTGCTTCACTTCGTTCGCAATGACGTTCAAAAATTGTCTTTGTTTCGCGCTAATTCGGCTTTTGTGTTCTGTAATTTGCGGGCGATGAAAAACATTTTTGTGATAGGAGCAGGTCGTTCGGCCACCACGCTCATTGGCTACTTTTTGAAGCATGCCAAGGAGCAGGATTGGCACTTGACCGTTGGGGATATTTCGGCCGAATTGTGTGAAAACAAAATAGCTGGTCACCCTCGGGGCAGAGCTATTTCGTTTGATGTATTCAATGCAGAACAGAGGAGAGAAGAGCTTTCTAGAGCCGATGTTATAGTGAGTATGCTTCCGGCAAGTATGCACATTGAGGTTGCGAAGGAATGTGTAGAGATGGGCAAGCATCTTACTACTGCCTCGTACATTTCTGATGACATGCGCGCACTTGATGAAGCTGCAAAAACAAAAGGGTTAACGCTGCTAAATGAGACTGGATTGGATCCAGGCATCGACCATCTATCTGCCATGAAATTGCTGGATGAGATCAGGAACGATGGCGGAACGATTGAGCATTTCGAAAGCTTTACAGGCGGATTGGTGGCTGAAGAAAGTGATGATAATCCATGGCACTACAAGTTCACTTGGAACCCACGGAATGTTGTGTTGGCAAGTCAAGGTGGAGCCGTGAAGTTTCTTCATAACGGGAAGTACAAGTACATTCCATACAATCGTGTTTTTAGAAGGACGGAACGCATTAAAGTTGAAGGTTGTGGCGAGTTTGAAGGCTACGCTAATCGCGATAGCTTATCGTATAGAGATGTTTACGGATTGGAGGACGTGAAAACCATTTACCGAGGCACGCTAAGAAGGCCAGGCTTTAGCCGAAGCTGGAATGCTTTTGTGCATCTTGGTTTGACAGACGATAGCTATGTAATGGAAGACTCGGAAACGTTGACCAATCGTGAATTTCTCAACTCGTTTTTGCCGTTTAGTCTCACAGATAATGTCGAACTCAAACTGAGAGCAAGCTTGAAGTTGGATCAGGATGACCAATTGATGGAGAAAATCACTTGGTTGGGATTGTTTGAAAATACAGTCGTTGGCTTGAAAAATGCCACTCCAGCTCAAGTTTTGCAACACATTTTGGAGAAGAAGTGGAGCATGAAACCAGATGATAAGGACATGATTGTGATGTGGCATAAAGTCGGTTTTATCAAGAATGCACAGAAGTTTGTAACTGAAAGTTCGATGATTGTTGAAGGAGATGATCAGGATAATACAGCCATGGCAAAAACAGTGGGACTCCCGCTGGCCATTGCTACACGAATGATATTGGAAGAGAAGATTACAGAAAGAGGTGTTTTGCTTCCGCTTTCTAGAGATATTTACAAGCCAGTACTTTCTGAATTGGCGAACAATGGCATTGTTTTCAACGAAAAGACGTATCGGGTAGAGGAGTTCTCTACTTGAAGTGAAAGAAATTGGACAAGGTATAAGACACAAGAGGGGGTAATCGTGCAATCAGTTTAGATGAGACGCTTTCCCGAAAAAATCGGGACAGGCAGTTCTTCAGCGAAACAACTAGACACTGCGGTATTGCCTGTTTGTTTCCCTGACGAAGGAAGGGTCTCACACAGAATGTTTTTTTCTTTGTGAAAAGTGCCGTGCCTTCTGAGTCTCTGTGGCTAATTCATGTATAAGTATCTTCGCAAATCAGCATAAACATCATCCATGAAAAAAACAGCTGTTTTTCCAGGGTCTTTTGACCCAATAACTAAAGGACACGAGGATATTATTCTTAGGGCAATTCCACTGTTCGATGAGATTATTGTTGCCATCGGAACCAACTCAAGCAAAAAGTATTACTACAGCTTAGAGAAGCGATTGGAAATGATTCGTTATACGTTCAGAAATGAACCGAAAGTGAAAGTGGAAACCTATCTCGGAATGACGGTTGATTACTGCAAAGAAGTAAGTGCCAACTATCTTTTAAGAGGTCTTAGAACCTCTGCCGATTTCGAATTTGAACGAAGTATTGCCCATATTAACCAAATGCTTTACCCTGAATTGGACACAGTTTTTCTCCTCTCTTTACAAGAATACTCTGCAATAAATTCAACCATTGTCCGTGATATACTTATCAATGGAGGAGACGCTCAGCGTTTTGTTCCCGAAGGACTTGATTTGAATAAATGAGATTTCTGTGGTTGTTCATAATCCTTCCATTCATCACGAATGGCCAACACGCTATGGTCCGCGGTGTAGCTCCTCTGTCCATGGGTCAGGAAATTCAACTTAGAGTTTATGACGACCCAATTAGCGGAAAGGAGCGAATTCTTGCAAAACAGATTATTGATGTTGATGGCAGTTTTGAACTAAAAGTTTTTCCGAACGAAGTGCAGTACGCGTTTCTTCAAGTTGGGCAAGAATGTGCAGATTTTTTCATTGAGCGCGATAAGGATTTAGAACTAACGTTTGTCCCTCGGAAGAAAGACCCGAACAAACCTGAGGCTTTTTACGAGCGGCATTTTTTTGCTCCAAAAATTCTTGGTGGAAAATCTGCTAAGATGAATCAGCAGGTAATCGCGTTTAACGATACGCTCGATGCGTTTTTGGAAGCGCTCTACCCAATCTTAGTGAATCGAAAAAGCCCAGCGCTTGTGGCGAAAGAGTTGGAAGGGTTTGAAAAATCAGCATTGACTGAATTCAAGGGAGTTGAACCATTTGTGAAGGATTACATCAAGTACTCAATTGCAGCCGTAGAGCAAACCTTTTTGGGTAATCGCGATAAGCTATTTGCCAAGTATTTAAAGGATTCGCGGGCTCAGTTTAATAATCCTTCTTATGTCGACTTTCTGTTACAGTTTTATCAGGGAGCAGTTTATAAAATGGCGATAGTCAATCGCTACGAAGAGTGCAAGAAAGCCTTTGATGGCAAGGAAGCTTTTGCCAAACTCGATCAAATGTTGTTGGAAGAAGAACCTATGCTCCAAGATGTGTATGTGCGGAGGTTGGTTCTGATTGAAGGAATTGATGGTTTGTTTGGGCAACGAGAATTTGAGGACGAAAAACTCATCAATGCCCTAAACAACTTTGGCATGTTCTCTTCCAATTCATATCATGGGAGTGCCGCCAAAAACATTGCAGCCAAACACGAAAAACTAGCCAAAGGAACAGATGCTCACGAAATTGAGTTTCGAGATTTGGATGGAGTGGAAAAGCGATTGTCTGATTTTGAAGGAAAGTATGTTTTTCTTGAGCTAACCGATGCGAAAAACGCCTATTGCCAGCGCGAAACGAACGTGATTCCTAATTTGAAGGAGGAATTCAAAAACTTTCGATTTGTAACGGTTTGTGTCGGTAATTCAGATGCGGAAATGAAATCTCTTCAAAAGCAAATGAACATCAATTGGGAATTTGGAGGAGTTCAAATTTCCAGTTCCGTTATGGATGATTATGATGTGAAAAGTCTGCCGCTGTTCTTCATCATCAATCCAGATGGAAAATTCTACAGCGTGCCAGCCAAAGATCCAACGAAGGGCGCGCAAGACGAGCTGATGTCGCTTACCGAAAAGCTGAAAGCTGAAGGTCGGAGAGGAGTAGGGAAATAGCTTGAAGCGTCATTGCTAGTGAGGAACGAGCGCGGCAATCTGTCAATTATTACTCGCTGGATTTAAAAAGAGATTGCTTCGTTCCTCGCAATGACGGAGTTTATCAAGTCAACCCTTCCTTAACGACTTCCTGAATAGAGCCAAAGCTGCCATCCGCAAGAAGGTGCGCTTCATCTGTAGAAACCCATTTCACCTCCGTAATTCCTTCTTCGGTCTGAGGAATAAGCTCCGAAACATCGGTGCTCTTCATTAGATACCAGTAGGTCGGTTTCAGGATTTTTTCGCTTTTTAAAGTATAGGTGTGGTAGGTGGTGGAAAGCTGTCGGACGATGGTCGGTTTTGCGATGCCGCATTCCTCGGCCACTTCGCGCACCGCGCATTCCTCAATGCTTTCGCCTTTTTCCAATTTCCCTTTTGGCAAATCCCACATGCCGTTTCGGTAAATGAAAAGCCAATGGCCCTGCTCGTTTTCTACCAATCCGCCAGCGGCTTCAACGGTTTTATAGTGCGAACAAAAGTTTTGCCAATTAGAAGCCAGATTGCCAGAAACCAAGGTTCTGAGTTCGTTTCCAACCTCAAATTCTTCTATCACTTCAAGAAGTTGGGTCACCGTAGGGTTGGCTACATTCCTGTTGAAAACTACCTCGTTATTAGCCTCATTACTAAACAGGATAAAAGAGCTTCCTATGAAAACTTTATAGCTTTGCGCCATGGATATTTTGAACTCAGAATTGGCTGCTAATGTAGCCAATGAACTGCTACGGATAAAGGCCGTGAAACTGCAGCCCAACGACCCGTTCACCTGGGCATCGGGCTGGAAATCTCCCATTTACTGCGACAACCGAAAAACGCTCTCATATCCTGATACAAGAAAACTGATTGCCAAAGGTTTGGCGCAAGGAGTTAAAGAGAAGTTTGCCGATGCGGAGGTTGTAGCAGGCGTTGCAACAGGCGCCATTGCTATTGGCTTAATGGTAGCCGAAGAACTCGGATTGCCATTCATTTACGTCCGCCCAAAGCCAAAAGAGCACGGCTTAGGAAACCAGATAGAAGGCTACTTGCCGGAGAACAGTAAAGTAGTTGTGATTGAAGACCTCATCTCAACAGGAGGAAGTAGCCTGAAGGCAGTTGATGCATTGAGAGAAACGACTTCCACAGTGTTGGGCATGATGGCCATCTTCACTTACGGCTTTGCCAATGCAGATGAGAACTTTGAGAAAGCAAACTGCGAGATTTATACACTCTCAAACTACTCTGAGCTTGTAAAACTGGCTGTTGATTCGGGTTATGTTTCAGCAAACGACTTAGCGCAACTGAACGAATGGCGTAAGTCGCCATCAACTTGGAATCAATAACCAAACAAACCGTAGAGACACATTGAATGCGCCTCCTTTATGTGGAGACGAAACACGAAACGCAAGACACGAGACGCGAGACACGAGACGCGAGACGCGAGACGCAAGACACGAGACACGAGACACGAGACACGAGACGCGAGCATCGCGTCTCTACGGGTTCCAACCAATCTCGTGATGCTGATGCAGCGTATTACTGCCATCTTGGTGTTGTAATTGCAATTCGCCAGATGGTCGGGCTCCCAAAATGGTAACCTGC
>Ga0316209_1003643_pt1 | contig 10241 bp, 6 predicted proteins | sample 6monopyrite_MG_FD_204945 | JGI IMG/M metagenome (GOLD analysis project Ga0316209, IMG submission 204945) | Microbial mat bacterial communities from mineral coupon in-situ incubated in ocean water Damariscotta River, Maine, United States -... | ecosystem: Environmental > Aquatic > Marine > Coastal...
GAGATCGGTGACCAGCTTCGCGCCGAGCACTTCTACAACGATGCCCACCAGCATATCTACGGGGCGATTCGGGACCTGTATGAAAAAGGCGTCCGCGGAATCGATGCTGTGACGCTGGTCGAGGAACTTGGTACCCGAAGCCAGTTGGATGAGGTCGGCGGGATCCCCTACATCTCGCAGGTCATTGAAAGCGTTCCGCACGCTGCCCACGCCCGATACTACGCTGACATCATTCGCAACAAGTACGTGCAACGCTCGCTGATCTATGCCTGCACGGAAATCCTGCAGGATGCCTATGAAGCGACTGACGACCCGGATGGTCTGCTGAACATTGCGGAGCAGAAAGTTTTTCGGATCCTGGAGCAGCAGGAGACGTCAGATAAGATCGAGATTAAGGACATCCTGCTGGCTGCGTTCTCGCGGATCGACGAACGACTTGCGAACGACAGGGATGTGACGGGACTCTCCACCGGGTTCGCTGATCTGGATCACCACACCACGGGTTTCCAGCCTGCAGAACTCATCATCCTGGCCGCCCGCCCGTCGATGGGAAAAACAGCTCTGGTTTGCAACCTCGCCGAAGGCATCTGCCGAAACGAGGACAAGGGCGTCCTGCTGTTTTCGCTGGAGCAATCGAACCTGGAACTCGCCGAACGATTCCTGTGCATCAGCGCTAAGATCAACGGTCACGACCTTCGCGCTGGCAACCTCAGCGCCGAGCAGCGAGACCGCATGAACCTGGCGGCGTCGGATCTCAGCAACCTGCCGCTCTTCATCGATGACGTGCCCGGTCGAACGGTTCCACAAATGAGTGCGCTGGCTCGGCGACTGCATCGAAAGTCGCCCCTGGGCCTGATCATCATCGACTATCTGCAGCTGATCGAACCGGAAGATAAGGGAATCCCCCGCGAACAACAGATCGCTCAGATAACACGGCGATTGAAGTTCCTCTGCAAAGAACTCGATGTTCCGATGATCGCCCTGGCTCAGCTAAACCGAGGCGTCGAGCTTCGCGAAGACAAACGCCCAAAGCTGGCCGACCTTCGAGAAAGTGGAGCCATCGAGCAGGACGCCGACCTCGTCATGTTCCTCCACCGACCTGATGCCTATGATCCGGAAGACCGCCCCGGTGAGGCCGAGGTCATCATCGCGAAGCACCGTAGTGGCCCGACCGGAATCGTCCGTCTGACCTGGCGGAAAGAATTCATGAAGTTCGAAAACTACACCAACGTCACCGACCCCAACTTCCCTGTGACGGGTGACGGTTTCTAGGTCTAGGTGCTGCGACCACCAGAGCCTGCTCGGGAAGATGTGCTTCACGCCCGCAACTCAATCGCCGAGCCACGGTCCTATCGCAGCCGGAGCAAACGACGGGCTCCAATGCAGCTGGCTCGCACGATTCCAGCCATAGTTAACAGGCCACGCCATTTGCGGTTTCCTTCCCAGGGGGACGTAATAAGTGGACGGGAATCGAATTGTAATCGCTGGTGGAAGTGGGTTTCTTGGCATGTCGTTGGCGACAGACCTGACTGAAGCTGGTGCCGACGTCGTGGTACTGTCCCGGCGAAAAACTGCGTTCCCCGTGCCGTGGCGCCACTGCATCTGGGACGGCAGAACGGTCGCCGGCGAGTGGGTTCAGGAACTCAACGGCACTGCGGGGCTCATTAATCTCGCGGGTCGCTCGGTCGATTGCATCAGGACTCCGGATCACTGCGACGAGATCCTTCGATCGCGGATCGAATCGACCCCAGGTACTCGGAAAGGCCATGCGCTTGATTCAGAACCCACCGCCGGTCTGGATTCAGATGAGTACCGCTCATATCTATGGCGATCCCCCATCGGTTGTTTGCGACGAAGAATCGGCTTTCGGTTACGGATCGGCTCCGACAGTCGCGCGGGCGTGGGAGCGAGCATTTCACGACAGCGCCCTGCCCGGCCAGCGTCGTGTCCTTACACGCTGCAGTTTTGTCGTGGGGCGAGACCGTGGTGCCGGGCAGGGAGCAATGGGAACACTCGCAAGGCTCGCGAGATTCGGCCTCGGCGGTCGCGTTGGGAGCGGAAAGCAGGGCTTCAGCTGGATCCACGAAGGAGACCTAAACCGGATATTTGTCCGCGCGTTGACGGACAGCCAGCTGAGTGGTCCCTTCATCGCGTCCAGCCCGACTCCAGTTTCTCAAGTCGATTTCATGGCCATCCTCCGGCGCGTTGTTTCGATGCCGATTGGCCTGCCAGCCACCGCTTGGATGGTTCGGCTGGGTGCTCGATTCATTTTCCGCACCGACCCTGAACTTGCTCTTTATGGCCGCTACGTACTTCCCGCCCGCTTGCAGGATGAAGGGTTTGAGTTCGAGATGAGCGACCTCGAAACGGCCCTGCGCGACGCGATTAACTGATCAGCGACTCAGGTTCCGATCATGTGGGTTCGAACCAGGAGGATCCGATCGGTGTCGAGTCGATCGCCACGAGTTGGCTTGCCAGCGGTGATTCCAAAGTCGATACTCCTCGCACTAGGCGGTTCTTCCGCGCCCGGAGAGATGACAGAGTGGCCGATTGTGCAGCACTGGAAATGCTGTGTTCGGGAAACCGGACCGGGGGTTCGAATCCCCCTCTCTCCGCTTTTGTCTATCGGTGAAGTCTGATGACAAACGATGCTGATCCTGCCCTAAGCCCCGGCTCTCGCCGGGTTTAGGTGTTTTGGTCTTGCCCTTTGTTGCCAGGCGATGTCACGGGCTGACTGGAAGAGCCGACCCGTTCACTGACTGAGGCACTGACTAACTCTTCGGCCGTACTCGACTTCTCTTCATTGGGGGCCGGCAGAGACTTCAGCGACTCAGCCTGATCAGCCAACCCCACGTGGGCATACCGCATCGTTGTTTTGACGTCTGAGTGGCGAGCCAGTTCTTTGGCCTGAACAAGCCCAACGCCGTTGAGCAGCAGCCCGGTGACATACGAGTGTCGCCCAGCCGCATGAAAGTCTGCCACCCCGTCTTCGTTCTCGTAAGGGATTCCGATTCGCTCAAGATCCCGCCGTACCATTCGCCAGCTTCGGCGGCGTTCAATCTTCGGGAAAAGATGTTCATCCGGCTTTAGCTCTGGTAACCACTCCCTCAGCAGGACCATCAACTCAGGATGTATTGGTAGTGTGTCCCTCTTTCGGTGTTTGGAGCATGCAGCCTCAACTACGATCACGGGAGGCGATACATCGAGCTTAAAGCTCTGCGGAGTCAGACTCCCAAGCTCACGTCGCCTGAGCCCGGTGACCCGGGATTCGCGATCGTTGGCTCATCGTCTGGTATGCTGGAGCTTTTCAACTCGTCAAAGACAAGGCGCGCGCTATGCCTCACAATGTCCTCGCTGCTGGAATTGTTTGGTTCGCTGCAATCGTCGGACTTTCCGCTCAGGACTCAGCGTTCGAGAAGAACATTCGGCAATCCGTCGAACGATCGCTGCCGCTGCTGGAGACTGCGTCCGCTGAGACGGCTCGCAGACGCATATGCGTCACGTGTCATGGGCAGGCGTTGCCTGCAGTCGTGTTCGAAACAGCAACAAAACGTGGCTTTCACGTTGATGCCAGGAACCAGAAGCGGCAACTGGATCACACGTACGCGCATCTAAAACGGTCAAAGGCCCGGTACACCGATGGGCGAGGAACCGGTGGCCAGGTTGATACAGCTGGTTGGGCCCTTTGGGGACTGGAGACCCGTGATCGCGAAGCGGACGATGTCACGGATGCCGTCATCAAATACCTGTTGGGGAAGCAGACCAGGAAAGGACTGTGGCGGTGTTCCAGCAACCGACCCCCATCCGAGAAAAGCCACTTCGCCACGACGTACCTTGCTTTGCGAGCGTTCGATTCGTTCGGTCAGGATACGCAGGCCGAAAAGATCGAGTCTGCAAGAGAGACGGCGAAGTCGTGGTTCGAAAAGACGGATCCGAAAGATACCGAAGATCGGATCTTCCAGCTTCTGTCGCTGCCCTATGTGGGGCTAGACGACCGCGCGAATAATCTGACCGATCAACTCAAGCGGCAACAGCGAGCAGACGGCGGTTGGGGCCAACTTCCCGGTATGGAGAGCGACGCCTATGCGACGGCGACGGTACTTTACGCTCTGGAGGAAGGTGGAATGCAGGCTGCTAATCCAAGGTATCAACGCGGCCTGAAATTCCTCATCAAGAACCAGCAGGCAGACGGTTCGTGGCACGTGACGAGCCGCAGCAAACCGTTCCAGACGTACTTCGAAACCGGTTATCCGCACGGCAAGGATCAGTTTATTTCGATGACAGCAGCCTGCTGGGCAACACTCGTGATGCTGCGCGCCCTACCAGAACGCACCGCCCCGCCCATCGACGGCGCACCAAACTCAGAGCCAACGAAGCGAACCACCACACCGAGCGAGGCTTCGACGCAGGGCGACGTTGAACAACACAGAACCAATGACTCGCCTTCAGACGGCGGTGCCGACGCGGCTACTCGTCACCGAGACAAAGCAGTTCACCCGCCTTTGTTGTTAGGTAAAGCCGCCCGTCAGCGATTGCCAACCCGTCCCACGCTGGTTCAGGCACGCGCGTTTCGTTGATGACGTAGCCATCCTCCGTACCGATAACCTTCATGCGACCGTCGTTATGGACGACGTACAGCTTGCCGTTGCTTCCGAGTGCCATCGCGTGCACGTCGTTGCTAAGTTGCTGGCCGGGCTTGCGTTTCTTCTTCTCTTCATCAGGTTTGGCGAACGGATCGTTGGTCCACTTCGCCGCTTCAGCAATCCGCGCAGTGCGGAAGGGGCGGCCGCCTTTGTTGCCTTCCTGAGCGGCCTTCCAGCCCGTGATCCACTTGCTGTTGAACTTCTCGCCTTTGTCCAGATCAAAGTCTTTGCGGAACACGTCGGTCGTGCCGTTGATCGAGCTGTAGACGTTGTCGTCCTTGAACACGACCAGCGGCCGCCGCGGAGCCTCACCGCGGAAACGATCCTGGTGGCGAGCACCGTAGGTCCATGCGCCGCGCGGAATCCAGACTTCGCCAGCGCCAGTGTTGAGCTTCGCAAAGGCGTTCCACTTATCGACTGAAACGTCTTTTCCGTCACCCGACAGGATCCACCTGGACATCGCCAAGCCGTCCCCCTCGGCGTGCAGAATGTCGAATGGATCGAACTCGAGGCCCGAGTTCTCGTAGAAGCCCTTTTGCGGTACCGAGTCGATCCGCTGGACCCAATGACGCTTCGCCGTGAACGGATCAACTGCGAACACAAGAATGCCGCCGTCCGCCAGCGGTTGCCGACCGGCCGCGAAGTACGCGATGTCGTCCATCACCAGCACGGCACCTGGAACAGGCCACGGTGATTCGACTTGTCCGTAAGCGACGATACGCTCGTCCGAGGGAGCAGCTCGCATCCGCCAAACCAGTTCGCCGTCCGTTGCCTGCAGGCAGTAGACCCAGCCCGCAGCAGTTCCGAACAGGCACAGACCGCGATGGATGGCCGGGGGTGTATCCAGTCGACCGTTCGCAGTGAACCTCCACTTCACGTCGCCGCTGTTGGTGTCAATCGCTAATAGTTCGTGCGCGTTGGGTCGAGTTACGTAGGCGACCCCGTTCGCGATTGTCGGCGGACTAAGCGGCCCTTTGACCACAGGGTTGTCAGCCCAATCGTGCAGAATCGGACCGGTGGGTTCTTTGAAGTCGTCCTTCTGTTTGAACGCGGTCGTCCAGCGTTCCTGCAATCCTTCCGGACCGGGCGTGGTGGAGCTTCCACTTCGCCATCGGTCGTGCCGATACAACGGCCAGTCGCCGGCTTTTGGATTGGGTGCGTTTCGATCCGGTTTCGCAGTTCCTCGTTCAACGATGAACTCAAGCTCAGCGACCGGTTTGTTCGCAGGAGACTCTTCGATGCTGGCAGGAGCCATCGCCACGTAACCGCGGAGCATGGGCCAGCAGGTGCAATGCTTGGGTGTCGTGTAGACAAGACCGTTGGCGGGCACCCAACCATTCTCGCGAGAACAGTTCGCCTTCGTGATGCGGTTCGCGACAACCTGACCGGACGTCAGGTCCGTCATGTCCAGTTCACCCGCAAACATGTACTTTGGCGTGGCAACAGGCGGGAAACAATGAGCCAGCCCAGCCGGGTACGTCACCCGCGTCCTGCCTGTTCGAGGATCAAGCGCGGACACTTGCACCTTCTGGCGTTCCATCTTGCTCTTGTCGGCCGTGTTGACCTTGCCGCCGTGCAGAATCCAGAGGTCATCACCGAGGAACATTGCCCGCGCCTGGCGCGTGTGGTTCATCCCGGGCGGATAGTTCCTGGACCAAAGGTGCTTACCGGTGTCTGCGACGACCACATGGATCCCGTTGTCGGCGTCGTGATCATTTAGCGTTGAAACTTCAAAGACAAGCAGATCCTTCGCCAATACCGTTCGAACAGTGCGAGCGATCCACGGGAACGTCTTTTCGGCCCACAGCTGTTTTCCGTCCTCGCCGTTAACAACAACTGCTTGAGCTTTTTCGCCACGCCGGACGCGACCATGGATGAACGAAACGCGTTTGCCATCCGCGATCAGGTTCTTAGGATCGCTGGCATCGACTTTCCAAAGCTGTTCCCCGGTCTCAACACTAAACGCGCGGACTGAGTTCGTGTCTGTGGCGAGGACACGTTCCCCATCGTGAATGACGTACGTCGGGAGCCCCATGTTGCCGAACTCGACGAGAACTTTTCCAGTCGCCGCATCCATCGCAACGGGTGTCTTGCCCAGAACAGCGAACAGAACTTTCTCCGAAGCAACCGGCCTCGCGCCGTCACGTGAGAGGCGTGGCAGATCGAACTTCGCTGGATTGTTCTGACCTTTCTTTCGCAGGGAACGGTGCCACAGACGCAGCCCGTTGAAACTGTCACGAGCCAAAATGCCGCCGTAGAAGTTACGGCCTCCGGCAGTAACCATGCCTTCAACTTCAGACGTCGCCGCAGCAACCCATCGTACCCGTTCGGGTGGACCGACCAGCCGATCCTGAGACACCGCGTTGCCGTCGGCCGCGTGGCGAGGGTGCGACCAGACATCCATTTCATCGGGCCATGGGTTCGTCGCGACCAACGTTTCGTTTCGGTCTTCAATCTGCGTGAAGCCACCAGCCTCGAGATCGTCTTGCGATATCGCGTCGGTGTTGTGGACGACAATCGACCCACCCGGGGTCAGCACGCGTCTGAGTTCGGCAAGCGGAGCCGTGTAATCGCGAACGACAATCATGTTCACCACGTTCTCAGCGTACGTGAGTCGTTTCTGTTCGCGATGAACCTCGGCCCATGCGAGCCCGTATCGCCCGCCTGCATGAATCGCCGACTGGGCCGAAGCAATCTTCGTGGCGTCGCTATCCAAAACGTGAACCAGATACCGTCCGGTCTTGCTCAGTTCAATCGCCTGCTGAGTGTCGCTCGCGCCGAGCTGGACCACCAGGCCGCCGCGGAGAGTGGCTTCAATGCCTGTGCTGACTGACTGAGCCTGAGCCAGAGTTGTGACCAACATGGACGTTGCAAAAACGAACGCAAGCTTCATCGCATCACCTTTCCCGAAGACCTCGGTTCAGTCTGCATCATACCGCCCCGCGCCAGTGAGCGCACAGTCGATAGACACTCTCCTTTCGCGCGCGCGATCGAGTTGGAGAAGTGCGAAGACATGGTTGCACCAGGATCTTGAGCCATCGGCAACTACCATGCGCACTCAGCGGCAGAATCGCGACCACGTCGGGAAGTTCGTCCATACGCACAACTCGTTTGGTGGTAAGGGTTTAGCTGCGATGACCTGCGGGTCAAAAAGCGAGCTGCGGCGTGGTCCCGCTGAAGTTGCGGCACTCGTTCGCAGATGTGGCGTAGCCCCGCGACTGTCGCCTGGTATCATTCAGGCGGCACGCGCCGCCGTCGGATATCAGTGGAGATCAACGTGATCGTTGCAGAACTCGAACCGGAAGTCTCTGTGGAAGCAGTACCGGCTGACCCCGTTCCGGCTGTGGAGCAGTACGTCCCTGATCGCGACCCGACAGACGCTCGCCGTCGACGACGGTACGTCTGGCTGGTGTTAGGTTGTCTGGCCACCGTGTTCCTGTGGACGTTGCCCTGGCTGATCTCGGCGACGGGAATACACAACCGGTTCCTACCGAAGGTGCCGGGGTTTTCGGTCACCGCTTCGAGCGTAGAGCTTGGCTGGTTCAGTCCGACAATCGTCCATGGGCTGCAGGTTCAGGAGAAAGGCACCAAACCAAAGCCAAAGCGCGCGGCGTCCGAGGAAGAGTCGCAGGAAGAAGCTGGTGATTCGGTCACGGCCGAAAAGGTTGAGGTCAACCGGTCGTTCTTCGATTTGGTTCGAGGCAAGTTGAAGGATTCGACCATCACGCTGCGGAAGCCGCACTTTCGCTTGTCGTTGACCGATGCCTCCAGCGTCGCCAAGGCGATTCCGCAGATCCGCACGAAGGTTGTTGACGCTCGGCTTACGCTGCTGAACGCAGAGACGAAGGAGCCGTTGATTGACTTGCCGAATCTGAACTTTGTCGCGAGGACCAAGGCAACAAAAACCGGGAAGGTCCTGACCGTCGAGCCATCAAAGATTCTCGATCACCACGAAATCAAGCCAGAGCTATTCACGAAGGGCCTTGAGTTCGTCGCGCCACTGCTGGCGGATGCTGCAAAGGTGAGCGGAAGCGTCACGGTCGAGGTCCGAAAGTGCGTTGTTCGATTCGAAGGGGACAAGCCAATCGTCGATGCACTCGACGGACGAGTTGTACTGCACGATGTGCAGTCGACCGCGACGGGCACGACCGCAGATGTCGTGCAGCTGTTGGGCACAGCGCTCCGGATGGACGTGCCGCAGCAATTGCGGGTCGTTGATGATTCGGTGGTTGATTTCGAAGTCATCGATGGCCGCGTGCACCACAAAGGCCTCGCGTTTCTTCTGCCCGGCATCACTGACGATCTGCTCCTGACGAGTGCCGGGACGGTCGGGTTCGACCGATCGCTGGAGGTCACGCTTTCTGTCAACCTCCCCCGGAAAGGACTGGCCGACTATCCGCTGTTGCAACGTCTCGCCGACCAACCGCTGGAACTGGCTCTAACCGGCACGATCGACAACCCGACGCTTGGCATCGCAAGGAATCAAACACTAATCGACGTTTTGGCCTCCCGACTGGCGCCAACGCCGGACGGACGACCCGAACCAGTGCCCGATGCTGTCCTGCGGTTGGTGAATGGTCTGGGCCAGGCTCGGCCGCAGGTTCCGGGCGAACCCTCTGCCGTGACCGGTTCGATTCTGAATTTGATTCGATCTGTACAGGAACAGCGCCGCCGCGCGGGGCCATTAGAGGAAGTCTCGCCTCGTCCCCGCCGCAGGCCGATCAGGCGTCCCCGGATGAACCGCCGGCGATTCCCGCCCGGGAAGAATCCGCCCGCCCATTGAGACCCCCGCTTGCAAGCCAACTCGCCCGCCCGGGTTCTGGAGCTTAGTCCTCTCGGTCGCTCCGGATGCATTTTCTGTCGATAGGTTCAGACCGTTGCAGGCCACTGACAGCCGTGGCAGTCGCAACGCAAACACGGTACCCTGGTTCGACTTGCCTGGAGAACCGCATGACCAAGCTGTCCCGAACCATCGCGTTGGTTTGCATCGCAACCGTTTCAACAACGCGTGCGAACGATCAGAAGAACCTGCTGATCATTGAGACCGACGAGCATCACTTTAAGACCCTGGGCTGCTACGGCGGGAAGATTGTCGGTACGCCAAACATCGACTGGATTGCAGAAAACGGAGCCAGGTGCACCAGTTTCTATGCGACCACACCGGTCTGTTCGCCATCGCGAGCATCCTTGATGTCGGGTCTGTATCCGCAGAAGACTCCGGTCACAACAAACAACATTCCGCTGAGCGATTCGATCGTGACGTTCGCCGAAGTCTTGAAACGTAACGGCTACGCGACAGGCTACGCTGGCAAGTGGCACCTCGATGGCAACGGCAAGCCGCAGTGGGCTCCGGAACGGAGGTTTGGCTGGACCGACAACCGCTTCATGTTCAACCGTGGTCACTGGAAGAAGTTCGTCGACACGCCTGACGGCCCTGCCGTTGGGTCTCGCAACAAGAAGGGCCCGAATTACAACCTGAACGGGGCTGACGAGAAGACGTTCTCGACCGACTGGCTGTGCGACAAGGCCGTGGATTTCATCGATGAACATGCCGACGAGCCGTGGTGCTACATGGTGAACCTACCAGACCCGCACGGG
>Ga0316209_1003645_pt1 | contig 10238 bp, 6 predicted proteins | sample 6monopyrite_MG_FD_204945 | JGI IMG/M metagenome (GOLD analysis project Ga0316209, IMG submission 204945) | Microbial mat bacterial communities from mineral coupon in-situ incubated in ocean water Damariscotta River, Maine, United States -... | ecosystem: Environmental > Aquatic > Marine > Coastal...
CTGACAACTTCGTCGTCAGGGGCTTCACCAAAGCAGATTACTCCACCCGATGCCCTGTTGACTTTATGGCTCACAAGCATTTACCATATTCAGTACCTTTCAACTAAAAAGAACAAACAAACTTACCAGGCACACCGGCGACGCAAAGAAAAAAAGAAAATTTTTTTTTAGCAGATTAAATAGGCAGTATGAATTCCAAATTATTGCAGACGATGCGAAAATTTCTTTGCGTCTCCGCGTCTTTGCGAGAGTATTGTTCTCCGTGATCTCTGAGCCTCCGTGGTTATTTATATTTTTCCTGTTTGGTTCCGGCTCATCCAGGTTAGGAATGATCTCATACAACTTATTGTCCCATTGCGAAAGGCACGATCCATGCGACGTCAAAAACTCCAGAATTTTATCACCAGTGATTTCATTGCACTGGCATTCTTCGGAATGTTGTTTCTTTCAGTGACCTGCGATGCGAAAGCTCAAAACCCCGGGTTTGCGAAAGAACCGGTCATTGTTGAATACGATGTCGATCCAAGCTGGCCGCAAATTCCGGATGATATCAGCCGCAAGGGCTGGGTTTCCGGCCTGGCGATTGATGCTCATGGGGATATCTGGTTCTTCAAAAAAGGGCCTGATCCGATTCAGGTTTATACCACTGAGGGGAAATTTATTCGTTCCTGGGGCAAGGGAGATTTTGTTAATCCGCATCAGTTGCGGATCGATCATGAAGGGAACATCTGGGTGGCTGATTTCGGCCTGCATATCGTGCAGAAATTTACGCCGGAAGGGAAACTGCTTCAAACGCTCGGCACGCGTGGCGAAAAAGGAGAAGACGAAACACACTTCAACATGCCAACCGATATGGCGATTACTCCGACGGGAGATATTTTCATCACCGACGGCTACGGCAACCGTCGGATTGTCCATTTCGATAAAAACGGCAAGTTCATCAAAGCGTGGGGAAAGTATGGATCGGGGCCGGGAGAATTTATTTTGCCTCATGCGATTGTGCTCGATTCCAAAGGGTTGTTGTACATTGCAGATCGCAACAGCGGGCGGATACAGGTTTTCAATCAGCAGGGAAAATTTCTTGATCAATGGACCGGGTTGATTATGCCCTGGGGAATTTCGATGACAAAAAATGACGAACTTTGGGTTTGCGGATCTTCACCCCACTGGTGGCGACGTCACGGAAAATATCCGGAATTCAAAGATCAGATTTTCATGAAACTCGACACCAAAGGCCGCATCAAACGAATCTGGACAATTCCGCTGGGCGATATTGGAAATGATAAAAACAATCCGGACGTTTCCAGAATCAAACCAGGCGAAGCGGTCGGCATTCATGCCATTGCAGAAGACGCCAAAGGAAACATCTACCTCGGCGAAATCTACAGCGAACGCGCCCAGAAATTCATGCCCGTTCGCAGCAGGGAGGATTCGAAATAAACTCGCTTCACGGCAAGTCGGGCAAAATTCAGTTCAGGAAAATGGGCAATGAAACCTTTACCGCTGACGGAAGAATTCAAGAGCGTTGCCAAACGTATCATCTGGTTTGAAGGACCTGAGCAGGCCGTTCGCGATCCCGTGCGGCTTATTGCCTACGCGATGACCTACGCAACTTATGAAGATATGAAAGCGATCCGAAAACATTTCAGCGATGAGAATTTGCGAGAGGCTATGAAAAAGGCGCCGCCGGGAATCATCGATCCTCGTTCCTGGTCCTACTGGCACCTCAAACTGGGACAATACCCGGCACCAGAAATGCCAAGGCGTAATTTTATCGCGGAGTCCGAAAAAGAAGTCACCTCATAGTACGAAGTTTATCTTTTTGAATCATTTAGACAAAACAGGAAGTAATACAAGTCATAAAGAGGGCATAGGTTCTTCTGTAATTGAATGTATGTGTGGCTCTGTTCCGTCAATATTTTTCAGGAAATCTTCAATGCAGGTTCATCGAATTGCTTTTCCAATGTTGTTGGCATTTTGCCTGATCGTCATTCACTCTCACCTCTTTGTGCAGGCAGCGGAAACAGAAGCGATTCCGATCCAAAAAATGAGACTCGTCGTTCTGGCACCAGATGGTTCGCCGGTCGTGGGGGCAAAAGTGAAACCGGACGGGCTACGCACAATTATCGATCCCGGTTCTCATTATTGGTGGGTAACCAAACGTCACGGTCCTCATCCCGAACAATTGACCGACAAAAATGGGGCAGTCGAAATAACTTATCCGAAGTATGTTGATGAACGCAAAGAAACCGGGAAGGTAACGGTTACTATCGATCATCCTGACTACGTACTGTATTGGGCTGATCAATCAACCTCTCAAAATCTGCATGAGGTGACACTGAAAAAAGGTTACCAACTACGAGTTTTCGCAGTGACCAAGCATCATGGGCTGAAAAAAATTACCTCCCGGTTGTACGGCTTGATTCATGATAGAAGTACTCGTTCTCAATTTGAATGGACGCGAGAAAAACAAGGGACATTAATTTCTCCCGCTTTTGAACGTAAAAAGACAATCGGCTGGGCGGTTCAATTAACAGAAAAACCAATTCTGTTCAGCGATACTTTTGAAATTGATCCAACACAGTCAAAAGATACAGTCAACCAGACAAGAAGGACTCTTTTGTTAAAACCGGGCTACCGTGTCGAAGGGCAAATTGATGAAGCCGTACCACGTCCAATCAAAAATGGTCGTGTTTTAATCTATGTAACTCCCGTCAATCGCCCGGAAGGATGGGCAAACATGATGTGGCAAGACGTTGCACAAATAAAACCTGATGGCACCTTTCTGTTTGAAAGTCTGCCACGATGTGAAGTTGCACAAGTTCTCACATTGTGTGATGGTTGGATTTCTTCACAACCGCAGGCTGTCGATTTTCATGAACTGAGACAACCAAAAGGAAAAGTTGCACAACCGTGGCAATTATCCAGCGGAACTTACGCTCAAGTACACCGTATCGATACGCAAAAACCTTTCCTTAACGTCAAAATGGAAAAAACGGTTTCTGTTGATTTCAACATATTGAAGCCGGATCAAACACCTCTTGCTGGTGCGACAGTAGCAATGTGGCCGAATTTACGCATCGAGGGTTTGGGGGCTGTCATTATAGGAACTGTATTTCCAACTCGCGAAGTTCTGACCCTCAAAGATACCACTGTCTACTACGATAAAAAGTTGTTAGAAAATAAACGGTTTTCCGCAACAACAGACGCCAGGGGGAAAGCCGTGATTAAAAACTTGCCAGCCCGTACAAGCATCGGTTGGACCGTACAGCATGACGACTTCGATATGCCAGCTCTGGGCATAGTAAGAGAACGCCGATCCAGAAACCTCGATGCAACTCAATCTCCGATTCCGCTGCAAACAATTGTGATGGAGAAAAAAGGAACCCATCTGCTTGGCGAGACAAAGGCTGAATCAAAACCAAAGAAAAAAAGAAAACGTGGCTCCGGCAAAGTCTCAACGAAGCAGGAATAAATTCAACTCGCTTGCTACTCAAAAGATACCACTAACATGTGGGAAGAGCCATCTTTCTTTGCGTCCCCGCGTCTTTGCGAGCAAATTTTTCTGATTTCATGAAGTAGTCATTGGAAAGTTTCTTCACGATACTCTACTGGTACGTTTCAGACTGGTAGCAGTTTCCTTGACGACTGTTTGACGATACCGCCTGTACTTGCGATAATAAAATGGAATTGTTGACATGACAAAGCTCTAAAATAAAAGGATGGATTCATGGATCAGTTTTTGATCTCGAAACGTATTAATATATTTACGTTGTTTCTGATTATATCTGCTGCCTGTTTTAATCAGGCTGCTTTTGCCAAAGAGCCGACCTCTGCGGATAAAAATCCGCTACTTTCCCATACTCGGCAACTAACTTTTGCGGGGCGTCGCTCGGGAGAAGGTTATTTCAGTGCGGATGGAACGAAATTGATCTTTCAAAGTGAGCGAGAGCCGGGCAATCCGTTCTTTCAAATTTATCTGCTCGATTTAGAAACCGGCGACGAACAGCGCATTTCCCCCGGCATCGGCAAGACAACTTGCGCGTGGATTGCTCCCGATAATCAGCACGTTCTGTTTGCATCGACACAACTCGACCCACTCGCCAAACAGAAGCAGAAGGATGAATTAAAACTGCGAGCCGAGGGGAAACAGAAGCGGTATTCCTGGGATTACGATCCGACATTCGACATCATCGAATACGACTTGAAGACAAAAAAGTATCGCCCGTTAACAAAAGAAACAGGCTACGATGCAGAAGGTTCTTACTCGCCCGATGGAAAGCTGATCGCGTTTGCTTCTAATCGTGCCGCTTATGATCACAAGTTGACACCGGAAGAACAGAAAAAGTTGAAACGTGATCCTTCAGTGTTCATGGAAATTTATTTGATGAATGCGGATGGCACGAATGTGCGGCAGCTAACCAACACAATCGGTTACGATGGCGGACCGTTCTTTTCACCTGATGGAAAACGAATCTGCTGGCGTCGCTTCACCGAAGATGGAGCAACGGCTGAAATCATGACGATGAACATCGACGGCAGCGATGTGAAACAATTGACCAACTGGCATGTAATGTCGTGGGCGCCTTATTACCACCCCAGCGGCAAATACATTATTTTCACGACCAACAGGCACGGCTTTGCAAATTTTGAATTGTACCTGGTCGATGTGAATGGAAAATCGGCCCCGGTTCGTGTCACTGATTCCGCCGGATTTGACGGACTGCCTGTCTTCACGCCCGATGGCAATGCGCTCGTCTGGACATCGAACCGGACAGAAAATAAACAGTCACAATTGTTCCGCGCAGACTGGAACCACGAACTTGCATTGGAACTACTGGAACAGAATTCAGCGGATAATACGAAGCTGAGTTCTGCTGAGGTGCTTGGTAGTGCGAAAAAATCGGCAATGCAGGCCGCAAGTGGTTTCCAGCCGGCTGATATCGCCCGGCATGTTGCGTTTTTATGTCGGGAAGAACTCGAAGGACGCTTGACCGGTACCGAAGGGGAAAAACTGGCAACTGCATATATAGCAGCCTATTTCGATGAATTGGGGCTGGAGCCAGCGGGCGATGAGGGGACATGGTTCCAGAATTTTGAATTCACTGCAGGGGTTAAACTGGGAGAGAAGAACAGTCTCGCATTGGGGGATAAAAGTTATGAAATGAACAAGCAGTGGCGACCCGTTTCTTTTTCTGCTTCAGGAAAATTCACTGCCGATTCAATCGCTTTTGCAGGGTACGGATTGGTTGCTCCGGCGAGTAAGGATTTTGAAGAATACGATTCCTACGTCCATTTAGACGTAAAAGATAAATGGGTCGTCGTGTTCCGGTTCTTGCCGGAATCGGCCTCACCAGAATTGCGTCAACATTGGGGACGATTTTCTTCACTGAGGTATAAGGCAATGGTTGCCCGAGACAAGGGAGCCAAAGGCTTGATTGTCGTTTCAGGACCGAATTCAAAAGTAAAAAATCAATTGATCAAACTGCGAAACGATGGTTCACTTTCCGGAACATCGATTCCCGTGATCAGTGTTACAGATAAAGTTGTAGATTCGTGGTTAAGTAAAGCCGCAAACGCACAGCCGGATGGAAAAGGAATCAGCCTCAAAGCGTGGCAGGATCGTTTAGACCCCGCGAAACCGCAGATGGGATTTGTTCTTGATCAAATAAAGCTGACCGCGAATATCGATATTACACAAGTAAAACGGACCGGGCGAAATGTGATTGGACGATTAAAAGCAGAGATCAAACAGAAACAGCCGGCGTTACTTGTCGGGGCGCATGTGGATCATCTCGGGCGGGGCGGGAGTTCGTCATCGTTAGCCAAAGAAGAGGAGCAAGAACAGATTCACTTCGGAGCAGACGACAACGCCTCCGGCACCGCAGCGATGCTGGAAATTGCAGAGTACCTTTCTGCGATGAAGAAAAAGGATCAACTTCCCTTGAAACGCGATGTCCTTTTCGTTGCCTGGTCCGGGGAAGAACTGGGGCTTTATGGTTCGAGCCACTTTGTAAAAAGTTTGAAAGCGGCGATGGCACACCATGCCCACGGTTCGCACGATGACGCTGCTCATTTGAAGTTGCCAGGGCATAAAAAAGTGGGAAAGAAGTCGCCTCATCAGCCGGCAATACATGCCCACGGCGGTCATTCGTCAAGCAGTTTGAATCAACTGATCTCAGCTTGCCTCAACATGGATATGGTCGGACGGTTCGATAAAGCATTGGTACTTCAGGGGATTGGTTCTTCTTCAATCTGGAAACGCGAAATCGAAAAACGAAATATCGCGGTCGGCTTACCAATCACGCTGCAAAATGATAGCTACCTGCCGACGGATGCCAGTTCGTTCTTTATGAATGGAGTGCCGATTCTTTCTGCATTCACAGGGAACCATACCGATTATCATACTCCAAGAGACACGCCGGAAAAATTGAATTACGAGGCGGCTGCAAAAATCGCGAAACTGATGGGATTGATTGCCCGCGGGCTGGCGATCTCTGAAAAGAATCCGGATTACATCGCTCAAGACAAACCAGAACAACAACGCCGGGCAAATCTGCGTGCCTATCTCGGCACGATCCCCGATTATGCTGCTTCAGATGTGAAGGGGCTTAAACTTTCCGGCGTCGGTAAAGGGGGACCGGCTGAAAAAGCGGGCGTGAAGGGCGGCGATGTGATTGTCGAACTGGCAGGAAAGAAAATCGAAAATATTTACGATTATACGTATGCGATCGAAGCACTCAAAATCGGGCAGAAGACAAAAATCGTTGTCTTGCGGAAAGGAAAACGAATCAAACTCGATCTGGTCCCCGGTTCCCGCGAATAAGGCAGATAATGCGTTTAACGGCAAGCCGAAGGCGACTGCGTAAACAGGTAGGCTTCGCTCAAGAGTGCCAAGCATACCTTAGATAAATGTGTCATAGTCGTCCGTGTGTCCTATGGTGTCGTCCCAAAACAGGAAGAAAATCATTGAGAAGAATAATCCCCCCAAGGCACGCAAATAACGTCGCATTATTCCCCGCGTTTACCCCCGCAGGCAGGTGCGGGGGTTTTACGAATCCGTTGGCGATTGGAAATCGACCAAACAGGGCTTGGCAAAGTCAAGTGACACAAATTATGAGGTGACACCACTGACGGGCGGGAACCCCTGAAACCGACACTTCCGACACATCCCAGAAACGAAATGGCTCCACCCTCGACCTCGCATGCAGACGAGTCTGCTTTGTGCCTCCGGCGGTAAGCATGACAAATCCATGTGTTGGAAAGTAAAACACCCCAATCAACCCGCTCGTGGGTCACGCACATTTCCTCTTACAGGGACGACCGCGAAGCGGGACGGTACCCACAGCCGACTGGCTGTGAAAACAAACCATAGAAAAAAGCAGAGCGGTTTCAACTTTAAAGCCCGCAATGGAAAAATTGCTGCATCTCTTCTGGGGCGAGATATCAAGAAAGGATTTTTTTTATTTCATTGGCTACTACATCTCCAGAGCCATTCCACTTTTTGTGAATTTTGTCTTTGAGCAGAGGCAGTTGGTCAAGCAGGTTATTGATTTCTTGCTCCGACCCAACCATTAATGGCAATACTTTCGTTTGACCATCAATCTCTCTTGCTAAAGAAGCGTTAAGCTCTTTTTTAGGCCACGCTTTGTCTACCGAATTGTTCGAAAGTACAACAACCACTAATTTGGCACGGGATAATACATGATTAATTATCTCTACAAATGAATCACCCCATCCGATATTCTCATTATCGATGAATGCTACTACATCAACATCAGTTAGTGCATTGAAGAGCGGAGTTGCTACTAAATCTTTGTCTTCGCTGGCATGACATATAAAAACATCAAATTCTTCATACATTTTCTTTATCTCTACAATTTGGGAAGGAGGTTCAGAATCGATTTCGGCCATTTTGAGGCATAAATTAACGTAACACTTGTCGGTCTTACCTCGCACCATACGCAAAAATGCAAGTTTTCCGTATATCACAAGCTTAAAGTATGCCCCAGGGTCAAAATCCTCTTTTTTGAGCACCGTAGGAGAAATCCGCCCTGGAGGTGCGTATTTTTTAACGTATTCACGTCCAGATTCGATAAAGCCAAATTTCTTTGCAGAGTGAACCATCGCCCGTATTTGCCTGATGAATCTTCGGGGCACGTTAACAAACTCATTGACGGTAAGACCTGTAACCTCTTGTCGAACAGCCTTGGATTGTAGTCGCGTCTTTTTCTCGTTGATTTTAAATCCACTTGAATGGATCGCGTCTACTAACCGCGGTTGCAACTCAACATTATCTGCGTCGAGAGGTGATCCGCTGAATTCTACGAGTTCGACTGGAAACATATTCTTTGTTGTAGAAAAGCTGAGATCGTCTGCATAACGTGTGTAACTCAGATGAAAGCGTCTCGCAAGATTAATTAATTTACTATCAAGCTGTCTTGCTATCATGTTTGACAACACTGGCGAGGTGGGTGAGCCTTGTGGAAGTTTCCCATGACAAGTGACCAAGTGTGCCCAGATCGAAGCTGCATTGGGACCGACTCCCATCGCGATGAATAATCCTCTCACCCGACCAAAGTTTATCGAGGGAAAAAAATCTTCGAGATCAATATTAAGTATCCATCTCGATTTTTTCTTATGTTTCGTTGCCCCATCGACAATAGAACGGTTGGAAACGAATCCAAACACGCAGTTTTTAGGCTTGTAAATCTGGTCTAAAATAGATTTGAATTTTAACTGAAGAATCTTAATTGGATCGGGAGGAACTGAAATAGTACGCTGTCCACCAGATTTTTTAGGTATCTTGAAAACCACGTAACCTGCATGGCTGGGCTTGGCATATAGCCAATGCTTCAGGTGTCCTGGGTGAACTTCAAGGACATCTGCAACATCCTGAAGCTGGCTGCTTGCCAGGAACCTCTTCACAGTTGATTTAAGATCGCGAGACAGCTCCGGCTTTGGTTTGGGGATAGTCGGATAACGCATTAAATAGCCCTCAGACCTTCGCTCTTTATGCCCAGTAGCCAATATAGCCCAGGACTATTACTCGAAATGACCAACAGTGATCTTCGAGCATATAGAGAAACCTCTTCATTCTCTGCCGCAGGATCGACGGCAAACAGTAGAAGGTCTGAGGACATGAACATTTAATTTTTATATTTGTCACTTACCTATCCGCATTTCACAATTTTTTAACGGTTACATCACGACCCTCAGATTAATGAACCGTGACATTGTCTTGTGTTTGAGTGCTTGTGGTGGGAGTCGACCCCACACGCCGAGCAATCGGCACAAGATTGGCTGATGCAACGGTTGGTTACAGTGCCTCATCTTCCGAAAGGAAGCCCATCTGAAGAAAAGAGAAATAATCCAAATGCGAAATGAGCTTTCGAAACTTATTAATGCCCGATTCGCAAAGAGAAAGGTCATACTCAGCATTGTTGGATTGAAACTGGGCTTCCGAAGGAGGAAACTTAATTTCCTTCGTTTTCCTGTGCACCAGCTGGTTACGACGATCAAATAGGCTCCGAAGAGCCTTCAAGGAATCGTGATTATTTGGAATACAACCATTCCCAGAAAGCGCCAACAAGATGGCTACCTTTGACTCTATTTTCATTCTCTCAATGTGTGTTTTGAAAAAATCCTCGCCAACCACTTTAACGCCCCAGGCATTGACTGCCCCTTCCAAGAACATGGCTGAAAGCAGGATTACTTGAATACGGGCAAGATCAGCCACGTGCTTCTCTGAGAAAGAGACATGACTCCTCTCCGAATACTCCGCAGTTGCAGACTCTAACTTTTGTTCATAGATCGAGTACAGGCGCTTCGTTTCGGCCAGGGAGTTCCGAACATCCTCCTCTGAGACCATCCCATTGGAAGTCCATGCTCCACTATCCCCTAGCTTCGGTAAGGGTTTAAACATTAGGTCATTCCAACTTGTCATTCACCTGCATGCCCGTGTTCCAATATGATGCCTGATAGACTTCATATCTTTCATCAATGATGTGCATGATACCCAGCGTGAACAAACACTTCAAGAGATGGCTCACGATTTCTATCGCACTTCGAGGAAAAACTAACGGCTGTCTTCAAAAACAAAAATGAACAAGAGGCACGAAATAATGAAGCTGCTGGACTTAGGCAGTCGGCAATTATTAGAATACCTGAGTTTACCCAGAGTTCGGTTTGATGATGAGGCTCCATTTTGGCAGGGTTTTGCTACGGGTGAGTCGTTG
>Ga0316209_1003646_pt1 | contig 10236 bp, 12 predicted proteins | sample 6monopyrite_MG_FD_204945 | JGI IMG/M metagenome (GOLD analysis project Ga0316209, IMG submission 204945) | Microbial mat bacterial communities from mineral coupon in-situ incubated in ocean water Damariscotta River, Maine, United States -... | ecosystem: Environmental > Aquatic > Marine >...
CGAGTCCGTCCACGACCGCTTCGCCAAAGTCTCTCAGGGCAGCATGGGCTTCATCCACAGTGAAGGGATGATTCTCATGGGTGGTATAGAGCCAAAGCGCATCTTTGATTTCGTCGAGGTTCGTCATACAGGTATCTATGTTTGCTCGAAAAGAATATCAAGAACCACACCAGATTTTGCGGCTCAATAACTACATAAGAGCAGCAACATTTTGTGTGCGGAGGAATCATGATTGTCACGGCAGACGAACGAAGAAAAGTTCTCAACCTGTTCAATGTCTCAGAAGCGGCCCGTCAACTTGGTGTTGATGTGTTCCGGCTTCACCGAGACATCAAGGCAGGTCGTGTGCCTTCACCACAGGTTCGCCTCGGAAGGCGATTGTACTTTGGCAATGACGATCTGAGCCACCTCTGCACGCACTACGAAAAGCATGTTCGCTAACAAAAAAGCCGCCAGTGATAAGGGTCACTGGCGGCTTCTGAAATTCATTCCAATTTTTGCAACGATCCGACTGCCTGACGGTCGGAGAAAAGGAACCTAATGTATGTAAGTACCCCGAAACCAATTCTCCTTGACGAAAGGACAAAAACACAAAGAACCGAAATCCTCAGCCGACTCTATGGCATGGATTTCAACCTAATCCCCGTCAACGGCAAGAATCCACCGTGCATCGAGTGGAAGTCGTACCAGACACAACGAGTCACGCCGGAAGAACTTAAAGAATGGATGCGTGGTCGCTTCCCGGCCAAAGACGAAAGAACTTTCTGGAAAGCAGACAAACTCAATTTTGCCCTGCTGACCGGCTCAACGCCGTGGTCAGTTAGAAATCCCGGCATCGTGGTGGTGGACACAGACGACAAAGAGGCCGAACAACTCGTCGCAAAGCACTGTCCTGAGTCTCCCATGCGGCAGATCACTGGCAGTGGTGGTGTCCACCGTATCTATCGCAGACCAGCCAGTGACGAGTATATCGGCAACCGTCAGAAGACATGGGTTGATGGTCGGCAATACAACGTCGATCTGCGTGCTGATGGCGGCTACATCATGGCCCCCGGATCGATCCATCCTCGCACCGGCAAGTTGTACCAAGAGGTGATGCCGTGGACGCTGGAACTTCTGATGCAGTGTCCAGTTTTTGACCCAGATTGGTTGCCCTGCTCAGAAAACAAGCCAAAGAAAGCGCCGGTATCAGTTCTAGCGGCAATTGGTGATGACAACCACGCTGAAGTGATCGCCGAGATCGGCCTGCCGGTCGAGGAACGGGAAGCGATGGCACGTCGGTATCTGGAATCTGTGCCGGGAACTCAACAGGGTGATGGTGCAGACAGTCGTTGTACAGCCCTGACGATGAAGCTGCTGTTCGGCTTCGCCCTGCCTGCTGAGAATGTTCAGTCAATGTTGATGGAGTGGGGACAAAAGGACGATCAGCTTGACGATGCCGGTGGCTGGTATCCGTGGACCGAAGAAGAGATCGCAAGAAAGATCGATTGGTGTTGTCGTCAGGAATATCGTGGTGAAGTCGGCGACCGGCTGAATGCGCCTAGTGATCTGGGAAAAATGGAAGCCAGAATCGATGAAGTTGTCGAACCCTTCGAGGTCGGCCACACGATTGACCCCAAAGACCAACTGGAAATCGCCAGACTCTTCTTTCGAGATTGTTTTCGCTCGGATGACTGCGGCACACTGATCCATCATCAGGCGTCGTGGCACGAGTGGACTGGCAAACGTTACGAGGTTGTCAGCGACGACGACATCAAAGCTCGCTTGTGGAAATGGCTGTCTCGCTGCAACTACTCCAAGAAAGGAAAACTGCTTGCGTTTCAGCCAAGTCGCAACACCGTTTCCGGTGTGTTGGATGCACTTAAAGCGGTGGCCAACAAGCCATCATCGCTCGAAGCACCGTGCTGGTTGTCAGATGGGCCGGAACAGATCATCGCCTTCGGCAATGGGTTACTGGATGTGGACGCCTTGCTCACCGGCAAGACCGAAATCTTGCCTCACACTCCTCGGTGGTTTTCTCCAAACTGTCTGGCTCACAAATTTGATGAGACAGCAAAATGCCCCGATTGGCTGGCATTTCTGGAACAGGTATTTGACGGCGACGACGAGCGAATCTCCACTCTCCAGCAGTGGTTTGGCTACAACCTTGTTTCGGACAATCGCCACCACAAAATGGCCCTGCTCCTTGGGCCACCTCGAAGTGGCAAGGGAACCACACTGGCTGTGATGTCCGCCATGCTGGGCAGACACAACGTCGCCAACACCTCACTCGCTGCTCTTGGAGGAAGGTTTGGGTTAGAGCCATTGATCGGCAAAATGTCGGCCCTGATCGATGAAGGACATCTGGGCAAATACAGCGACACTTCCTTGATTCTGGAACGTCTCAAGGCGATCTCTGGTGGTTCAGAACAGACCGTGGATCGCAAAGGGATTGCTGCACTCGCCAGCGTCTCACTCAAAGTAAGATTCACGCTCACGATGAACGAGCTTCCAAGGTTGACGGATGCTTCTGCTGCCATGCGGTCACGCCTGTTGCTCATCCCCTACTTCAACTCCTACGAAGGAAACGAGGACGTGGGCTTGGTGAATCGGTTATTAGCCGAGATACCCGGCGTTACCAATTGGGCGTTGGCTGGCCTCAAAGCTCTGACGGTTAATAACCGCTTTCAGAATCCTGCGGCTGGTGAAGCGATCCTGCGTGATTTCGTCTATCTGTCTTCGCCGATGCAGGCGTTTCTGGACGAATGTTGCGACGTTAATAGCGAGAACAGCGTTCGGAGGAAGGACATCCAACTGGCTTGGCGGTTGTGGTGTGAAGAAAATGGCCACGTTCCGGGCAGCATCGCCGACTTTGGCCGGAAGCTGCGTGCAGTTCTTCCCAAGATCGTGGACGAGCAAAGACGTGTCGAAGGTCAGCGTGATCGCTGGTATGTCGGCTTAACCGTCAACGCCGACACCCGCAACCGCATCAACCGCCTCACCATCGGCGTCTGAAGCCCAAAGTGTCACAGGTTGGCACAGGACTGTCACAGGCAAAATCAATTTGCCTGTGACACTTTTACCCTTGTTTTTAAGGGGTGAAACGCAGGTGTCACAGGAGGAACAGGCAAATCCTTACTTCTTATGTAAATTTTGAGTTTGAAGAAAATGAAAATATAGAAGGGAAGTAAAACACCTGTTTTGCCTGTGACACCTGTGACACTTGGCTTGTGGGCGTAGGTGTTGATGCCGTGGGAGAAGGTAAGGGCGACTATTAACGCAGCGGTTATTTTGGAATCCATTGGCTGCCAAAGCGCACCATCTGACTAGCAGGTGCCTCACTGCGCCACCACTATTCCAAAAGTTGTATTGGCCATTTCTGAAGGAAACTCAGGCACCTGTTAGTTCGTCGTTCCGATCATCACTCACACAACGGAGACGACGACATGCCACGCCAAACCGCAGACGACATCCGCACCACGATCACCAATACGATCATCGAGTCCCTCGAAGCTGGTGGCCTTCCCGCATGGCGAAAGCCGTGGGCAAGTGACCCGAACGGACTTGGGCTGGCAACTTCGCTCAGCACAGGCAAGCCGTACAACGGCATCAACCAACTTGTCTTGCAAGTTCTGGCCATGAAGCACGGCTACCAGAGCAAATGGTTCGGTACTTTCCAACAGGTGAAAAACGCAGGGGCGTTCGTCAAGAAAGGCGAGAAGTCCATACAAGTGGTCCTGTATCGCCCTGTCTCCCGTGAACGCACAAACGAGAAGGGCGAGGACGTTGAGGACAAGTTCCTCGTGATGCGGACGTTCAATGTCTTCAACGTGGAACAGACCACGGCTCTCGATCAGTTCCGAGTTGGCTTCGCCCAACCCACCGATACGATCTTCGAGCGATTCGAGGCAATGGATAATCTGGTCGCCGCTGTCGGCATCGATCTGCGGCACGGCGGAAACAAAGCCTTTCACTCGCCGGGCGCAGATTACATCCAGATGCCTCACCGACATCAGTTCGAGTCAAGCGAAGCGTACTACCAGACGCTCGCTCACGAGATGACCCACTGGAGCGAGAAGCGGATCGGGTTCGACCGAGCGAAGGAAGATAACGCATACGCCCTCGGCGAACTGGTTGCCGAGTTGGGAGCCAGCTTTCTTCTTTCCGAACTCGGCTTGCCTGCCAGCGAGAACGTTGAGAACTGCACCAGCTACATCGACCATTGGCTTTCGGCGATGAAGGGCGATACCAAGTTCATCTTCCGTGCCGCTGCGACAGCATCCAAAGCCGTGGACTTTCTGCTCTCTCAAGGACGCACCCCGGAAGAGCAGCCTGCATCAGCCAAGTTAGGCACCTGCTAGTCGGTTGTCCTTGAGGGCAAGCCGAGTCGAACCGCCCGACAGGTGATCTCGCCGACGCTGAGGCTTAGACGCCCAACGAGCAGCAGGACTTCCACCACGGTCTGGCCAGCGTGTGGAAGACACCACTGCATCTGTGAAGCCTCGATGCCTCGTGTGGATCGCCAACCTGCGGCTCGCTTGGTCCTTCTCGCCGCTGACGCTTTCGAGGCCGACGTGACGGACAAGATGAAGGAACTGCTCGGTTACGAGTGAGGCACCTGCTAGTCCACTGCCGAGCAGGGTACGAGCCGGTGAACATCGCCGATCTGAGGTCTTCCTGCCAATGACACGGAGACCCAGCATCCCTCGCTGTCACCTGCGTCCTGCTCGGCGTTTTTACTCACCACCACAATCACAGGAGACAGAACATGCTCGCAAATGCGAAAGCCCTGCTCGCCAAGTCGTGGAAGAACGAAGCAGCCGATCTGTCGGTTGGTCGCCACGAAATTGACGAGACGCTGCTCGTGCGTGTCCGTGGACATGTTGAGAAACACATCGACCAGATGATCTCGCCAACCGTGAGCATCCCGCTGGTCAGCGTGCTGGCGTACTTCTGGGAGCGAGCAGGCATCGAACGAGATGCAGCCATGACGATGCTTCGTGACGCTATTCACGAGGCGATGAGCAATGGCGAGAACGAAGACGCCGCCGTGAAGAAGCGGATCGAGGACGTGGAATCTGCGATCAAGGCGGTGAAGACCGATCTGATTGCCACGCTCCCCAAGATGCCTCGCTCGGGTCGTCTCGACACGAAGGAACTGTCCATTGATGTGCTGGCGTTATTCGCCGAGGAAGAACCGCTTGCCGTTGAAGTTGCGTGAAGCTGAGTGGTGGAAGGATGGGCGGCAACGGAGTGCTGCCCCCGCTTCTTTGAGGCACCTGCTAGGTCGTTAGTCAACACCACCACCTTCTGACGGAGAGCAAACATGAGCAACCGAATTGGCGAACTCGACCTTGAAGATGCGGCGCAGGAAGCGGCTGGAAACTGGAAACGATTCGACAGTTTCTATTGGTTTCGAGATGACATCGACGACGCTGACAACTGGGCGATCATTTACACGCACCACCGGGAAAGCGGATTGCTCGATCAGAGCAACGCACAGGTCATCAACACAGTGCTCGAACCCTTCACCGATGGCGACGATCCCGATGTGGTGATGGAAAGTCACAATCACTGGGCCGTGGGCCACATCGACGGGTTCAGCCTGCGAGTCTTTCAAGATGGCAAGATCACCGACGCCTTTCGGAAGTACCACGAACTCGCCGAAGCGATGGACCAGTATCCGATTCTCGATGAGAGCGACTATTCCGAACGGGAACTGGACGCCACTTACGAAAACATCCCACTGGCTGCGTATGGCGTCAAGGACGATTACGAGCTTCCCGAGGACTGGGCGGAACACGTCTACGACTGGCTGAGTAATCACCGCTGCCATGCTCTTGAGAACGTGGACGATCAAGGGGGCTGGCCCGACGAGGACGACCTCCGTGCCGCATTCGATGCACTCGGCTACCAAGAGGTCGAAGCTGCCTGCTGAGTGAGGCACCTGCTACGTCAGTGTCACCAACACACAAAACGGGAGACCTGACGATGGCATGGGAAATCAGCATCACCGCAGAAGGCTGGCAGGAGATCAGGGAGAAGCTCGACGAATGGGATCGGGCTTCTCTGATCGCCGCCATCACCGACGACACATTCGAGGGAATCGAGCAAAAGGCCGGTCAAAATCACGCCCAGCGAGCCGCCGACGCCGAACGGAAGCGACTCGAAGATTTGCCGCACGATGTTCTGGCGGATCGTGCCTACGAACTGATCGAGCAGACGAACACCTGCGACAACGGCGGTTTCGGCTACTGGATCGACCGGGAAGGCTTCCACAAGGTCTGGCTCGATTAGGCACCTGCTACGGCAGTGTTCAATCCAACTTTTGTAACGGGGAAAGCCATGAACCAAATCCAATACGCCGACGAAGTGGTCGGCGAGTACACGTTGCACCGCCGTCCTGTGGCGAAGCGAGGAATGTTGCAACTTTTGCCGGGGCAAGGTGCTGATGGCTACGGTCGCAAGATCACCACCGACATTTGCTTGAAGTTCGCAGGCGAGAAGCGAGAACGGCGAGTTTACTGCTGTTGCTTCTCCAACAGCGGAACGTGCTACGTCATCGTCAATGGCCAGACGTTGTACCTCAAGACGCACTTTCAGGACGAGGTGAAGGACGATTAGGCACCTGCTAGGACAGCATCACCAATTCAACTTTTGTAACGGGAGAACAACTCGTGGCGAACCACAACGTCAATGACGTGAAGCCAACCAGCCTCAACAGAATGGTCGGTCAGTCCTCAGTGATCGACCAAGTTCGAGTGGCGCTGGATGCCAGTCAAATGGACGGGCAGAAGTTTCCGAACGCTCTGATGGTTGGTCCTCCGGGCGTTGGGAAGACCCAACTTTGCCATATCATCGCCGCTGAGATGGCGAGCGACGTTCACGAATGTCTCGGCAGCACGCTGTCGAACGCAAGCGACCTGTTTGCTTTGCTTCTCGCTGCGAAGGACAAGGATGTTGTCTACATCGACGAAATTCATTCCGCCCCAAAGAAGGATATTTTCGTCACGCTGCTGCTCGCTCTCGATCAGCAGAAGATTGTCTTGTCGGGCAAGAACCGTTCGCCGCAGAGCTTGCCGTTGGCGAACTTCACGCTGCTTCTCAGTACGACCGAGGAATACCTCGTACCGAGGCCACTGTCGGATCGGTGCATGTTGCTGCGACTCGGTTTCTACTCCAACGAAGAACTCACAACACTTTTGCTGAATCGTGTGCGTGGCCTCGGTTGGGACATTCACGAAGAGATTCTGCCGCAGATCGCTCAACGATCTCGTGGGACACCACGACTCGGCCTGCGATTGCTCCAGAGTTGTTTTCGTTGTTGTCGCAGTGAAGGTGAATCCACGATCACGAAGGGGCACCTGCTGCGTGCGTGTGAGCTTGAACAACTCGATGAACTGGGGCTTGGGCCGACCGAACAGCAGTACCTTCGCATCGTTGCTGAAGGTCCGACTCGTCTGAACGTGATTGCCAGCCGGATCGGTCTACCTTCTCGCACCGTAAGTGAAGTCACGGAAAGTTTTTTGATTCGTGCTTCTTTAATTTGCAAGGACGAACAGGGACGGCGTTGCCTGACCGAAGCAGGCCATCGCCACCTGTCTGATTCTCGGCGAGGTGAAGGCTGATTGCTGAACAGCTTCCGTCTCGTTCGGCGAGGCACCTGCTAGTCCGGCGTCAGCAAATCACCGTCCGAATCATGGAGAAATGTTGCATGAATGAAGTCCAGAAAGCCGCTGTGAGCGTGAGTGAAATGGCTCGAATGGTCGGCCTGAGTAGGTCACGTTTTTACCAACTGCTCGGCGAGGGCGTGTTTCCGAAGCCGAAGTACGACCCGTCAACCAACCGCCCCTACTTCGATGAAGAGGCGCAGGCCGAGTGCGTTGAGGTGAAGAGAAGGAACGTCGGGATCAATGGCAAGGTGGTGATCTTTTATGCCAGTAGGCACCCGCTAAATGGGCAGCCAAAGAAGCTCTCGAAGCCAAAGACAAAACCCAAGCCGTCCAACCAATTCGCCGATCTGATCGACTCGCTCGCCTGCCTTGGAATGTCGGCAACGAGCCAGCAGGTGGAAGCCGCCGTCGCCGAGTGCTTCCCCGATGGAATCCAAAAGTTGGAATCCGGGGAAGTCGTCAGAACCATCTTCCTCCATCTGAAGCGCAAAGAATCCCAGTGATAACGTGGGGTGATACCTACGAATATGTTCCCCAACTCTGTCCAAAAGGTGTCAAGCAAGTGTCCAATTCCCGTCCAGAACACGGAAAAAACCCAAGTGATAATGTTTTTGCCCCGATTCCGGTCGGCAAAGACGAAGCCCGTCTGTTCAGTGAGTACCTCGACTCATCTGACCTGTCGGCCAACTCACAGCGAGCAATCATCAACGACCTGCGGAAGTTCGCCAAATGGTTCGTGAACGCCAATCGAGAGCCGCTGACCTTCGCTCGTGTCACCACTCGGGATGTTGGCGACTTTCGAGACTCGTTGCGGCGTGACCAGCAGCAGGCGGTCGCCACGGTGAACCGTGCCCTCGTGAGCGTGAGGCGACTGTTCCGCTGGCTCTGCGAAGACGGGCACCTGCCAGTGAACCCGGCGAAGGGAGTGAAGGAACTTCGGAAGCAGGAGCTTGCACCGAAGGGACTCGACCGAGCGCAGGTCCGGCGATTGTTTCGAGAAGTCGAACTGCGGAACGATGTACGAGCCAACGCTGTTTTTTCCTTCATCATCTACACCGGCTGTCGTGTCGGTGATCTGGTCGCCCTGACGCTCGATAATCTCCTGCTGACCGAACGATCCGGCACGGCAGTCTTCCGCACCGGCAAGGGAAACAAGCAACGCTCCGTGCCGGTTCCGCTGGCTGCACGAAAGGCACTGCTTGCCTACTTGGAAACTCGACCGCCAGTTGAAGGAGATGCCGTCTTCGTCGGCGAGCGGGGACCACTGACCGACAAGGGCGTGCGTTGCCTCTGTGACAAGTACAGCGTGATCTGCGGCTTCAAGATTCATCCACATCTTCTACGCCACACGATGGCCCACAAGTTCTTGGAAGACAATCCGGGCGATCTCGTGTCACTGGCTCAAATCCTCGGCCATGAGAACTTGAATACCACGAAGCGGTACGTCGCTCGAACCGAGCAACAACTGGCCGACGCCGCCGAGCGGATGCAGTTCTGAATTGGGCACCTGCTATCCGGGGGAACAACACAACTCACTTCCTTCGGAGAACGCACATGACCAAGACCGTTACAGCCAATGGCCAGAATGAAGTAGTCCAGAAAGCGGCGACAGACGCCAATGCCGTGCAGGACGCCTGCAACCTCGTCGCTGTAGTCGGCTGTTTTCACCGCCACCTGCTGGCTCTTCATCGAAGCGGCGTTTCTGGCGACGACCTCATCAATCATCCGGTCGCCATTGCATTCACGAGCAAGCTGAGCAGCTTGTGCCGGATGACGTTGGATCGAGAAATGAAGGCGTTCGACGCCATCGACAAGCTCCAGCGTGGAGAAGAGGCCGAGTACGAGGTTGTCCCACTCTGACCAATGCGGAAATTCCCACTTTGATCGCTGAAGAGAGGCACCTGCTACGGAACCATCGAGATCGGCAATCGAAGCACCGAGCTTCTCCGCATCTCGATGGCTCTTCTTGGCAGGAGAAATCATGCAAACGTACTGCATTCGTCAGGGTCAGATCGAAGTCGGGATCATCGAACATCAGGGGCGGGAGTTTGCGGCACTCGGTGCGTCGGTCGTTGGTCGCAGCGTCACGGGCTACACCCGAAACGTCCACGGCGACATCGTGCTGACGACATGGTGCGGCCAGACCATGCTCGATTGTCGCTGCGAAGTCGTGGAACGGTTCTGGTCCGGTTCGCTGGCCCTGATGTTCCGCCTTCCTCGTGGCCGGTTCATCGTCGGCTACGCTCTGGCCGACCACGGGATGCTCTTCCGTGGCGAGTTGCTCACCGATGGCAATGAGGACGATGCCGGTTATATGGCACGGCAGTTGTCCGACCGCTTCGCCGAGCTGGACGCCGAGGACGAACTCGAAGCCGCCGAAGCCTTCTGACTTTCGGCGATCATCTGCAACGTTGATCGGGCACCCGCTACGTCACCAGTCAAACAATCCAACTCTTGTACTGGAGAAAGGCGATGCCGAAGAAGATCACTGCAAGCTTCACGTTCAACGGCCACGAACTGACCGCCGATGTCGTCAATCCGGGCGACTGGTTCGGCAAGACGTGGCTCATCGTGATTGAAGGCG
>Ga0316209_1003649_pt1 | contig 10226 bp, 6 predicted proteins | sample 6monopyrite_MG_FD_204945 | JGI IMG/M metagenome (GOLD analysis project Ga0316209, IMG submission 204945) | Microbial mat bacterial communities from mineral coupon in-situ incubated in ocean water Damariscotta River, Maine, United States -... | ecosystem: Environmental > Aquatic > Marine > Coastal...
ATTTAATGGAAGCAGTGGTAAACCATGGCTCTGGTCGTAGGTTGCGTTTTCGCTACAAATTGGAGCATCCAATTGCGGGAAAAACAGGAACTACACAGAACCAATCGGACGGCTGGTTTATTGGTCAGACCCCAGATTTGGTAACAGGAGTTTGGGTGGGATGCGAAGACAGAGCTGCGCACTTTCGAACCATTGTGGAAGGGCAGGGCGCATCCATGGCACTTCCTATTTTTGGCTTATACATGCAGCAGGTTTATGCCGATAAGGACATCAATATTTCTACCGGTGCGTTTGAGCGACCCGAAGGAGAACTATCTGTAGAACTTGATTGTGATAAATACGATAAATTGAACAGCAATACACAGGGTGGACGGTACGACCCTGGATTTGAATAATTACGATGGATAAAGTTGTTTACGGCCCGAAAGCGGCACTCGAAGGAATTGAAAACGGAATGACACTGATGCTAGGTGGTTTCGGTCTTTGTGGCATTCCCGAAAACAGTATTGCTGAGTTGGTAAAGCTCGAAGTGATGGATTTGACCTGCATATCAAACAATGCAGGGGTAGATGATTTTGGACTAGGACTGCTACTTCAGAAACGTCAGATCAGAAAGATGATTTCTTCTTACGTAGGCGAGAACGACTTGTTTGAAAAACTGATGTTGAGTGGCGAATTGGAGGTTGATCTTATTCCCCAAGGCTCGTTGGCAGAAAGATGTCGTGCTGGCGGTGCAGGAATTCCAGCATTTTTCACGCCTGCCGGTTATGGAACAGAAGTAGCAGAAGGTAAAGAAGTACGCCTATTCAACGGAAAACCGCACATTCTTGAATCAGCACTTACAGCCGATTTTGCCATTGTAAAAGCTTGGAAAGGCGATACTAACGGAAACCTCATTTATAAAGGAACGGCACGTAATTTCAACCCATTGATGGCCATGGCAGGCAAGATTACCATTGCGGAAGTGGAAGAATTGGTAGAACCTGGCGAGTTAGACCCGAATGCAATCCACACACCAGGAATCTTTGTTAATCGCATTTTTCAAGGAGAAAAATTTGAAAAAAGGATTGAGCAACGTACAGTGAGACAACGTGATTGAAAGAAGAATTGACAGATGGCAATAGATAAAAACGGTATAGCAAAACGAATAGCGCAGGAGCTGCGCGATGGATATTACGTCAACCTAGGAATTGGCATTCCAACCTTGGTTGCCAATTATATTCCTGAAGGAATTGAGGTCGAATTTCAATCGGAGAATGGAATCCTAGGAATGGGGCCGTTTCCATTTGATGGAGAAGAAGACGCGGATCTTATCAACGCAGGAAAGCAAACTATCACCGCGCGATCTGGAGCCGTTTATTTTGATTCAGCCACAAGCTTTGCCATGATTCGCGGCCAGCATGTGCAGCTTACCGTTTTGGGCGCGATGGAAGTTTCTGAAACAGGTGATATCGCTAATTGGAAAATTCCCGGAAGAATGGTGAAAGGAATGGGCGGTGCAATGGATTTAGTGGCATCTGCCGAGAATATTATTGTAGCGATGATGCACACCAACAAGGCTGGAGAATCTAAATTGTTGGAAAAATGCTCACTCCCGATAACCGGTGTTGGATGCGTGAAACGAGTTGTTACAAACTTGGCGGTTCTTGATATAACCCCTGATGGCTTTAAGCTGATTGAGCGTGCTCCGGGTGTTTCGGTAGAAGAAATAAAGAAGGCAACAGCAGGCAAATTGGATATTGAAGGAGAAATTCCTGAAATGCAAATTTGACATGACGCTGTCGGTCATAATTCCAGTTTACAACGAGGAAGAAAACGTTCCCGTCATCTTTGAACGACTTACCAAAGCGGTTGCCGAAATGGGGCTTGAGCACGTTGAGCTTCTGTTTGTAAATGATGGAAGCACAGATCGAACCATGGAGGTTATTAAAGCGCTCCCATCAACAAAAACTCACATTCGGTTTATTGACCTAAGCCGAAACTTTGGTCACCAGATTGCGGTGACTGCAGGGCTAGATTATTGCACAGGCAACCGCGTAGTTATTATTGATGCTGATCTTCAGGATCCGCCCGAACTCATCAAAACCTTGAATGCCAAAATGGACGAAGGTTTTGATGTGGTTTATGCGCAGCGCATCAAACGAAAAGGCGAATCGTTAATGAAGACCGCAACTGCTAGTTTTTACTATCGCTTGCTCGATTCAATTACGAGTGTTCACATTCCGATTGACACAGGCGATTTCAGGATTATTTCTAGAAGAGTTGTGGAAGCGTTAAAGCAAATGCCAGAGCGCGAAAAATTCCTCCGAGGACAAATTGCTTGGCTGGGTTTTAATCAAACGTTTGTAGAATACGAACGCGAAGAACGTAGCGCAGGAGCAACAGGATATACGTGGCGTAAAATGACAGCATTGGCTTTGGATGGCATCACCTCCTTCTCCAACTTTCCGCTAAAAGTGGCAACCATATCGGGCTTTGTGGTATCGTTCATCTCCTTCTTTCTGATGTTATATGCTTTATATTCGCGCTTTGTCTTAAAGGTGTATGAGCCGGGATGGACTTCGCTGATACTCAGCGTACTCTTTATCGGAGGCATTCAGCTATTCTCCATCGGTATTATTGGAGAATATATTGGCAGAATTAGTAATAATGTGAAACAGCGCCCTCTTTATCTGATTAAGGAGTGCAATAAAGCCGAAGAAGAGTGACTTTCAAGAAACTATCCCTAGTAATTCCCGCATACAACGAGGGGAAGACTATTCACATGATTCTGGACCGCATTAAGGCGGTAGAACTTGTAAACGGCATTGAGAAGGAGCTGATAATTGTAAACGATTGTTCTTCGGATAATACTGTAGAAGCGGTAGAAAAGTATCAGGCCGAGAACCCAGAAATGGACATACGCCTGTTTTCGCAGCCCAAAAACATGGGCAAGGGTGCAGCATTGCACAAAGGAATTGAACTTGCAACAGGCGAATATTTGCTTATACAGGATGCCGACCTTGAGTACGACCCACGCGAGTACAACGATTTACTAAAGCCTATTGTTGAGGGCAATGCAGACGTTGTTTATGGCTCTCGTTTTTTGGGCGGAAACCCCCACCGTATCTTGTTTTTCTGGCATACCCTCGGAAATCAATTTCTCACTTTCCTCTCAAATATGTTTACCAACCTGAACCTCTCAGATATGGAAACGTGCTACAAGCTGTTTAACACCAAAATGGTGCAAAGCTTGAAATTGAAGGAAAATCGTTTTGGGTTTGAGCCAGAAGTAACCGCCAAGATTAGCCGCATTTCTAATATTAGAATTTATGAAGTAGGGATTTCTTATTACGGAAGAACATACGAGGACGGTAAAAAGATTGGAGCGGCAGACGGTTTCAGAGCCATTTATTGCATTCTGAAATACAACATCCTCAGTAAGTAGGCCCCAATGAATTGAGACTGAGAACGACCATTTCTCTAATTTTGTTTGGGCTGATTTGTTTCGCTGGCCTCACTCGCTGGCAGAACCTTTCTGAAAACCCACTTATACAAACTGATGGCCAAGGCTACCACGCTTATTTACCAGCGGTTTTCATCTATCATGATCTCCAGTTTTCGTTTATAGACTCAGTTATTCCTAGCTACTACCCAGAAAGCAAGCGGGCCAATTTTGTTGTTTCTTCCGAGGCAGGAAACGTCAACAAATACTTTGTAGGAACGGCCATTGTTCAAGCGCCATTTTTCCTTGTTGGCTGTGCCGTAAGTTGGGTCGCAGGAGTTCCGGTTGATGGCTATTCGTGGCCGTTTCAGTTAATGAGTGGAGTGGCGGCCATTTTCAGTCTCTGTTTTGGATTGTGGTATCTCGGAAAGTTGCTTTTTGGTCTCGGTTTCAACAGCTTTTCTGTCAATTCAACCCTAGTGCTCGTCTCTTTTGGCACCAACTTGCTTTATTATACGCTTTACGAGCCAAGCATGTCGCACGTGTATTCATTTTTTACTGTTTCGGCATTCCTTTACTACGTATGGAAAGCATTTACCAAACAGCACGCAAAGTCATTGGTTTTGGCCGCTGTTGCATTGGGAATTACGGTGCTTATTCGTCCAATAAACGGGTTGGTAATTTTAGGAATACCCGCCATTACATCTGGCCTATTTGGCACAGTAAGTGGGCTCGAAACCTTCGTTAGACAACGCAAGTATCTTCTTTCCGCCATCGTAATTGGCTTGTTGATTGTGCTCATTCAACCGCTCATTTATTTCCTTCAAACAGGCGCGCCATTGGTTTGGTCGTATCAAGAAGAAGGATTCCATTTTCTTTCGCCCGAATTGTATAAAGTGCTTTTTAGTTACCGAAAAGGGTTGTTCGTCTATTGCCCTGTTCTGTTATTAGCTGTATTGGGCATGTTTGCTGGGCTAACTAAGGAAAAAGCAAGGTATGCGTGGCTGATGACCGCCTTGTTTGCAGTGGCGTGGGTTATTGCCTCTTGGTGGATGTGGTACTATGGCGGTTGTTATGGGCACCGAGCCTTTATAGAATATTATCCACTATTCGCTATTGGGCTGGCGTATCTGCTGCAGCGTGGTTGGTGGTTTATTGGACCCAAGTTTTTTGGCGTTGTGGGAATTGGTCTTTTTGCCTTGCAGCTTGTTCAGACCTATCAGTATAAGGCTAGCATCATTCCGTTCGATAACATGAACGAAACGCGGTATTGGAATCTGTTTCTCAGAACAGGAGACGACCTTAAGTGGTATTATTTGGCAGACCCCAATCAGGATAAATACGTGGGCACAGACAGTGTCCTTTTTACCCACGGTTTGGAAACAGAAAGAGGCTGGGGAAACGAAAATCAACGTTCAACCGAGGAGGTTTTTGTGGGGACTTACGCAAGCGTAATGAGATCAGATCAGCTGTATGGCCTCACCTTTGCGCGACAAGTATCGGAACTTACTACTTCTCCAAATCTAGTAAGGGTTAGTGCTATGGTAAATGCCAATTCGAGAACCACAGACCTATCTTTCGTCTGCGCTCTGGAAGACAGTACGGGAGCAGCCTATTTTTGGCAGAGTCGTCCACTACGAGTGCAATTTAATGGAAGAGAAGAGTGGTCTCAGGTTTCAGCCATTTTTAAATGTGGGTTTCCGCAAGACTCTTCAGACCGAGTGGTTGTTTACCCAATGAAGTCAGATGGAGCGACCATTTATTTTGATGATGTGGAGGTGAGCTTCGTAAAGGCTCGTTAGCAGCAGCCTAATCCAACTTCAGAACAGCCATAAAAGCGGACTGTGGGACCTCTACGTTTCCTACCTGACGCATACGTTTCTTTCCCTTCTTCTGCTTTTCGAGAAGTTTTCGTTTACGACTAATATCACCACCGTAACACTTGGCAGTAACGTCCTTCCTCAATGCCTTAACAGTTTCCCTAGAAATGATTTTCGCACCAATTGCCGCTTGAATTGCAATATCAAACTGTTGTCTCGGGATTAACTCTCTAAGTTTAGAGCAGATTTTCTTACCAAGAATAGCCGCATTGTCTTTATGAATCAGAGCAGAAAGCGCATCCACAGGGTCTCCATTCAGTAGAATATCAATCCTCACCAGACTACTGGTTTTGTAATCTAAAGGTTGATAATCAAAGGATGCATAACCACGAGAAACCGACTTTAGTTTATCGTAAAAGTCGAACACAATTTCGCCCAACGGCAGCTCAAACTGAAGTTCAACTCGGTCACTTGTTAGGTAAATTTGATTCTTGAGAATTCCTCGTTTCTCTATGCAAAGAGTCATAATTACACCAACATAATCTGACTTGGTAATTATCTGCGCAGCGATATATGGTTCTTCAACCGTTTCTATGTAATTCGGTTCTGGAAGGTCGGATGGGTTGTTGACAATCAGGCGCTCACCCTTTTTGGTGTGGGCAATGTAAGATACGTTTGGAACGGTGGTAATTACCGTCATATCAAACTCACGCTCCAATCGCTCTTGGATGATTTCCATATGCAACATACCCAAGAAACCACAACGGAATCCGAAACCTAGAGCAGCAGAACTTTCTGGCTCGTAGGTCAACGAGGCATCGTTAAGCTGAAGCTTGTCCATGCTGTTACGCAGTTCTTCGTAATCCTCTGTATCAACTGGGTAGATACCCGCAAATACCATTGGCTTAACCTCTTCAAACCCTTGAATGGCACTATCACATTGACGCGCGACTGAAGTAATCGTATCTCCAACCTTAACTTCTTTGGCCGTTTTAATTCCTGAAATAATGTAGCCAACATTTCCAGCCCTAAGTTCTTTTTGTGGCGATGGCTTTAGCCTCAGAACTCCAATTTCTTCAGCGCCATACTCTTTTTCCGTAGCAACGAACTTTACCTGCTCACCCTTAGACATAGTTCCATTTACAACTTTGAAATAGGCAATGATTCCTCTGAACGAGTTGAAAACAGAATCAAAAATCAAGGCTTCCAATGGAGCTTCAGGGTCACCAACTGGAGCAGGAATTCGATCCACAATGGCTTCCAACATTTCTGGAACACCAACACCCGTTTTGCCACTCGCAGCAAGAATATCATCTCTATCACAACCCAAAAGGTCAACTATCTGATCTTTTACTTCTTCGGGGTTGGCGCTATCAAGGTCAATCTTGTTCAGAACAGGAATAATTTCCAAATCATGTTCCAATGCCAAATAAAGGTTGGAAATGGTTTGTGCTTGAATTCCTTGTGCGGCATCTACAATCAGTAGCGCGCCTTCGCAAGCGGCAATAGCACGCGAAACCTCATACGAGAAATCCACGTGCCCAGGCGTGTCAATCAAATTGAGAACATAATCCTCTCCGTTCAAATGGTAATCCATTTGAATTGCATGACTTTTTATAGTAATACCGCGTTCGCGCTCTAAGTCCATGTCGTCTAACACCTGAGCTTGCGCCTCACGGTCAGTTACGGTACCAGTTACTTGCAAAAGACGGTCAGCCAAGGTGCTTTTACCGTGGTCGATGTGAGCAATGATGCAGAAGTTTCGGATGTTTTTCATCAGGCGGCAAAAGTACGCCAAGCAAGCGATGTGGCAAGCAGGCTCTAGCGGCTTTGGGGGTTCTGTTGTAAATTAAGGAGGCGAAAACGTTGCTGCTACTTTCTGAGCGCAGACCGTGATGGGGCGCTTCGGGGGAGCACTCTTCAAAAGCTTAACTAATGGCATTGACCCTTCGCTTGGCAGCAAAACCCTGCATATAGCGGGCAACATGCGCCTACGATTGGCCAAGAAGCCGCTCTTAGCGGTCTGATGGTGTCGTGCGGCCTTCAGAATGCCACGCATGATGGCCAAGCTCAGTTGCATGACGGTCATATCCATCAGCACGAGTCTCGCTGGGGACAAGCCCTGTCTCTTGCTTGCCAAATGCCTGCTCGCTGGCGCCAAGGCCCGTCTCGGTGCTGTCACACGGTTAAGGGGTCGTTTTTTGCCATGCATACAACAACTTATCAACTAGAGGAAATAACAAGACGATGCCGAGCCGTTCAGATTCAACAGTAGGGGGTTATCAACAGCTTATTAACACGCTATTAACAAAAAACGGGGGGTGATTGTTGATAGGTTGCGATGTTAGCAATTAGAAAACGGGGATAAGGTTGTTGAGATTTGGTAAAGCAATTCACAAACCTAAAGACCTCAGTACAACAATTGCACAGTACAAAAACGCTAACTTCAAAACCCCATAGAACAGATGATAGCCCCGAAAGACCCCAATACCGAAATTTTCAGATTCGTTTCTGTCCGGCCACCACGCAAACTGGAGACGGTTACCCCTCCACAGGAAAATGTGACCTATCAGGCCATCTATGATGATATAGCCCCTGCCGGGATCGCAGCAATAGAAGCCACAAACGGAGACCTTCTCTACACAACGCTTACAGATACCGCACAGGGCGGAGGTGTTCGGGCCGATTACGAGACAGATGTGAACGCCTTCCGCTCATCGCAACATTTTATTGCAGACCGCGCAGCACTGTTTCAACTTTATGAAGGGTTTGATAATGTCCATGCGTGGCTGAATGCCAATGCGGATTCTGCGACCGTTGATGAGGCACTTGCGGCAATTGAGATCCTTATCGGAGATACGGTCTCTGATTTCATGGGTTCGGGTTCTTTTGATGAGAATCATTTGCGACTCTGGGACAATCTGTTCTCTCAACTTGTTGTAGCCGACTCGCTCAGTTTCAGGGAGGACATTATCAGAGTGCTTAAAATGATAAGGGTGCTTAAGGTGATAAATGATACGGCACCTTCTATCGATTTGCTATCCGCCCACGTGGTGTGGAACAATATGGTGGCGGTGCTTCCCTCTGGCATATTCCCGATACCGGATGCCCCGGACACTTCGGTGCCAACCAGCCCCGCCCCGCCTGACCGAATAGATAATACTACCTTTTTTGAAGCTGTTGCAGAAGTGGAAGCGGCAATGGAGGACATAGATGCCGTGTATGCAGCGTACCGCTACGATGCCCTTGCCGAAAATGGTGCCGGAAAGTTGGACGTGACGAGTTTTGATGATGCGCCTCGTCTGAAACGAAGCTCCGCCAACACCAGAACGGGAAAGCTCAATGTTGCCTCCAAACTACAGCCTCAGACCATTGCAACATTGGGCAAGTTGAATTTGGATACCGAGAACGTGGACCCCATCTTTATAAGGGGCAAGCTCACCCAAGGCCTAACAACAATGTGGCGAAATGATTATCAGGGCATTGAAGGGGAGGTGTTTGTGGAGATCAACGGCATATTCCTTCCTACCAGCAGCTTCTGCGGTGCCACCTATGAAGAAGACCCTTGCGGTTCATACATGGGCGGCCCTGTCCCACGTAAAATAGGCTCCGTGCAGAACAAGTACGTAGGAGACCTTCTCTTGGCCAAACGTTATCTGCTGAAGTATCAGCCGGGCGAAATTGCCCATATAGAGAATGTGCTGAACGCAGAGACAAGAGGCCGGACCTTTGAGCATCTGAAAAGGCGTGAGGAGAAAACATCCGTAGATAAAGAAAGCACCGTTTTTGAAGAGCGCGACCTGCAGACCACCGAGCGTTTCAGTTTTGAGAAGGAGGCCAGTGAGGAGGCATCTTCCCAATCGCAGTTCCAAATTGGAACGGGCGTTTCCGGCACGGTAGGTCCCATTACCATGTCGGTGAATGCGGGTTACAGCAGCTCCAACTCGCAAAGTTCAGCCAGTTCTACTGCGTCTGAGTTTGCCTCCGAGGTTTCTAGCCGAACGCTCAAACGCATTACCGAAAGGGTACGTGAAGAGCGTATCACCATCACCATAGACGAAACAAGAGAAATAAATACGCACGAATTCGCGAATGAAGCTGGAACGGGCACAGGTACCGGACACATTTCTGGCCCTTACACGTGGGTTGACAAGCTCTATCTGGGCAGGCTGTTCAATTATGGCAGAAGGCTGATGTTGGAATTCTCCATACCCGAGCCAGCGGCCTTCTACATTTATAGCAAGTCTAAGAATGTTGGAGCGGAGTTTACTGAGCCTGTGTCATTACCCGACCACGGAATCAAAGATTTCAGGGATATAAATGAGGCAAATTATATGACGAAGGCCGCGTTGTATGACGTTACAGATGTTGAAATTCCACCACCACCAAGTACAATGGTAGAAAGAGCATTTAACGGAAACGGTGGTGGAGACAGCCCGGGTGGAACAATTTCAGCGAGCCATAACGATATTCAGATTCCGGCCGGCTATAAGGCAACCTGGGTTACTGTGATTGCCGGCACAGAGACCTCGCCCATAAGTATTAATTATATCATTGGTAGAAAGTACTACAACGGTTCTGATCTATGGTTCGAGCCGCTTTTCAATGAAACGGATAAGGTTGCCTTTTCATTGCTTGTTAAAAAGGAAGATTCGTACTACATCAATGTTCAGATATTTTGTGAGAGAACCACGGAGTCTATGGATAAATGGCGGTTGAATATCTACAACGCCATTCTCAACTCGTACAAGAGCAAACTCTCTGACTTCGAGAATCAGAAAGCGGCCAGGGAGATACAGAACAGCTTGCCGGAGTTTGGCAACAACCCAGTCATAAACAGGCAAATTGTGGCAGAGGAGTTGAAAAAGTCGGTGATTGAGGCACTTACGGGCCAACGCTTCGAATCTTTCAGTGCCATGCAGAACAACAGACCGAACATGGGTTACCCTGAGTTCGATTTTGGCAAGGCCAATGCAGAAGGA
>Ga0316209_1003653_pt1 | contig 10211 bp, 9 predicted proteins | sample 6monopyrite_MG_FD_204945 | JGI IMG/M metagenome (GOLD analysis project Ga0316209, IMG submission 204945) | Microbial mat bacterial communities from mineral coupon in-situ incubated in ocean water Damariscotta River, Maine, United States -... | ecosystem: Environmental > Aquatic > Marine > Coastal...
AGCAGGGCTTCTTTTAATGATTCGAATTTAAATTCAAATCCTTTTTTTTGAATTTTTTCAGCAGATATTCGACTGCCCTGCAGCACCAATTGAGCACGTTCCCCCAAGAGTAACTTCATGATGAAAGAAGGGACTTTGGGTAACCAAAGAGGTTTATTGAGGACTCTTGCCAGTTTTCTAGTAAAGTCACGGTTGTTGATGTGTTCAGGAGCAACACCATTGAATGTGTCTTCCATTTCCTGATGCATACAATGGATAAACATTCTGCATAAATCATCAATATGAATCCAAGGCATGTATTGAGCTCCACTGCCAATGGGTGCACCAAATCCAATTTTGGCAGGCCGTGCAATTTCTTTGAGAGCTCCTCCTTTTTTTGAGAGTACTAGTCCAATGCGAATTTTAGAAACCTTCATCCCAAGTGTACTGAGCTTGTTCACCTCTTTCTCCCATTTCACACAAGTGTCTGCGAGAAAATCGTCGTCTGGAGGGTCATTTTCAAGGTAAATATTGTCGGTTGTTCTTATTCCATAATAGCCTACTGCGGATGCAGAAACCAGGCCTTTTGGTTTTTGCTCCAACATCTTTATTGTGTCGTATAGCAATTGAGTGCTTTCAATACGGCTCGAAGCAATCATCTTTTTGTATGAATTCGTCCATGCTTTATCCGCTACTCCTGCTCCAGCAAGGTGAAAAATATAATCTATTCCTTTTAGATCTTCGGCATCTAATTGCTGGTTCTTAGGATCCCAAACAATGGTTTTAATGCTTTCATGGGATTGTGGACATCTGCTTAAAAGTGTAACATTATGGCCCTCTTCCTCAAGCATTTCAGTCAGTCTACTTCCAACAAGTCCAGTGCCTCCGCTTATAAGAATTTTCATTTTTCAACAATAAATTAACACTCGAGTATATCAAACAATTGATTCTTCAATAAGTTTGCAAAAGAAAAGTAAGCATGTCAATTAAACCATTGCCCTTCTATGAAAACGATCTCCCAGATCAGCTAGATAATTTAGTTTTGATGGAGGAACTCATCTGTCAATTAGAGAAAGATTTACGCATAAAGGAGATAAATCCACGCTTAAAATACACACTTAAATTAATGGACTTGGGTGATTGGCTGAGGAAATACGTACAAGGCAAATTTGAAATGAAATCAGAAGATTTTTTCAATTCGCTGTATGCAATTGATATTGAGGATAAAATGCTAAAAGCAATCTTTGAAAGTGATCAACCTTACGAGGAGTTAGCACAGCTAATAATAAAAAGAGAATTGTACAAAGTAATAATGCGTCAAAAATTCAGCACAAATTAGGGGTAAAATATCCTTCAAGCCAAGCACAAATGCGGCTCTTGATTGTTCCTTTTGATTGCTAGAACTATGCTGAAACAAAAGTGATTTTTCTTTAGTATTTAGTTAACTTTGTTAGGCCTTACAGCACATTAAACTTATATGGACAAGTTTTCCTACCTCAGTAATGCAGACGTATCTGCCATTGAACAGCTTTACCAAAACTTTATAACTGACCCTAATTCCGTTGAAGAAGAATGGGCCAAATTTTTTCAAGGCTTTGATTTCGCCAGAAAAAATTTTGGTGAAGTCGACCTCAAACAGACAAAGGCGGTATTTGAATCTCAGCTAGATTTCGACAAGGAATTCAAAGTTTTGAATTTGATTAGTGGCTACAGAACTAGAGGACATCTTTTTACAAAAACTAACCCAGTTAGAGATCGAAGAAAATACAATCCCACTCTTGATATTGAAAACTTTGGTCTTTCCAAAGCAGATTTAGATGTTCAATTTAAAGCAGGGGTTGAGATTGGTCTTGCAAATGCAACCCTATCTGAAATCATTGAGCACCTAAAAGAAACATACTGCAATTCAATAGGGGTAGAATATCGTTACATAAGGACGCCAGAAAAAGTTCAGTGGCTTCAAGAAAAATTAGAATCACATCGCAATCGTCCAAACTTTAGCGAGGATGAGAAAAAACACATGTTAAGAAAATTGAGTCAGGCAGTAATGTTTGAACAGTTCTTGCATAAGAAGTTTGTTGGGCAAAAGCGTTTTTCATTAGAAGGCGGGGAATCATTGATTCCGGCACTTGATGCAATTATCGAGATGGGAGCGAATAGAGGCATTGAAGAATTTGTGGTTGGAATGGCACATAGAGGTCGATTAAATGTTCTGGCAAATATTTTTAATAAAACATACGACTCCATTTTTAGTGAATTCGAAGGGAAAGAATACGAAGACAATTTATTTGATGGAGATGTAAAATATCATTTAGGATATTCTTGTGATATAGAAACTGACAATGGGAATTTTGTTAAACTAACCATGTCACCCAATCCTTCTCATTTGGAGGCGGTAGATCCGATTGTTCAGGGCATAGCCAAAGCCAAAGTAGATGACTATGTAGGAGATCCTACAAAGGTGGCGCCAATCCTTATACATGGAGATGCATCCATTGCAGGACAAGGCATTGTTTATGAAGTGGTGCAAATGGCCAATCTTCAAGCCTACAGTACTGCAGGAACAATTCACATTGTCGTCAATAATCAAATTGGGTTTACGACCAACTATTTGGATGGTAGATCGAGCACCTATTGTACAGACGTTGCAAAAGTCACCTTGTGTCCAGTATTTCATGTAAATGGAGACGATGTTGAAGCAGTGGTGCACACGATTAAACTGGCGCTTGAATATAGAAATAAATTTAAAAAAGATGTTTTTGTCGACCTGTTGTGTTACCGTAAATATGGGCACAATGAGGGAGACGAACCAAGGTTTACTCAGCCCATTTTATACAAGGCTATTTCCAAACATCCAAATCCACGGGAGATATATTTAGAAAAGCTAATTGCCATGGGTTTGATTACGAAAGAGGAAGCAGTTGGGAATAAAGAAAAGTTCAATCAATTGTTGCAAGATAGATTGACTGATTCCAAAGAGATTGACAAGGCATTTATTACCCATTTCCTTGAAAAAACTTGGGATGGTATAAGGGCTTCAAAAGAAGACGATTTCGAATCATCTCCTGAAACAGCAGTGAGTAAGAATAAACTGGAAAGTATTGCAGAAGCTGTTACTACGCTTCCTTCTGACAAACCATTTTTTAGAAAGTCAGCCAAATTGCTTGGAGATCGAAAAAAAATGATGGAAGGCGAGGGTAAATTGGATTGGGGTATGGCGGAAACACTTGCTTATGGCTCTTTGGTAGAAGAAGGGCATCCAGTGAGAATCACAGGTCAGGATGTAGAGCGAGGAACCTTTTCCCACCGCCATGCTGTGCTTAAGGTCGAAGAATCAGAAGAGGAATACATTCCACTCCAACACATAAGCAAGAAGCAAGCAAAATTTCAAATATACAATTCATTGCTTTCAGAATATGGAGTGCTTGGGTTTGAATACGGTTATTCCATGGCCATGCCAAACGGCTTGATTGTTTGGGAGGCTCAATTTGGTGACTTTAACAATGGAGCACAGATCATTATTGATCAGTTTTTGAGTAGTGCAGAGGATAAATGGATGAGTAAAAGTGGATTAGTTTTGTATTTGCCACACGGTTATGAAGGTCAAGGTGCGGAACACTCAAGTGCGCGATTAGAGCGCTACCTAACTTTAAGCGCAGATAGAAATATGCAAGTGGTCAATTGTACCACACCTGCCAACTTTTTTCATGTTTTAAGAAGGCAACTAAAAAGACCGTTTAGAACTCCTTTGGTCATCATGACACCAAAAAGCCTATTGCGTCACCCTGAAGCTGTTTCTAAAATTACCTCACTCAGCAGTGATGGATTTAAAGAAATAATTGACGACGATCAGGTAAAAGCAACAGAGGTAACAACTGTTGTTTGCTGCTCAGGTAAGCTCTATTATGAGTTAAGAAGTGCACGCAACAAAGCAGAGGCTATGAACATAGCCATTGTGCGCATTGAACAATTGTATCCATTTCCTCAGGCACAATTTAACAAGCTTCTGAAAAAGTATAAAAATCACGAAAGCCTTTTATGGGTTCAAGAAGAACCTGAAAACATGGGTGCTTGGAGGTATATAAAAACGACAACATCACAAGGAGACAAATGGAGACTGATCAGTAGGTTCGCGAGTGCAAGTCCTGCTTCTGGCTCATCAAAGGTATTTGCGAATCGTCAGCAAGACATTATCAATGAAATGCTGGCACACTCATTAATAGAATTGAAATAATTAAAATATATTATGGAAGAAATTAAAGTTCCAAGTCCTGGAGAGTCCATTTCTGAAGTGGATTTAGCATCATGGACGGTCTCGGAAGGAGACTATGTATACATAGATGATGTAATTGCGGAAATTGATTCTGACAAGGCGACACTCGAACTTACTGCAACAGCGAGTGGCAGTATTTCTTTTAAAGCAGAGGAGGGTGATACCTTAACTGTTGGAGATGTAATCGCAGAAATTGACACTAAGGCAAAGGCCCCAGCTAAAAAATCCAGACCTGAAAGGGCGCCAGCTACTGAAGTGAAATTGGTAGAAAAAGAAGTTATAAATCAAGAACCGAAAAAAGAAGTCGCCGCAAATGCTTCACCATTAGCAAAGAAAATGATGGAGACGAACAATATATCTCCACAATTAGTAAATGGTTCAGGCCATGCCGGTAGAATAACCAAACAAGATGTTGTCAATGCCATGGCAGCTGGAATTAATCCCGCTTCTGCTCAAGGATGGGGAGGAACAAGAGACCAAAAACGCAAAAAGATGAGCTCTTTGCGACGTAAAGTAGCAGAGCGTTTAGTTTCTGTGAAGAATGATACAGCCATGCTTACAACCTTTAATGAGATTGATATGAGCAATGTGATGGTTTTGCGTACAAAATTGAAGGAGCAATTCAGAGCTCAATACGATGTCAATTTAGGCTTTATGTCTTTTTTCACAAAAGCAGTAACTGAGGCATTGAATCATTTTCCTGCTGTAAATGCAATGATTGACGGAAGCGAAATTGTGTACCATGATTACGCGGATGTGGGAATTGCAGTCAGCAGCCCTAAAGGCTTAATGGTGCCTGTTTTACGAAATGCCGAGCAAATGAACTTTGCAGAAATAGAATCAGAGGTTAAACGATTGGCCATCAAAGCTCGAGATGGAAAATTATCCATGGAAGAGATGACTGGAGGCACTTTTACCATAACCAATGGAGGTGTTTTTGGTTCAATGATGAGCACACCGATCATCAATCCTCCACAATCTGCCATTCTTGGGATGCATAACATTGTTGAACGAGCGGTAGTTGTAGATGGTCAAGTAGTGGTTCGGCCAATCATGTATGTCGCCTTATCTTATGATCACCGCATTATAGATGGAAAAGAATCTGTAAGCTTTCTTGTTAAAATAAAAGAGATGATTGAAAATCCATCCAAAATCATTTTTGGTGGGAAATCTCCTGAAGAGGTTTTACTTGGATTATAGAATTTAAAATATGCGATTACTTCTCTTTTTATTTATCATCGGATTTTCATCTGTATCCTTTGCTCAAAAGGGCAAGCTCACACTTCAAGGACGTGTAGAAAACCAGAATATAAGACTTCCTCAAGTCATCATTGAAGTTTACAAAGACAATGAACTCTACTTGACCGACTCAACTGAAAGAAACGGGGGCTATAGGGTTGAACTTGATTTAGGATTTGTTTATAATGTTACATTCAAAAAGAATGATTATGTGCGCAAATCTATTGCAGTGGTAACTAAATCAGGAAAAGTTAAACAGGGCCGCTTCTTTTTTCAGCTTGACATAGAGTTGTTTCGACTAGAACAAGAAGGAGTTGACCAGACTGTTTTACCTCCAGCTGCGATGTTGTATCTAGTAAATGAAAAAACGGGATTTACCTTTGACAAGCGCTATGTAAAATGGATTTCAGGAGAGTATAAAGAATTGGATGAATAGTTCCAAAAAATAAAGCCAACAGCATCATGAGAGTTTTAATTCTAGGTTCAGGCGGTCGCGAACATGCCATTGCTTGGAAAATTAGTCAGAGTCAAAAATTAGATCAACTGTTTATCTCTCCTGGAAATCCTGGAACAGGGAAAGTGGGAACAAACCTACATCTCGATATTCTAGATTTCCCAGCTATTGTTGAAACAATTCACACCCATGAAATTGACCTATTAGTGGTTGGCCCAGAGGCTCCTTTGGTAGAGGGTTTGGTTGATTATTTGAAAGAGGATGAATCATTGACTAAACTAAAGATTATAGGACCTGATAAAAGTGGTGCTATTCTTGAGGGAAGTAAAGAGCATGCAAAGTCCTTTATGAACAGGCATGGAATTCCTACAGCAAGGCACAAATCATTCTCAAAGGGAGAATTAAAAGAGGCACAGCAGTTTTTAAATGAATTAAACCCACCTTATGTATTAAAGGCAGATGGACTGGCCGCTGGAAAAGGCGTGTTGATCATTGACGAACTTCAAGAAGCAAAAAATGAATTGCATTCAATGCTTGAAGAACAAAAATTTGGAGAAGCTTCATCCACAGTGGTCATCGAAGAGTTTTTAGATGGTATTGAAATGTCAGTTTTTGTTTTGAGTGATGGGGTTCATTACAAAATGTTGCCTGAAGCGAAGGATTACAAGCGTATTGGAGAGGGAGATACAGGCTTGAACACAGGAGGCATGGGGGCTGTTTCTCCTGTTCCATTTGCAGGCAAGTCGTTGATGCATAAGATTGAGGAAAGAATCATCAAGAGAACCATTGAAGGCCTAAAATCGGACAATGTTCATTATTGTGGATTTATTTTTATTGGATTGATGATTGTCGATGAGGAGCCTTATGTAATTGAGTACAATGTCCGCATGGGCGATCCTGAAACAGAAGTTGTCATGCCAAGAATTGATGCTGACTTAATAGAGTTGTTTGATGCGGCTGCTTGTGGTTCATTGTCGAATGTTGTGATGAAGCATAAAGAAGAGACTGCAGCCACGGTTATTTTAGTCTCTAAAGGATATCCAGAAAGTTATCAAAAAGGGCATGAAATTAAAGGATTGGATAATGTCAAGTCGTCCATTGTATTTCATGCAGGCACAAAAGAGGAATCAGATTCTATTAAAACAAATGGGGGAAGAGTGTTAGCTATCACTTCAGTAGAGAACACACTAAACTTGGCTTTAAAGCAATGTTACGAGAATTGTGAACAAATAAACTTTGAAGGAAAAACCTTCAGAAAGGATATAGGCTTAGACGTTTTAAAAAGATAAACTACTCTATGCCTCCCGTTCTCTTAGCTTCTGCCTTGTATTTGCTAAGCTCTCTAAGCCAATAAACAAAGGCGCCAAAAATGACTAGTATAAAAAGATTATTTGGCAAATTTCCAAGTGCATGAAATATTTGAAAGGTCATTTCAAAAAAATCACCTAAGCCGTAAACGAAATCATTCCAGTTCATATAAAAATCAATTTTTATCTTGCACAAAAGTATTAAAACTTGACCTTCTTGCTATCACTTAAGCGTTTTTATTGATGCGACAAATTCTAAATACAATTCGTAAACACAGTCTTCTCTCTGGTGTTGTCTTTCTGCTCACTGCAGCTTGTATTTTTTTTACGGTGCTCAATGGTTATTCTCAAGATAGTTTTGATCAGTTAAATTCACTTTTTGTGTTACCGCTAAACAATAGTTGGCGATTGGGCTTGAGTATCATCACTCTTTTTACAATTCTATTGCTTTTTTACAACACCTTGAAAAAAGGTCAAACAATCAGAGTTTCCTTGCATTTTTTAGCATTCCTCTTCTCTTTGTTCATTGCTTATGTACCAAGCATACTGTTGAATTTTGAAGGCGTTTTCGCTTTTTTATTCAGCATCTTGAGTTTAAGGGTACTGCTCCAAATTCACAATCAAGCGGAAATTTCTCATTTGTTGTTTAAGTCTGCTATGTTTGCAGGCATTGCAACACTCATCTATTTTCCAAATGGAGCGATGGTTTTATTGTTGTTTTTTGGGGCCATCATTTTACGGCCACTTTCATTAAGAAATGGGCTCAATCTTTTGATTGGGTTTTTACTGCCATTGATTTATTTATTTAGTGCTATTTATTTGTTGGATTTGGAGGCGTCCTACTTTTACAAAGACTTTATTTCTAAAAATAGATTGGTCTATTTGACCGTTGAAGTTTCTCTATTAGACTACACATTCATGGGATTGCTCGTTTTATCTCTGATTGGTGCTGGCGCTGTTTATTTAAAGCGAACAAACCTTGTTGTCAATCAACGAAATCAGTTGACGATACTTTTTATGAGCTGGGCAATTTTTTCATTTTTAATGTTTGTCAAACACCCAATCTTTATCATACCTACTGGGCTCATTGCCGCTATCTTTATTGAAAGTTTTTATAGATCATCCAGACTGAAGTTTTTATTGGAAGTTCTCCTCATTTCTGCCTATGCAATAATGCTCGTTGATTTGCTCTAATTTCTGAGGTGCAAGCTTTGTGATTTGATTACTTTTGAAGCAAAATTTATTGCAATGAAATTTGGCGTAATCACCTTTCCCGGCTCAAACTGTGACCAAGACATGATTTATGTACTCGAGCACATTATGGGTGCAACTGTAGAGCGTTTATGGCACAAAGAAACAGAGCTTAAAGGAGTTGATTTTGTGATTTTGCCTGGGGGTTTTTCTTACGGTGATTATTTGCGATCAGGGGCCATTGCCAATTATTCTCCCATCATGAAAGAAGTGATGCGGCATGCTAATAGAGGAGGATATGTTTTGGGGATATGCAATGGTTTTCAAATATTGTGTGAATCTCAGCTTTTGCCTGGGACATTGTTGCACAACGACCATCAAAAATTTATGTGCAGGAACACTTACCTAAAAGCGGCCAACAATGCTTCATTAATCAACCAAAACGTTGATTTAAATAAAGCATTAAAAATTCCCATTGCACATGCTGAAGGTCGCTTTTTTGCACCTGAAGATTTATTGAACGAGATTGTCACAAATGATCAGGTCATTTATCACTACTGTGATGAAACAGGACAAATTACTTCTGAGGCCAATCCAAATGGATCTGTACAAAACATTGCAGGTGTTTGCAATGCCGGAAGAAATGTGTTTGGCATGATGCCACATCCTGAGCGTGCCGCCGACCCTGAACTGGGCAATACAGACGGACTTAAAATTCTTGAGGGTCTGCTTGAAGTAGTGGTTTAAGGTATTCACATTTTTCCAATAAGTAAGGCGATTATTTTGTATCGATTATCAATTGATCTTTGCGAAATTTTAATTCTTTCCTTATTATAGACTCAATTTCATCCGATTTTGATTACCTAGCCTTTCATTAAGCTGTTCAGTTTTCTTATACAATGTATCGTTAATGCGCACTTATAGAGTGGGTGTAAAATAGAATTTAGCTCCATTCACACAACTGGAGTCTCCTTCAATGTGTTTTGTAAATACAAAATGTCCATTATTATTTAGAACTTCTTTATACTTTAATCTTAAATCAAAAAAGGTTTGTTTACTTATATGAATTGAATAAAAGATGTAAAATTCATTAGAGAATTCATCACAATAGTCAAAAATTCATCACAATAGTCAAATGAGTTGGGTAGAATTTTTGGTTCTGACTCAAAAACGACTTGTCCATATATATAAATAACATATTTGCCATTATGTGGGCTAATATGTTGTGAACTAGCATTTAAGAAGAACAGAAAAGGAATCCCAAATAAAATAAAATTCTGCCTCATTTCGAATTAACGCTATAAAAAGTTTAAAATGCTTATTTACAACAGTATATTATTTATATATATTCATTTCCTCCACATAGTCTGCCACTGCTTTTGGCATAAAATGCTGCACATTTTTACCTTCCGCAATGGCTTTACGAATAAAAGAAGAGGATACCTTCATTACAGGAGCTTCCACATAGCTGACTTTGTAATGCTGCCTTAAATCGCCACCGTCATTGGATTCCATGCGAGGGTAAACATACAACTCATGATTCTCAATGATTAAGTTGTGATTTTTCCATTTGTGGAAATGGTTGAGGTTGTCAGCACCCATAATCAACGCAAACTCCTTCTCAGGAAATTTTTCTTTTAAATATGTAAGTGTGTCTATGGTATAATTCGGTTGTGGTAAACTGAATTCAATGTCGGAAGCACGCATTTTTACATCTTCGCCAATGGCCAGTTTTACAAGGTGCAAACGATCGTAATCCTTCAACATT
>Ga0316209_1003655_pt1 | contig 10204 bp, 8 predicted proteins | sample 6monopyrite_MG_FD_204945 | JGI IMG/M metagenome (GOLD analysis project Ga0316209, IMG submission 204945) | Microbial mat bacterial communities from mineral coupon in-situ incubated in ocean water Damariscotta River, Maine, United States -... | ecosystem: Environmental > Aquatic > Marine > Coastal...
GGCTGAACAGTGGCGCAAATACGATGATAATAATCATAACCGCATAAAACACTGGTCGGCCGACCTCTCGAGCAGCTTCCTGAATGCGCAGCGCCATGCCGTGATCATCATTCGCTGCATCAAAGGACGTAGGTGAACCCCCTGCAATTTCATTTTTGATCTGTTCACGATGTTGGGCATCTGGTTTGGCCAAGTGACTGAAAATATGTTCCATCATCACCACCGAGCCATCCACCATCATGCCGATGGCGATGGTTAATCCACCTAACGACATTAGATTAGCTGAAACACCCCACTGCGCCATCACCATTAAGGCTAATAAGATCGAGATCGGCACTGAAATCAGCACCAGAAAAGTGGCTCGCACATTAAGCAGAAAAAGCATTAATATGATAACGATCAGAACAAAGGCTTCCAGCAAGGCTTTACTGACAGTGTTGACCGCCTGATCCACCAAGTTTGACTGATCGTAAACCCCTTCAATAGTCACGCCATCGGGCAATGCCATCTGAATGGCAGGCAGACGAGATTTTATTCCATCGATGGTCGCTTTGGTATTGGCACCCATGCGTTTAAGCACCACACCGGCCACCACTTCACCCAATGCTTCAGGGTTACCATTGGCATCACGTCGCGACATGTTCACCGCGCCCTGACGTATCTCCGGCCCAAAATCAACTTTGGCGACATCACTCACTCTCACTGACACACCATCAACATTACGCAGAGGAATGTTACCAATATCACGCAAGCCCGCTTCTTCGCTGCGCACCCAGCCAACACCACGAATGACTAGTTGTTCTTCACCACGATCCAGATACCAACCTCCAGCATTGCGATTATTAGCTTCAATGGCTTCTGCCACATCATCACTGGAAAGTTCATAGGCCAGCAGGCGCTGTGGGTCAAGTTGAACTTGATACTGACGCACTTCACCACCAAACGAAAGCACTTCGGTAACACCCGAAACTGGCATCAACAACAGCTTAACTACCCAGTCATTGAGGCTGCGCAGTGCGATGGCATCATATTTTTCTTGATCCTCAGCTAGCAGAATGTACTGAAACACCTGCCCCAAACCAGAGGTATTTGGCCCTATACCAGGGATACCAATACCATCAGGAATTTGCTCTTTAGCTGCCTGCAAGCGTTCAAACACTAACTGACGGGCAAAATAAATATCCGTGCCTTCCTTAAAAACCACGGTAATAACAGATAAACCTGTCTTAGAAATAGAACGTACCTCTTCTACGTCTGGCAGCGCATACATCACTGCTTCAATAGGAAAAGTAATAAGCTGCTCCACCTCTTCCGCGGCCAAACCCTGAGCTTCCGTATTGATCTGCACCTGAACATTAGTGACATCTGGAAAAGCATCAAGATTAAGTTTTGGCAACACCATCATGCCACCCACCATCGTGGCTAACAGAGCCAACACAACCAGCAGGCGGTTTTGTACACCAAGATCAATGATCTTATTTAACATCACTCATCTCCCTTAGTGGTTATGGACTGAAAAACCGCTTTTTGCGATTTCAGATTGAATAAAAAAGGCACCTTTACTGACGATGCTGACCCCTTCATCCAAACCTTCAATGACCATACGGTCACCGATTGTGCGCAAAACTTCGATTTCTTTTCCTTCAAAACGCCCGGCTGCCACTTCAACAAATACTTGCCAATCACCATCAGGACTGCGCATCACTGCGGCCAATGGAACAAGCATGCCTGCTTGCTTTTCACCGGCTTCAATAACAGCCGTTACAAACTGCCCTGGGTGAATTTGGTCATCAGGATTCGACACTTCAATATGAACGGCAAGAGTTCGCGTTGCTTCGTCAAGCGTATGGCGAGCCTGAGCCACTTTCCCCGTTAACCACGCATCACCGACTTTTATCCGAGCGGATGCTCCCAAAGTAATTCCTGATGACTCACGCGGTGTTAAACGCGCTTCAACCCACAACAAAGATTCATCGCTGATCTGGAATAAAAGATGACCGGGTTCGATTAATTCACCCACAACAAAATCGTCACTGATTACCGTTCCATCCTGCACAGCAAGTAATTTAAATTCACCGATCGCACTTGATGCTTTACCCGACGTTAACAAGGAGTCAATTTGACGCGCCGTCATACCAAATGCCCGCACTCGTGCAATAGCCTGGCGTTGGGCAATTTGAGCTGAAACAAAACGTTTCTCAGAAACCACCTTTCTACCCAGCTTCTTCACTCGCCGCCATTCAATATCAGCACCCATTAATTCACCCTGCGCTTCAGCCATTTCAACACTGGACAAAGTCACCAAGGCTTGGCCTTTCTTGACGTGATCACCCAAACGTACATGGCGACGCGTCACCTGCGCTGCAACTCGGGGTGTAACATTGCTTGTGCGGTATGCATTCAGCATGACTTCACCCGGTGCAGTAATCACCTCGCCTACAGGTGCGATTCCAACGATCATTGTTTCAATGCCGGCCATACGACGCTGCTCATCGCTCAATTCAGCATCACTACTGGAAGCCTCTTCCTGGCCGTGGCCATCACCACCTTCGTCGTGTCCGTGCTCGTCACTGCCCTCATCATGATCGTCATGACCTTCTTCTTTATGACCCTTTCCATCATGGTCATCATGCCCATCTTCTTCATGATTTTTTTCTTCATGCTTATCATTATCGTCATCATGGCCATGTTCATCTTTTTCATCTTTTTCATGTTTTTCACCCATGTCCTTTGACATAGTTGCCGGCTCATTTTCGTGATCATGGCCTTCATTCGCATAGCTGCTAACCGTTACACTAAATGCTGCAATAAAAATCCAAATTTTAAGGTTGTTCATTTTCGTTATTCTCCAAATCGATGGCGCTGCATTTTGTATCTGCATCAGCGCCATAAAATTATTTAGCCTGCTTAAGCCATTCATCAATAGTGCCAGAGGCGGCCAGCCATTCAATCGCAGCCAACCAAACCTGCCCAGTCAATTCTGCAGCTGTAGATTGAATTTCCACATTTTGACGTGACTGAATCAGATAATCTGTCGCACTAAGCTCACCTGCTTGCCAAAGCTTTTCCAATAAATTGACCTGTTCATTCAAACTGCTCTGACCGGTACCTAACCAGGATTCCCAGGTTGCCGCGGCTACGCGATAACTGGCAATCGCACCTTCTAACCGTGCCAAAGAACGCCGCCGACTCTCCATCAATACTTGCTCGGCCTGAAGCGCCTCCTGAGAAGCCACACGCACCTCTGCACGGAACGAGTTACGAATAAAGAGGGGTATTTCAAGGCTTAAACCAAACAGATTTTCGTCATCCTCGCGACCACCACGAATGGCAATGGTAGGGTCAGCTCGTCGTTCACGTTTAGAAACGTCAATCCGAGCCTTTGCATTGTCATATTGAGATTGTTGAATAATTATTTCAGGCAAGCGGCTTATCAAGGCCTGTAAATTCATCTTATTTACTAGTTGCGGCAGTGCGTCAGGCAAAGACGGCCATAGTGATTTTTTCTCTCCACTAACCGCTCGTAATGCCGCGTCGAAACTAATCAAGTTAGCCTCAGCACTGCCCTGCTGCATTCGCGCTTCAGTGTATGCAACCCGCGCTAAAGCAATATCCAGTTGGCTCACATCGCCCGCTAGCAAACGTTGCTTGGCTGTGTCCGCAAAAGCCTGCATCAATTGGCTACGCCGAACTGCTAGCTCACGCTGTTTAAACATCATTTGATACTGAGCCAAACTAGTTAAGACTTCTACAGCGAGTTCTCTACGAACAAGCGCCAATTCAGCTTCTGCTGCCAACAGCTCAGTTTCTGCTAAACGGTAGCGTGCCTGGCGTTTATCAGCCCAATCAATCGTCTGGCTGATGCCTAAGGTCGTTGTTTTGATATCTGTATTTTCAGCATCCAATTCAAGACTGGGGTTATACAACGGTCGATCAGCGGCTTCCAGATTCGCCTGCGCAGCATCCAGAGCAGCTTCAGCTGCCAGAACGGCAGGATTATTTTTCTGTATATCTAGCACTAAAGTATTGAAGCTATTCGTAGCAACAACATTCATATCGGGTGGAGTGGGAACAGGACCAGACACTGCCACTGTTGTAGCAATGAGCAGCATACCTGCTAGCCCAAAAAATCTTAATTTCATGATAAAGAACCCTTCATCGTTTTATAAAAAGCCACTATTCCAGTGGCAAAACCTAACTTGGATGCTCTAAAGATTTAATATATTAGAACAGCCAGAAAACGAAGGTTAAATACGCGGGGGTTTAATTGGAAGTGAGGGAATGTAATTTAACAGAGCACTGCTATACGCCTGCTCTGACTTTACAGCTTTACAATTTACAAATGCAGGTGAAATTACCGCTATCGCAACAACATGGACATGACCACAGCAGCAATAGTGATCATGGGGTAGAGATGTATCTGATGACATCAGATCAATATCCGAATCATTTGCTTCTTCAGCATCTAAAAACGTTGACGCACTACTTTTTTCTGCCACATGTCCAGTCAAAATTTCAGGATGACTATCCCAAGCCCAGGCCATATTTGAACCTAATATGCAGATTAAAACCAAACTGTGAATCAAAACTTTCATACTGAATCGAATATTTCTTCTAAACTTTTTATCATTATTAGAATGAATTACAGTGACTATTGAAACCAGCATAGGCAACTGCTCACCACACTATAAAGCTTTACAGAATTTAAGTCATCTAACAATGTCATCACATACGCATAAAAGCGAAAAGTAATACCGCAGCGTCTCTTACGCGGGATGAATATTGGCGACTTGGCTTGTCAGCCGACTCGAGCTCCTTCGCCATATCAACTAATTCACTCAGCGATTTACCATCATAGGTAGAAATAAAACCTGTTCCAGTTGTTCCTTCAAAATCAGGAATATATTTTTCGCTCACACCAGTAATGGCTGTTTTTGTTACACGACCTTCAGCATCAACGCCGACAGCAATCACAACATCACCATGACGGTAGCTGGATTTGCTAATAATCGCAGCACCCAAAGTTTTCCCAGATTTTTTATCACGCGCGAGATAATAACTATAAATTTTCCTATCCAGTGAAACTGCGTAAGTTTTTTCTGCCCACTCAGCCGCATCCTCATCTAATTTTTGTTTGCGTTTGCCAATCTTGGCACTTGCAGGCAGCATTTCTTTTAATGCAGCATTTTTCTTTATAATCTTAATTATAGAACCGCCATGCCCTTTATGCGCCTGAGCATCTTGAGACCAAATGGTCAACAGAGAAGGCAGCGAAACCATCATTATTCCCGCTAAAAATGAAGCGGCAGAATTGCGTGACTTAGCTGAACGATTGATGCCGGTATTAATCATGATTTTCTCCAGTTTTATTTCGCAATCTATAAGCAGGTTATAGGTTTTTAGTTTTACATTTTTTGCGGACAATTTCGGAATGAAGTTACGCAATAAAATATCGTGGCCGGCTATGTTCAGGAGACATTCTGAATTGCAGTTAACGTTAACCAAATGCTTAGCCAACCACGACAAAAAAGGATATTTACTTCATATCGTGTGTTTTGACCCACAGCACTGCGCCGATATTAAGTGGGTAATCTTTACCATTGTGTTTCATCGTGTCTTTATCATTCACCAGCGCTGAGAAACCCCACCAGCCTGATTTCGGCATGACGGCTGAAAAAACACCGTTAGCATCTGCTTTTATAATCTGAGTGACGAAAGGATCTGCTGGCGCTTTGAGCTTGCCATCCTGGTTGTAATATTCAATCGCCACGCGTGCAAAAGGCACTGGCTTACCATTCAACTTTGCGATGCCTTGAAACAGGCTGTTCGTCCATAAACCATATGGGCGGGATAGCGGCACAATTTCAGCTTTTAAACCAAGCTCGTGATCCCAGCCTTCCTCCAAACCAAAGGTATTTACAACAACCTTTGTATATTGAACTAGAAACAGTTCTTCCGACTCATCCCAGTACGGTTGAGGCACTACATAAAACAGATGATCCCCTGGTTTACGAAATTTATAAGTAGTTTTATAAGCCGCCAACTGCTCGCCACCTCGGTCTGTGACAGTCACTTCTTGCAGCTTGTCTAAAAGATTATTGTCCTTCCCTGCAACCCAAACACCAAATTGTTCGGGCTTATTCATTGGCACACCCAAACCTTCAAATGGGTGAGTAAAACGAATATCCAAGTCTATCGCTCTACGTTCTTTATGTGTCACTACATCATCAGTGGGTACCAGCAACTGATAGTGGGCATGGGCCGGTGTAAAAACACCGACTACAATGACAAAGGTTAGCAACGTGTTCCATGATGCCTTAATCCTTTTTATCTTTGTCATTTCCACACCCCTATATCAATAGTACTTATTAAAAAGCTACGTTAACTTAAATACTTCTACCCCAACCAAGACTAAAACGGTAATCTTCATCGTTAGAAATACCACTGAGTTCCTGATAAACCGGGAATGAAACATTGGCATAAACGCCACTCTTTTCATCAATCTTATAGTTAATACCCGGAGAGATATAAATCACGTCACCACCACTGTTTTTCTTGACCTCATCATTTTCAACGTCATTGTCGAAAAAGATACCATTCAGCTCGATCACCGGAGTAATTGAATCGTGATGATTAAAGCTTGCTGCAAGGTCAAACTGGGTAGATTTACCTTGACGGAATGATTTAGCACCTTCTGTTGCGAAACGGTAGATAACGTCAGCATCTAACGCAACCTTCTCTGTCAGATGGCCACTGTATGCCACACCACCCTGAAAGGTAATAGCGCCACTTCCCGGTTGATTATGAGTCCCAATAATCTCACCTTTATCTGTGAGATTGGTTATTTTACCAGTAGGCAAAATAATACTGAACACGGATGCCCACTGGCTATCACCATCATTGTAAAAACGGTAACGACCGGTCACCAATGTATCACCAATTCCTGGTGAGTCTTCAGTGTCTGAAATACAGTTAGCGGTACTAAGGCTATCTCTCACAGCAGGCGTTGTACCAAAACAGGTATTGGCATTGCCATCACCGTTATCCTTAAAGCCCTTAAAATTGTTGTACTGCATCATCAAGCTTATATCCATATCCTCATTAACCGGAAAACCGAAGCTAAGAAAATAAGCGTCTTCAGACTCATGCATATGTACATCTTCGCCATCAGCCTTAAAGTTAATCATCTGTTGATCTGTAAATGTTTCATAACGACGCGCATCCCAACGTAGACCGACAACCTTTTCAGTCAAAATCTCTGCGCCAACTGCGTTGATACTACCAGAACCACCACCACGAATTGATTCACCGTGGGCAAAGGCTACTGAACTTGCAGTCGCCAGAAGGCATCCTGAAACTATAGCGCTGGCTATCTTCTTTTTTAAAATGCTCATTGATATTCCTCTCTATAAAGATGTACGTTAATTCTTTCTATGTTATCTCTAACAATTACAGACAGCTGTATCTGCCTAACCCATCAAAACTTAAATCCCTTTAATAATTCAACACCGCCAACAAATATGATGTATGTGTTTATTGTATTACGTCATACTTTTATGTCAAGTTTTTGTCATTGAATTACCTTTAATTCTATGGAAAACAAAGAGAAGTAGATCAAAATAAATTTATAAGCAATTGTTCCTGCTGGATATTTTTATTTGTAATTGAATTATACAAAAATTAAGAAAAAATTTTATAATTTAAGCTAGAAAATAAATTAAGACAAAAAAACAGACAAGTTAAGCTTCACAGGATAAATAACTTCGATTTTATTAAAGCAAAATTACATGCAGTTATTTCATCTCATGGGCTTTGACCCACAGCACTGCACCAATTTCTACAGGATATTCTTTGCCCTCGTGGCTCATTGTGTTTTCATCCTCATTTAAAGCCGCAAAAGCCCACCAGCCGAGTTTAGGCATCGCGTAAGTAAATACGCCATTGGCATCCGTTTTAACTACCTGCGTTATCATCGGATCCGCATTAGCGCTGTATCTAGCACCTTTATTATAAAACTCTACTTCAACGCCAGTATAAGCAGCAGCCTTACCTTTAACCTTAACGATGCCTTGAAACACATTACCAGCATACAAACCATAGGGACGTGTTAAGGGCACAATTTCAGTCTTCAAACCAATTTCATCATCCCAGCCTTCCTCCAATCCAAAGCCGTTCACAACTACCTTCGTGTAATGAACAATAAAAGACTGCTCAGAAGCTTCCCAATAAGGTTTAGGCTCTACATAAAAAATATGATCGCCCGGTTTTTTCAGCATGTAAGTCGCTTTATAGCCAGCAAACAAGCCACCATTAATATCGGTAAATTTCGCGCTCTTCAGGTTTGCCATTAAGTCATATTTTTTGTCACTGATCATGACACCGAACTGTTCTGGCGCTACCATGTTCATACCGAAACCTTCAAAGGGGTGCCAAAACTTCACATCAAGATTAAGCCTGCGTGACTCTTTTTGCTTGACCATATCATCCGATGGAATAATCATTTGAAAATGAGCCTGAGCCTGTGTCACCATCAGCGCACCGACCAAAAAAAGACTAACCGTCAAGCAATTTACTGTATTTTTAATCATCATCCTTCACTCCAAAATAACCACTCTGTTTAGTCGTAGGCATACTCCGCCTACAAAAAACCCTGCATATGCAGGGTTTCATTATTCAACAACAAAATCGGCATTACTTCAAAATCATAATACCCAGGCACGAGAATGAGCGACACCATCATTAACCGAAATTTTTTCCATAACCTCACCCGTGTTTCCATTCAATATCACTAACTCTCCCTGACTTGAGTTTGAAGAAAAAACTAAGCTATCAGCGCCCTCTACCAAAAGAAAATCAAGCGAACCCGAAGGACAACCTAATCTAACTTCATTAATCAATTTCAACTTAGGCAGCGCTGTAAGATCAAACACCAGCAAGGCATCGGATTTTATATTTTCTTTTTGCTCATCACTGCCCGAGCTACCTGTCGTCAGGTAAAGTCGTGTTGCTTCCAGATTAAAATAGTATTTGCTGATATAAATATCAGCCAAATCAGCTTTGTCGACAATTTCATTAGTGGCCGTATCAAGCACGGAGAGCTTTGCAACAACATGATCAGCATCCGACTTACGATCTGCACCGCGCCCAATAATATAACGCCCGTCTGGGCTTATCATCAGATTGCTATGCCCCTTAAATGGGATTAGCTTTTCAATCGTATTCGTTAGCGGGTCAATCACGGCAATCGTGCCATAACCATTATTCAGGTTATAAACCTTTCCACTTACCTGTGAGTAAACTAAACCATGTGGAAAAGCATTATTAGGAACAGCCCCAGCCTCAGCGTCATCTTTATCTGGCTCACACAAATTAATCGTAGCAATAACCTTAAGATAAGTTTCAGCATCCGCAGGATCATTGCCAATGGCAGATAAAGTGCCATCTTTTAAATTACTAATGTAAATAGTATTCGGAACCTTTGCAGTCTGAGGTGAAGGATAAGAAAAAGTTGCCTGATGATGTCCTCGACCGACACAAGTGGTGCCGAGATATTTGGCGGACGAACTGGAAATATTTTCCACTACACTAATTGATGAACCCTGATCCCCACAATTTATAGTGTCATTACCGGTTTCTTTATCACCATCATTCATAAACAAGTCACGCGAAGAATTGGGGTCGCTATATATATGCGCAGGAAACGCGTCAATAGGAAAGTCATCCTGAAAAGTGATCTCTTTGCTCTTCGGGTCCAGTAAAATAACCTGCTTATCTTCAGTTAAACCGATAAAGATTGGTTTCAACGCTTTATCCAGCCCTGTACCTTGAGCATTTTTTATAGCCGTGACCGTTGTATTGCCCGCCTTTCTCGTGACAGTGGAAATAGAACCTGTCTTTCTGTCGCCTGAATAATAGGCTACTGTAAAATCTTGATCACTACTGGTTTTTCCGTTCATTGCTTACCACTCTATATTTAGGATAATGAATAAAATCAAGTATACCGGATAGGAAATGCCGGCGAAAATATTTCCCGCCAATACTTTTACAGACTATCGACACCCACCACTTAATTTCTATTATTTGAGACCTTTGCACGATGAAGCGTTTCGAACACACTCAGCCATGCCGTTCATTTTTTTCTGATCACCAGTGACTTTTGCCCGTCTCTATGACGATTAATCGTGCTTTTAACCGGTGATCTCTA
>Ga0316209_1003657_pt1 | contig 10197 bp, 3 predicted proteins | sample 6monopyrite_MG_FD_204945 | JGI IMG/M metagenome (GOLD analysis project Ga0316209, IMG submission 204945) | Microbial mat bacterial communities from mineral coupon in-situ incubated in ocean water Damariscotta River, Maine, United States -... | ecosystem: Environmental > Aquatic > Marine > Coastal...
CCCCAATATAATGCCTCTGGTGTAATCGGCCAACCCATTTCAGTTAATGGCAAATCGGTTTTAATTGCTAATTGATAATTTTTTCCTTGCTTGGCCTGCACATGGTCGCCTGAATAAATATTGGCTCCAAAGTAATCTAGTTTTTGATGAATATCCTCAAAGTCACCCGCCAATATTTCTGGCATATCCTGTTCAAATAATTTAAGACCTTGTTCTGGATAACGACCTAATATCATTGGATCTGAAAACCAGACATTATTAAATACGCTCTTTTCTTTAACAGAAAAAAAATGTTTACGAGCTGCTTCGATATCAGCCACTTCATTACTTACTGGTATAGAAACTTTTGTTGCATGGGCAGCGCTTATAAATGAAGGTATTTTGGCATTGCCCCGAATAACTTGAACAGCCTTACCATGAGCGCGTAATGCATTATGCCCTGCTAACAATACTTCAGGCATTGCCATTTGAAGCCCAGGCGCATGTATACCGTCCTGATGACCTAAACCAATAAAACACTGCGGTTCATTTATCGTGCTCCACTGAGACACTCGATCTGATAATTTATCAACGACCAGTGCTGTATAATCAGCAAACCAGTCGGCACTGTCTCGATTTAACCAACCGCCTTTACAATATAAGTCATACGGATAATCCCAGTGAAACAATGTTACCCATGGATCAATATTGTGCTCTAACAATGTATCGACTAATTCACTGTAAAAATCCAAACCCTTCTGATTGATTACACCCACGCCATTTGGCATCACGCGTGGCCAGCTAATTGAAAAACGATATGCCTGCAACCCAAGCTGGGACATTAAAGAAACATCCTCTTTGTAACGGTGATAATGATCACAGGAAAATTCACCGGTGTCACCGTTTGCAATTTTTCCTTCATGACGACACAGCATATCCCACACGGATTTACCACCGCCATCATGACAAGCCGCACCTTCGATTTGGTAACTCGACGTAGCCGAACCCCAGATAAAGTCTTTATTAAACTTCATAGTTATTCAGAAAATATCTGCTGTGATCCAAAAACCAATGTTAATTGGCGAATGCGACCGTCACGTTGAAATAGACTTGCACTATCGTCAGAAGATAAGGCTAAAGCTGGTAATACTTGCTGACCACCATTTGCCCAGGTAATAGTTAATGATGTCTCCGCTTTATCGTTAATTTGATAAACCACTGGAACCTGACACCAGGTAAACGCTAAACCGTTTACTGGAACAGTTAAATCTTTCCACCGATTAGCCACATCAAGATAGCGAAAGTGCCTGGGCTTAGCGACAAATTCACGAGCACGTAATAAGGCAGGTTGAAAGCTTGCTTTTCCATCGCTTACTCTTACTCCTAACTCGCCAAAACGTGAAAGCACCTCTTCCTTAACCTGACCAGTCATACCTGGCTGTTGAGCACCGGCGTGTTTAGGTGTATGTGAATAAGGGTCTGTTGGAAATGCGCCATACTCCTCAGGTGTTTTATTAAAGCCAATACCGTTACGAATCTGGTAATAATATTTACCAAGTTGCTTACAGCTTTCTGCATCAGCACCACTATCTATCGCAGAAAAGAAGTTTTCTTCAACCGCCAATAATAACTTGGAAACCATGTGCCAATAAATGCAACCCAGGCCTTCAAAGCCAAACATGCCGCCAGAACGCCCAGTAAAGGCCTGATGATTAAAGACCTGTTCGTACAGGGCTTTTATAGGTTCACGGGCGTCTTCTAAAAACTCACCATATTCTTCAAGTAAAGCACTGATTGTTGAATTCAAATCATTAGAGTTCGTTATTTTTTCACTAAAGCGATAATCGCCTTCAACATCACGTAATATAAGTGTTTCATCACCAGCTTCTAACATTTGCACAAGTACGGGAACTGCCTGCACAAGATCTTCCCGCACTTTGTTTTTATCCAGAAACTTCGGTAAGTGCCTGTCTGGATAAAGCATAAAACTGCGTTGATCTGCACGATACACTTTGCTATCGAATAAGGCGCTTAATACAGAGATAACTTGCCGGGGAGATAACGCGCCTGCACTAAGAGCCGCGACCTGACCTTCTAACATTGGGTAGGGTGTGTTCACGACATCAATTGCTTTGAGTTTTTTAATATTTAAAATATTGTAAGATTCATACAAACCATCTTTTCTAAGATTGCTTTCTATACTACGGTCAATCACATCTAACGCATCATCTAATAACGCCCTTACCTGCTCTGGCAATAATTCCGTTTTATCACTGAAGCCTTCTTGCTTATACAAAATTTCACGATAACGTGATGAAGCTGAACTAATTTCTAATAAAGCGTTCATACGCTGCTCAGAATTTAGCGGTGCATCATTCATTAACTGACATATATTACTCAGTGCTGCAGCGGTATCAGATAACCAGGTAGCTACTTCAGTAGACAAGGTAATTAATACTGTCTCTGTCGCTAGCGTGTTTTGCAAAAAATTAACGTAACGACGTAAATAGTACAGCGTCACCATTGATAGGCCCTGCCCAACAAGTGCATTATTGGCATCATTCCATTCAGGGCGTTGCGTGTTTAACCAAATCCCGCCATCAACTACCAAATTACCTAATTTACTCAGCAGCGGCACAAGCAGTTTTTCTAATAAATTTACATGATATACATTACCGTTAGTATCCAGCACCAATTTACCATCAGCACCTATACTTTCTACACGATCTTCAATTTTTTCTGCTAAAACCTCGTCATATTCAACTGTATCTTTTGCATCTAACAATAAATCAGCAATCGGCTTTATACGATAAGGCACATTGGCATAACTAAAAATAGGTTGATGCAATAACGCACCGAGTTTTTCCGGATGAAAATTATTGGAAAGCTCCAGGAATTTCAGCAAATATATTATCTGATGATCGCCCCAATAACCGATATTACTCCATGGGTCATCTTGCTCTTCCTCTTCCCAATCAATACCCTGCTTAGTAATTCGGTACGGGTTGTAACCATCGACAGTTGATGCGTTTACGAATTTAGCAATAATATTTTCTATGTATTCTGGATAACTGTAAGCTAACGCTTCCCAGTTTTGAAAAATATCACGCCAGTTACCTTGATATGAGAGCAGTCGCTCACCATTTTCATCTTTTAATTTGATGGCAAACTCATTCCATGGACGACTGGGGTCTCCATGTCGCCGACCAAATGTAATGGGCAAATACTCATAACAGAGACGCTCTAACTGGATGCTACCTTGATGACGTACCATCGATTGAAGATGATTAAAATCGACTTTTTCAGGGAGACTATTTAAAAATTTCTTGTGTCGCTTATAAACCAGACGATTAAAATGTTTTACTGTAGTCTTAAAATCTTTAGAAGAAACATTATACTGATCATCAAAAATTCCACCACGTAAAACACTAAACAATACATTGGCATAATGATGTGCCGTAACGTTTTCTTCCGCAGTAGCCTGAAAGCCATCACTCGATGCCATAATGCGAGCCAGCTCATCGGATCCGTTATTGATCGAAAGCGCAATAGTTTCAGCCAGCTCTGCAGGGTTATTGCTTAACTGTTGCCTTAGCGCCACAACCTGACTTTGACTTTGCTCTATATTTGCAACAAATTGCCAGTGACGTGATGCCTGTGGCGCTAATTCCATCGTCGCATTTATCAAATAAGCACCGCGTATTCCACGTTTATGTACTTCTTGTTGCAGTGTTTTACCGTTACGGAAACTATCAATCTGTTGTGAAGAAATTAAAACTTTATAATCAACTAATCCCAAACAAAATACTGTATTAGCGTTCAGAGATTCACAAGGGTCTGAACGATCAGTTATACCTGAATACAGCGTAAACATAGCCAAATTTGTTTGCTCATCTAACTCCGTCCATTTATATGCATCCACTAGATTACTTGCACTAGCTTGTATCGCACGCGGTGTAGAAGCTGGCAAAATATTCTGTAAACCATCAACAATATCGACACTTAAATTTTCATCGCCAATATTTTGTAATTCGCACTGACGAACAAAACCATGACTATCACTACTTGCCCAGGTATACCGATAAACAAGCTGCAAATCATGATTCACTTCTTCAAAACACAATTTATTACCGAGTAAATTTTTGTATAAGTGACGATTAATAAGGTAATGACCGTCATGTTCCCTGTTAAATGGCTCCCATTCGAATTCAAAATTTTGTTTTTTAACGCGAATTAATGTCTTACTACCGGTATGGGCATCACTATCGTGAATTTTATCTACTGTTACATAAGGAAATAATGCGGTTTCAGGTGATACACGTCCTGCAGTTAATGAACCATTAGATGAAATAAATAACCAGTGATCACTGTTAGAAACTAAATTGATAAAAAAGGGTGGTAGCGAATCAACATTATGAATCACATAAAATCGTTCACACGCATGGTCTACAAATTGGCCTGCAGCTTCATAATCATTTCTAACACTGCTTGACTTAGGTTCAACTTTATAGGCGCGTTCGATTACATATTGATGGTAATAATCAAAACCTTTACCAGCCATATCTTCATTAGACCCATCATCTTCATAACCTGCCATTGGTATAACTCCTAATCGATTTCAATATCTTTTGTTATGCAATAAGCACATCAAGAACATTAAAATTACTTTTACTTTCCATAATTGACAAAAGTAGCTCATCGCTAAATTTTGTAAATATAAAAATCATTCGAATTTTGATATGGTTTTAGTCGTTTCGTTATAGATGTAACCCCATTGGCCCAAAGCTTCTAATGCGAATACCTTGGCGTCTGCTGGTACCTCGGCGGTGTATAGAGTGACCAGTGGAAAAACAGGCGCAACTAAATGCTCACCTACAAGGTCCTTAACGGAGGCAGCATAAACAATAATCTCTTTCACACCATTAACCGTAACCTCACCTTCAAAAAAAGTAGATGAAAGAAAATAATTATCCAGAACAGATCGATAGGCTTTTTTAGCTTGTTCCTGTGTCGTTGGACTACCACTTTCCGCATACAACTCCTGCAACGAGCGAGCTGTATAATATTGATTTTCACCTTGAGCCCCAACACCCTTAGCCAATGCTGTTGCCCAAAGGTAATATCTTGCTTTCGCAGATGGCGCAGCATCACTCAGAAAGAACTTCTCGCGTGGGTCGTCTTCTGGTTCATCAGGGTCTGGTGCTTCGATGATAGCGACATTAGCGTATGGATTGTCGGGGTTATCAAGAACACACTTTTCCAAATAGATACCTTCATCAGCACATTGAAAATTAACGATTGAATCTGTCGGTAGTTGAATTTCATTTTCGATATTGCCGCCATCAACTTCACCACAACCCGCCGATAAAAGCACCAGAGAACCACTAAGCGTTAACGTTACAAGCATTGATAAATGCTGTTTTAAATTTTCATATATCTTAATGTTCATAATTCTTACCCGGTTAATACTCGTTGACACTAAAATCTAAAGTTTATGTAGGTGATTATTTCAAACATTGAACTATTTCTGCCTTCCACAAACTCAGCCGAGCCCTCAAGACCTTCCGCATACTCAGGCGAGTTCTCATCAATTGTTCTATATAAAGCTCTTATACCCCACTTACTTGTTGAGCCGGGTGTGTTTGTCCAGTTATAGGGGCCCATCAAAATCGAATAGTCGAGCATGTACTGCCATGGATAGGTTTGGTTAAATTGACGGTAGAAATCGTACGGTCCCCAGGCATCTTTATAAACGTAGGCTTCGATAACATGATTATTGGTCAGCCATAGTTTACTGCCAACTTTATAATACTCACGTGTAGGTCCCGCTGAATCACCTGATGATTGCTGGAAACCGTTTTCGAGATTCATAATAATATTGGTACCGCCCTCGGTATTTATCACCATTCGGCTCATTACTTTCCACACGTCTTCGGCTATCAGGCCTTCACCAAAAGCTGCGTTGATGCCTGATGGCCTGAAGAAAAACTGGTATGAATCTGTAGCCGTTGGAAAACTGGTGTAATTTGCACCGAGGTTAAAAGCAAACGCTGCGTCTTCGCGTCGATCATTATCCCACTCATAAAACCCTGTTGCAGGTGTTGGGTCATAAGTCAAAAATACTTCACCTGACCTTGCCTCCCTGTTACCAAGTACTGCAAACGCATTATCATCACGGTTACGTGGGGATAAACCAGGAAATAAAGTGGTACCTGTCACGGTAGCCGGAATAGTTGGATTGGCGTCCACCAGATTTTCACGATAAAGGAAACGCGGCAAAACGGTTATGGAACCGAAGTTCATCTGTATACCTGCTTCGAATTCTTTCTTGTTACCAAATTCAGAGTAAGGCAACTGGCTCCAGTTATTAATGCCATTAGTAATACCAAACCCTGCTTGTGTTGCGCCACCGTCAGCAGTTAAACCGCCATAGTTAAGACCGATATATGCTCGTGAAGCCCCAAAAGCTTCAAAGGCGAGTGTCGCTTTCACACCTAATGTATCTTCAAAATCAATTTCATCAACAACGATATTGCCGTTGTCCAGACGCGAATACTCATCACCAATTTTCTCGGTACTCGCCATGATCGCACCTATTTCAAGCGAATTTTTTGTCGAACCGAATCGTGAATACAGGGTTGTCTGACGAGTCTGAATAGGAATTTCAGCACCAAGTGCAGCCTCGTCACTTGTACGCGCAATGTCTTCAGAATGTAGAAATGCAAATTTACTGCTACCAATATTAAATTCATACTTCAGCATGACTTTAGGGTTAGCACCCCAGTAGACTTCAGGCCCTATCAAGATTTTGAGACCATCGAGTGATTGCTTACCCTCATACTCTGCGCCAAAAGGTGCTTTAGAGTTCCAGATATCCTGACCAGCCATATCGGTTGTTTCTCTAAGTAAGCCGAAGTAATCACCTTCGTATCCCCAGTGGAACCGTGGTGTATGGTAAAACGTTGTTAAGTTATAATCATCGGTAGTATAGGTACCGTTATAATCGTAGATCTCGATACGTTCATTATCAGTAACAGTCTTTTCTAGCACCAGGGTACCATCAAGATCTTCACCAGTTGTTATTACCTGAAAAGGTATACCACGATCACCATACTGGAACTCCATGGTTCTATTGGGTACATTGCCAAGAACGTTTATTGAAAACTGACCCGTTATGTTTTTAGTTGGATTAAATTCGTAATCCATAAAAACCATCTGACCATTACTGTTTTCGACAGCCTTTCTACCGTCTTCATCAATATCACCAGAAAGTCCATTTAACAAAAACTCAACACCAATGCTACCGCCTGTCATAGCAAATTTCTTTCTTTCCTGGTTCTCACTCTTAAGCATTGTAATAGCTGCTTTCGCATCATATAAATCCATATTTATATTCTTAATATCCGTATTAATGGCTACTGTTTTTTGCTTATAGGGATCAATACTCCAGATTTCGCCCAATACATAATAAGCTGTTCGAGGTTCGGCAACATAGATACCTTGAGCATTCATCGGGCCTAAGCGCATAATGCCCCACCACTCCTCATTCATGTTGTTCTGACCTTCTACATGGTCATAGGTATAACCGCCGTTAGCCCATGAGGCATTGGTGTTGTGCTCATCGAGAAATTCTACCTGTTTATACTTCCACCACTCATCACGCCACTCAAAAACAAAACCGCCAACAGAGTTACCTTCCTGGCCATTACCATAACTTTTGTTATACATCTCCTGCCACTGCCCTCTAAGGAAGGAGGCTTGCGCACCTTGATCTTCAGCAAAGTTTTTTGAATTAAATGCATCCGCGCCAAACTCAAAAAACAACACAGGTAAATCTAATTTTTTATCAACACTTTCCCATAGATCGGTAAAACCAATACCGCGATACACGTTACTACCCAGCACATCTAAATTGGGAACATACTTTTTGATTAAATCGATATACTGAAGGTCGCCATTCACAATACTAAACAAGCGATCGGGATCAATCGCTTTACCTTCTTTTATTACTTCATAATAAAGGTTGTACAACCATTTAGCTTTTGCTTCATGTTTTTCGCCATCAGGTAAGTTTTCGATTTCAAAACTGGCTGACCATTCCAGTCCATAATTACTTTCGTTACCGAGTGCAACCATGATCACACCGGGAACGTTTTTATATTTTTTAACGATATCAGCAACTTCAGCTTTTAAGAATTTGCGTGTTACCGGATCTGAATAATCGGTAACAGGTGTCCAAACGCCATCGATCGTTGCGCCGTATCGACCCATCAATGGATTAATGGCAGTCATAATGCCGTATTCTTCGTAGGCGTAGGTAACCCACTTTGGAGGAATCGTGCTAAATGCACGAATAGTATTGATATTAGCTTTTTTCATTAGAGTGAATTCGTGATCCAGCACAGCTCTAATGTGTTCTTCAGGTTTATTCCATAAACTATAATTATAATTTTCACCGCGGGGCGTATATCCCCAGACCACGCCTTTTACATAATGATCTTTACCACTAACTTGAATTTTCCAACCATTTTTATCTTTATAGGTAGTAACTTTATCCGCAACCTGCGCATTGACGTTAAATGATACAGATACAACTAGTGCAACCATTAAGGTATGGCTTACCCATTTCATGTATCTAGTAAATATTGAATTCGTCATTATCCCACCTCGGGTAATTAAAGCATTTAGTAGCAATTTTGAGCTAAACAAGTCCATCACCCTTTCTTTAACTTTGTATCGAATTAAATTCACTACGCTCGCGCCGTAGTATTAACTAATGCTATATAGCAGTTTGCACAATGTGCTATATATTGTCAAGAAAAAAGTCATATAATCAAAAACTACATATAAAGATAAAGGCCATATATTCAAACACTTACGATTAATGAATATATAATTTTATAAGTTATCTTGTTTTTATAGCTGAACCTGTACCGTTTGTAATGAATTCGCTTCTATTTTTACTGTTGAATATTGCTCACCAATTTGAAGCTGGTAACTAATGGCATTTTTAGTCGTGTTTAAAATTTGTACACTCAGTAAGTTATCGTCGTTAATAGTAGCACTGGCATGAATAGCATCATCATCTAAAGTATCAACTGTTTTATTCGTTTCTACTGCAAAATCACCCGGGCGAATGGTACGACTAAACTGTGACAATACATAGAAGATTGGCGTGTAATAGACATACGATGTTTCAGTATCAATCATTATTGGTGCGCCACAAAAATTACCAACATGATTGGGACCACCTTGTTTGTCTAAAACAATATTCCAGTCAATCCAGCCAGACATCCAATGGTTTAAACTAACAATAATATTTCGCGCATAGCGATGAACGGGCGTATACATTGGATGATCTTCTACAACCACGCCTTCCCATGGCGCTGTATATGCCCAATCGGTTGCCCTATCATTCCACCAGAAAGAATCATTATCAAACCAGCCCGACTCTTTATAACCTTCTGGATCACCTATACCCGGTGGCGCATCTTTTCCTAAATCATCAATCGTTCCTTCAGTATGTATAATTTCGAACTGTGGAAATTTTTTATGAACGCGCTCAAAAGTATCTTCATGAACTTTAAACGTACTTTCATACCAATGAACAGCTGCGCCTGATAAATATTTAGCGGTATCTTTATCTGTATAAAGAACATTCGCCCAATGTTCCAGGTCATCCCTGTTATGGTCGAATATAAAAAGCTTAATAGCTTCGTTACCACTACTATGCAATGCTGGCCCCAGGTGAGATTTAATAAATTCATTCTGAGATTCAGCAGTAAAATTCATGCTTTCCCATTGACCATTATTACCACCCGGTTCATTGACTGGAGTCAGCCCCCAAATACTGACGCCCTGACTTTCATAATGATCCAGGTATTTGATTAAATAATTAGCATAGTATTGTTCGTAACCTTCTTTTAATTGCCCGCCCGTGCCTTGATAATAATTTTCTTTACTGGCAAGCGTGTACCAATCGTCTGTATCTTTCATCCAGGGTGGTGCCGTCCATGCTGAGGCAATAATCTTTAAAGACGAATCACTCTGTTTACTCTTTATTGCATAGGCTTGTTTAATCATTGGTAAGACGTCAAAACTTTCGTCTTGTATACCTGGATATTTTTCTTTGTCGAAACCATCAAAATCCGTTGATACTGAAAAGTGCTTTAGCGACTTATCATCTTTAACATCATCGTAAGAAAAACGCCCTTCTAC
>Ga0316209_1003659_pt1 | contig 10190 bp, 8 predicted proteins | sample 6monopyrite_MG_FD_204945 | JGI IMG/M metagenome (GOLD analysis project Ga0316209, IMG submission 204945) | Microbial mat bacterial communities from mineral coupon in-situ incubated in ocean water Damariscotta River, Maine, United States -... | ecosystem: Environmental > Aquatic > Marine > Coastal...
ATTCATTAAGTTTTAATACAAATTTTGAATTTATCAAAGATATAAATGATTTTTACTAACAATAACTTTCGTGAATAAAAAAAAATTGTAGATTTGCGTTAATCCATTAATTAATTTTTAATAAAATAACTATGTTAAATATTATTATTGCAGCTATTGTTGTAATCGCTCTTACAATTGGAATCGTTTGGGTAATCGATAAATATGTTCCAAAAAAGGTTAAGCCTTATATAATGATTGTACTTTGGGCACTCATTATATATTTAGGATATGCGACGTTCATGTCGGTCTATGGTGAAATTCAATTTAACAAACTAAAAAATAAACGCTATGCTCAAGTTATAGAAAGTTTAATCGATATTAGAGATGCCGAATTGGCACATAGAACAGTTACCGGAAGATTTGAAGGGGATTTTGATAACTTAATTAAGTTTATAGATACTGCACAATTTACAATAACACAGCGTAAAGACTCTACCGTTTTAGACGTTGAAGCTACAAGACGTTTTGGAGGTGTTGAGACTCTTAAAGAAATTATTATAATTGATACTTTAGGATATGTGTCGGTGAAAGATTCTTTATTTGGTGCAGACCCAAGATATAAAACAATGATGAACATACCGTCGGCCAAACCTGGAGCTAAATTTGAGCTTAAAGCTGGATTTTTAGAACAAAATGGATTAAAGATTCCTGTGTTTGAAGCAAAAGCACTGAAATCGGTTATATTATTTGATCAAGATAAAAACCTAATCTCAAAAGAAAATCAAGTAATCTCCGTTGATGGGGTAAATGGTGATGCTATTAAAGTAGGTTCTATGGAAGAAATTAACACCACTGGAAACTGGCCTAAAAACTTTTCAAACGAACAGTAAAATAGACATATTACAAAACAATACATTGTCCATTCAGGTTAGCTTGAGTGGACTTTCTTTTTGTGTCTTGAATTCAAGCACCCAATCTATTGTTTTTTATAAAAGTTTTTCATTTGATAAAAAACGCAACCCAAATGATGTTCTGGATAAATTAACGCATCAATTTAACAGTGAAAGCAGTTTAAAACAAGTTTTTAAATCTGTAACAGTCATTCATGAAAATGAACTATCTACATTGGTTCCAAAATCATTATTCAATGAAGACCATCTAGCCGATTATTTAAAATTCAATTCAAAAATCCTTCGTTCGGATTTTATAACCTTTGATGAAATAACCACAAATGAAAGTGTTAATGTGTATATCCCTTACGTAAACATTAACAATTATTTATATGATATTTTTGGCGAGTTTGAGTTTAAACACTTTTCTACAATTGTTTTAGAAACAATTTTAAGTCTAGAAAAAAATGCCCTAGCAACTAAAATGTATGCTCACATAACCAACACACATTTTGAAATTATAGTTACTAAAAAAGGGCAATTAAAATTATATAACACCTTTGATTATAGTACCAAAGAGGATTTTATCTATTATCTATTATTCACTGCGGAACAATTAGAACTTAACCCAGAAAAATTTGAACTTGTTTTATTGGGTAGCATTACCAATGAGGACGAACTTTATAAAATTGCTTACACTTATATTCGTAATGTGTCCATTTTAGAAGCCAAAACAAAAATTGCTGTTGGTGATGGTATTAGCAATAAATGTTTGTCAAATTTTGTGCTCATAAATAGCTTTTAAATGCGTATTATTTCTGGATTATATAAAGGACGACGAATAACAGCTCCAAAAAAACTACCTGTAAGACCAACAACAGACATGGCAAAAGAAGCATTGTTTAACATTTTAAACAACCGCTACTATTTTGATGAAATCTCGGTATTAGACCTTTTTGCAGGTACAGGCAATATAAGTTATGAATTTGCTTCTCGTGGTACAGAACATATTACTAGTGTAGATAAAGATTTTGGCTGTACAAAATTCATTGCTCAAACCTCTACTGAATTCGATTTTAATATTCAAGCTATAAAAGCCGATGTATTTAAATATCTAGAAACTAACAAACAAAAACATACCGTTATATTTGCCGATCCTCCTTACGATTTTGATATCGATGCTTTTTCCAAAATTCCAGAACTTGTATTTAATAATCAATTATTGAAAACAGGTGGTATCCTTATAGTTGAGCATTCTAAACATACCAATTTGTCAAACCTTACAAATTATTCATATTCCAAAAGCTATGGTGGTAATATGTTTAGTTTTTTTGAGCTTTAATTTAATAATTTTCATCTTTAATATTGTAAATTCTTTTATTTTCAGTAACTTAGACTCTTTATAAAAGCTCTAATCTCCTTGTTTTATTAATTCACTTTGGTTGCCTTAAATTCACTTACACATATATCCTATTAATGTTTTAGTACAAATATTTATCAACACTAAAACCAATTAAAATGAAAAAATTAATTTTATTAGGGCTGGCAGTTGTCCTTTTTACTGCATGTAAAGACCAAGAAGTAAAAGAAAATAGTGCTCCTGAAGAAGTAACAACAGAAGTCCAAACCACTTTAGAATTTGAAAATTCTGAAAACTCTTTGCAACTAGTTAAAAATTATACAGATGCCTTACAAGAAGGTAATGTTGACAACATGAATGCACAATTAAGTGAAAACGCTATGGTTTATGGCTTAGGTGGTGGTTTAGACTCGTTAAATGTAGAACAACATAAAGCCTATTTTACAACAAGCACAACCGATTACACACATACCTTAAGCCAAGATTTATATTTACCTGTAAAAGTAGAAAACAATTGGAATGAAGGAGAATGGGTACTTTCATGGGGATTAAACTTAATTACAAATAAGGAAACAAACAATGCGTTTGCTGTACCATACCATACTGTTAGTAGAATAGAAAATGGAAAAATTGTAGAAATGCGTTATTTTTATGACATGCTAAATGTTATTAGAAACCAAGGTTATACCATTACACCTCCAGAAGCAACCGAATAATTTAAAAACAAAACCCTTTGCAATGCAAAGGGTTTGTTTATTTAAGTAAATCTATAAGCCGAATTCTGTACTTCAAAGAGCCCTTATCATTTATCTGAGTGTATTGTTACCAATACACTTTAGCTGCCTACCCTCCAATATCGAGCGTGCAACTCTCTCCCAATAGCTATCGGGACACTGGTTTACATGGCATTGCACCACATAGAGTTTACCTGATTTCACTACAGCATGACCTGTACATACTTTCTGTTGCACTTTTCCTAGCCTCACGACTGGTGGCTGTTAGCCACTATGTTGCACTATGGTGTTCGGACTTTCCTCAATAACATTAAACGTCACTGCGATAAGGCGATCTACTTGATTACAAAATTACAATAATTATACCATAAAAATATATGACAATTGTTAATAACTCATCTTAAATTCTGAATACAGAATTCTGAATTCAGAATTGAATTTTTAACTTTGTTAATCTTAAAGTTCAGTATTAAAAAATACTGAACTAAATTGAGCATACAATGGAACACTTTGTAGTATCAGCAAGAAAATATAGGCCGCAAACCTTTAAGGATGTTGTTGGCCAGCAGGCTATTACAAACACTTTATTGAATGCTATTGAAAACAACCATTTAGCCCAAGCACTCTTATTTACAGGTCCTCGTGGTGTTGGCAAAACAACATGTGCACGAATTTTGGCCAAAATGATAAACAGTGATGGTAACGAAAGAGAGGATGAAGATTTTGCTTTTAACATTTTTGAACTGGATGCAGCTTCCAACAACTCGGTTGATGACATTAGAAGTTTAACCGATCAGGTTCGTATTCCACCACAAGTGGGCAAATACAAAGTGTATATTATTGACGAGGTTCACATGTTGTCGCAATCTGCCTTTAATGCCTTTTTAAAAACGCTTGAAGAACCACCAAAACATTGCATTTTTATTCTTGCAACAACCGAAAAGCATAAAATTATTCCAACCATTCTATCACGTTGTCAAATATTTGATTTTAAACGCATTACAGTTAGCGATGCAAAAAATTACTTGAAGTACATTGCTGAACAACAACATGTTGAAGCCGAGGATGATGCTTTGCATATTATTGCTCAAAAAGCCGATGGAGCCATGCGCGATGCATTATCTATTTTTGACCGTGTTGTAAGCTTCTCTGGTAAACATTTAACTAGACAAGCAGTTACAGAAAACCTAAACGTTTTAGATTACGAAACGTACTTTAAAAGTACCGATCTCATTTTGGACAATAATATCCCAGAACTATTATTACAATTCAATAATACCATATCAAAGGGTTTCGATGGGCATCATTATATTGCAGGTTTGGCATCACATTTTAGAGATCTTTTAGTTTGTAAAACACCTCAAACAATAGATTTACTAGAAGTTGGTGACCAAACAAAAGCAAAGTACCTAAAACAATCTAAAACAACATCTCAAGAATTTCTGTTAAAAGGTATAGCATTGGCAAATGATTGCGACCTTAAATACAAAACCAGTAGAAACCAGCGTTTACTGGTGGAATTATGCCTTATGCAACTTGCCTCTATCACTTTTGATGGAGAAAAAAAAAACAGCAGTAGCCACTTTATAATTCCTGCATCTTACTTTAAAAATAAGGGCATTACTCCTATTCCTGTAAAAAAACCCAATACCAATAAGGAGTTACAAGCTAATATGCCAAAGCCTTTTAAACCATCCGTCATTAACGAGCCAGTTGCCGAAAACATAAAATTAGAATCAATTGAAAATGACGTGGCTGAAAAACTATCTGAAAAAAGACCGAAAATAATTTTAAATAGGCAATCAAAAACAACATCTGGACTTTCACTAAGCAGTATAAAAAAGAAAAAAGAGCACCTAATTAAGCAAATGGAAGTGGTTATTGATGAAGAAAACCTTCCAACCAATAGTTTTTCTGAAAGTAACATGCAAGCAGCCTGGGAAGAATTTGTTATTGATCTTGAAAAAAAGGGCAAGTATAATTTAGCTTCCATTTTACGCATTGACACACCAAAACTCTCATCAGAAACCTTGATTAAAGTGGTGTTCCCAAATTCGACAAATAAAGTTGAAGTTGAGCGACAACAATATGATTTGCTTGCCTACATAAGAAAAAAGCTAAATAACTTTTCAGTAAATTTAGAGATTACTGTTAACGAAGAATTGGAAAAGCAATATGCATATACACCTATTGAAAAATATGAAAAGTTGAAAGAAAAGAACCCAAATATTGATTTATTGCGCAAAACTTTTGATTTAGATATATAATGAGGTACTACGCCATCTTTTTTTTCTTATTGGTTTTTTCCATGTTATCTTGCAATGGTAGAGATCGGGCTTTAGAAACAAACAAAGAACGCCTTTCAAATAGTCAATTTTCTGTTACAGATTTAGAAATCATCAAGGTTGTTCCAGAAAATCATATTAGAAGCGTCACAGATACGTTACTTGACACCAAAACAAATGTCAAGGTTTCCTATTACTCACTACCTAGTAAATCTGTAATGGTCTTAAATAAAAATAAGCACAACCAAAATATTAAAACTCATTACAGAGAGTTTGAGTCTGAAATAAGAGTCTTTAAAAACGATAAGCTTTTATTTTTTGGTATTCTTAATAAGAACCATTTTATAACAAATGAGCAAAACTTTTGGAAAAATGCAATTTTACAATATGTTTGGTTAGATGCGTTTGAAAGTTTTGATAACAATTATAAACTGTATTGCTCTTTTTTAGTACCAGAATCCGAAAAATATAAAATGTATAGTATCCATTTTAACAATTCAGGAGAAAAAACAATAAAACTAATAGAAACTTCATAATCTAATAATTATGTTAGGATTAAAACTCCCAACAGATCCTCGTTGGGTAAATATAGTAGAAAAAAACATAGAAGAAATCCTTACCGATCATGCGTTTTGTGAACAAAAAGCAACAAGCACTGCTATTTCATTAATTGTTAGTTTTCCTGAATATACTGATTTGGTAAAAGAGATGATTGAATTGGTTAAAGAAGAAATGAGCCATTTTAAAATGGTACACGATATTATTTTAGAACGCGGTTACACTTTGGGTAGGGACAGAAAGGATGACTATGTTGTACAACTCTTGAAATTTTTCCCAAAAGGAGGCAGTAGGACCACACAGTTGGTACATCGCTTACTATATGCAGCTTTAATAGAGGCAAGAAGTTGTGAGCGTTTTAGGTTGTTGTCCCAAGAACTGCAAGACAAAAAACTAGCGTCATTCTATAAAAAATTAATGATAAGTGAGGCCAATCATTACACTATGTTTTTAGGGTTTGCACGACAATATGGCGACAGGAAAGAAGTAGATAAGAAATGGCAAGATTTACTACAATTTGAAGCTGAAATCATGAACAACCTAGGGCATAAAGAAACGGTTCACGGTTAAATGGTTTTACTAGATATTGTTTCGTAATACAAGCTTTTAATAATCCCATCAGACAGTCCAATTTTTGGTACATAAATATGCTTGGCTTTGCTCCATTTCATGGCCGAAAGGTATATTTGCATAGCTGGAATAATAACATCTGCCCTATCTTGGTTTAAATCTAATTCTGTAATACGCTCTTCATACGAATACGATTTTAACGTCTGGTAATAGCTACTTAAATAAAAATATGTGAGAGGCTTACCAATCGCCTTTCCCGAAATTTTAAAGATTTTGTTAATATTTCCTCCAGAACCTATAACATCAACTTTATCATATTTTTCAGTATTTATTTTTATCCATGTTTCCAGTTCTAACCACGTTTCGCGTTTCACAATATCATTTAAAAGCCTTACTGTTCCAATTCTAAAAGATCTAGAAGCTACTTTTTTACCATTATGGATTATCGAAAATTCGGTGCTTCCACCACCAACGTCAACATAAACATAATTTCTATCATTATTTATATATGCGTGCAAATCTGTTTCAGCAATGATTGCTGCCTCCTCATCTCCATCAATAATATCTATTTGAATTTTAGAATGCTCAAATATTTCCTTCGCTATTTCAATGCCGTTATTGGCTTCACGCATTGCCGATGTAGCACATGCTTTATAAAGTTCTACTTTATGAGATTTCATAAGTAATTTAAACGCCATCATGGTATCTTTTAATCGCTTCTTATTTTCACTTGAAATTGTATTATAAATAAACACATCGGCTCCTAAACGTATTGGAACTCTTACCAAAGAACTCTTTTTAAAACGCACTGGCTTCCCTTCTTCTTCAATTATTATAGCTATTAATAGCCTAACAGCATTTGAACCAATATCTATCGCACCATACTTCTTAATTGATAGCATACAATATTTTTTACCTAATAGTATTTGTTTCTTCAAAAATAAGCAATCTAATTACTTCAAGAAATTAATATTTTTATATTAATTGTAGTCTTTTTTTTACCAATAAATACGTTTCATCGAATAAATTATCCTCTTTGTGGAATTATATGTATCTTGGCCTTAGTAAAAGAATTGATCCAAATCTATTTTTTAACTCTATGAAAGCTAAACCTACATACTATCTCTTGTTGTATATGGTAAAAAATTACGCATAAATACATAAGAAATACGTTGTTGAGGGCTATTTCAATAATGATTATTAGACAGTTAGGATGGCTTATTAGCTAACCATTTATTTATGAAAAAAATTACTCAATTCAACCACTTGGCAATAATTATATTGGGTTTTATTTTAATTCAAAGCATAGAGGTTGATGCACAAGTACTTGATCCATTTACTTCAAGATATACTGAATCTATAAGAGGTGATATTACTATTATCGCTAATAATATGATTTCTAGAAACCCTATAAGTAATTACAATGGAATAGATGATAATCATGATTTTTCAGACAATGTATATGTTGATATAGATAATGATAATAGCACATTTAACTCTAGTAGTGCAAACTTTAATAATCCAGATCCTAATTTAAATTGTATAACCTTAAGAAAAGTCTATTTATATTGGGCAGCAGCAGATAAGGAAACTAACGGAAACGACAATCAGCCCAATTGGAACTTTAATGATATTAAGTTAATGCTTCCAGGAGAAACCACCTATACTACATACTCTGCAGACGAAGTAATTTATCGAGGTCGCGATATTCATTTTAGTAACGATCCTTATGTATGCGTTAAAGAGATTACCAACGAAGTTCTAAATTTAAGCTCTCCATACGGAACATACCAAGTTGCAAATGTTGAAGGTAAAATTGGTGGATTAATGGAGCATCAACCTGGTGGTAATGCTGGAACTTCAGGTGGGTGGCAAATAATTTATGTTTATAGTAGCCCAGATTTAAACATGAAAAACATTAGCATTTTTGATGGCTATGCGCATGTTACAAATAGCAATAATAATTTCGATGTAAATTTCAATGGTTTTCAAACCACGCCCAATGGTCCAGTAAACACTAGAATTGCAATCGGCTCTCTAGAAGGCGATAGAGCTTTAGATGGAGATAAATTACAAATTTTAGATACTTCTAATAACTTTATTGATTTAAATACGCCATTAAGAAATTTTGATAATTTTTTTAATAGTAGAATAACAATCGATAATAATGATTTCTTGGATAGAATCCCTGCAAGTACAAATACGCTTGGGTTTGATGCAGCAGTATTTGATCTTGACAATACTAATAATAGCATTATAGGTAACAATCAAACATCGGCAACAATAAGATTAACCTCAGATCAAGAAACGTACGGTCTTTATCTTCTTGGTTTATCTGTTGATGTTTGGGCTCCCAGCTTATATCCTATTAGGTTAGATAGTGATGCTCAAAATAATCTAGTTCAAGCTGATGATAATGTTACTTTCGATTTTAATTTCTCTAATACAGGAAATGACGATGCTATAAACGTGGTTCTTCACACCACACTTCCAAATAACCTAGAATTTATATCGGCTAATAATTTACCAAATGGAGTAACGTATGCTTATGATGTGAATACAAGGCTGCTACAATTTTTTGTTGAAGACGGATTAGTGGACATTGGTGACCCAGAAATAGCAATTCAATTTGATGTACAAATAAAGGATGAATGCTACTTTCTAGAACAAAGCTGTGATTTAAATTTTGAACTACAAATAACCGCAACATATAATGGTATAAATAACCCTGCTCCACAAACAACTTTAAGTTCAAGTAATCTTGATTTATGCCGCTTAGGAAATGTATTGCCCATAACAATAACACAACCAGATGCTGCTATTTGGGCAAATCCGCCAGGAGATTTAGATAGAACTGTTGATTGCGATAATATTAATGAGCTATCCAATGCACAAAGCTTATTTCCAACCACAGATAAATGTAACTTTAATTTAACAAAAACCAGTGGGCCATTTGTTCCTGGTAATGGCTGCGGAGATCCAGGAACCTATACCAATACTTGGACATTTACAGATGCTTGTGGAAGAACCATTGCAGATTATGTACAAGTAATATCCATAATAAATACTTCAGGCCCAGTTTTTGATGTTTTACCAAATGATGCTACTTTGGAGTGTTCGGATACACCAAACTTTGCACAAGCAACTTTTTTAAATAGCTGTAGCAATTCAATCACTCTTACTTTTAACGATACTACTACTCCTAGAGCTTGCTCTGGTGATTACTCTATAACACGAACTTGGACTGCAGTTGATGAATGTGGAAATACATCCACGGCAAGCCAAACCATAAACTTTGAAGATACAACAGCTCCAACGCTAGTTAATACTTATGATACTGAATTATCCATTTCATGCGAATTACCTCCAGACCCTCCAAATCTAGTATTTACCGACAATTGCTCTTCAAACCCAGAAATCATCTTTTATGAGCAAATTATTGAGATTGATTTTAATAATTTCGATATAGTGAGAACTTGGGAAGTCTACGATGATTGTACAAACATGAACACATACAATCAAGTTATTCATATGGAAACCGTAAAATCCACCGCTTCAACAGAATTGAATTTATGCGCAAATGACAGCCTAGTAGATTTAAATAATTATGTTCCCTCAGGAAGCAATGGGTATTGGGAAAATACCAATATTAACTTACTAAATAACATGATTTTAGACCCATCCATCTTAAATGAAGGCACTTATATATTTAATTATATAATGAACAATAATGAATGTGTGGAAGTCATTGAAATAATCGCAAATATTGGAGGCGAATGTGAAGAAACCAATAAATGTATTAGATCTACTT
>Ga0316209_1003660_pt1 | contig 10190 bp, 6 predicted proteins | sample 6monopyrite_MG_FD_204945 | JGI IMG/M metagenome (GOLD analysis project Ga0316209, IMG submission 204945) | Microbial mat bacterial communities from mineral coupon in-situ incubated in ocean water Damariscotta River, Maine, United States -... | ecosystem: Environmental > Aquatic > Marine > Coastal...
CCCAGGTCAATAATCCAGTCTGCTACTTTAATTATGTCGAGATTATGTTCGATAACGATGACGGTATTACCATGATTTCGTAGGCGTAGTAATACATCGAGCAATTGCTGAACGTCGTAAAAATGTAAACCGGTTGTGGGTTCGTCCAGGATATAGGCTGTTTGCCCGGTATCTCGTTTCGATAATTCTTTTGATAATTTAATGCGTTGTGCTTCACCACCTGAAAGAGTCGTAGCACGTTGACCTAATGTTATATAGCCCAGTCCAACATCCATTAAGGTTTGTAACTTTCGCTTGAGTACAGGAACGGCTTCGAAAAAGACGAATGCATCTTCAATGGTCATTGCCAGTACTTGATGAATGTTTTTCCCTTTGTACTTAATCTCAAGAGTTTCACGGTTGTAACGTTGTGATTTGCAGACATCACATTCAACGTAAACATCCGGCAGGAAGTGCATTTCAACCTTGATTACGCCGTCACCCTGACAGGCTTCACAGCGACCGCCTTTAACATTAAAGCTGAATCGACCCGGTTTGTAACCGCGAGATCGTGATTCTTGAGTAGCCGAAAACAACTCACGTATCGGTGTGAATAGACCGGTATATGTAGCAGGATTGGAACGAGGTGTTCGGCCGATGGGGGACTGGTCGATATCAACTACCTTATCGAAATGCTCAATGCCGTCAAATGATTGATGCGGTGATGCGGTTACTGAATTGTTATTATTGATAGCCTTGGCAAGAATCGGGTACAGGGTATCGTTGATTAATGTTGATTTTCCAGAGCCGGACACGCCGGTAATACAGGTAAATAAACCAACAGGAATTTCAACATCGACACTGTTTAAATTGTTACCACTCGCACCTTTAATTTTGAAAAATTTTCCCGTAGGTTCGGTGCGTTGTTTTGGTATTTTAATTTTTTTAACGCCAGAAATATATTGTCCAGTAAGCGAATTTTTGTTTTTCATTATCTGCTGGGGCGTGCCCTCTGCAATAATTTCCCCACCATGGACACCTGCTCCGGGACCGATATCGATTACGTGATCTGCACACATGATGGCATCTTCATCGTGTTCGACGACGATCACGGTGTTACCGATATCGCGTAAATGGTTAAGTGTTGTGATGAGGCGATCATTGTCACGTTGATGTAAGCCGATTGACGGTTCATCAAGAATGTACATTACGCCTACCAGGCCAGCACCAATCTGACTGGCTAATCTGATTCGTTGTGCTTCACCGCCTGATAAAGTATCAGAGCCGCGATCTAATGTCAGGTATTCGAGCCCGACATTGACCAGGAAGTTTAAACGTGAAGAAATTTCACGGTTAATTTTTTCTGCTATTTCTCCGCGGTGACCTTTTAATTTCAGTGAATCAAAAAAATCGAATGATTGTTGAATAGGCATAGCGGTGAGTGCCGCTAATGTTTTGTCTTCAATAAAAACATGACGGGCGCCTTCGTTTAATCGCGTGCCTTTACATTCGGGGCAGGGTTGAACGGACATAAATTTTGCCAGCTCTTCACGCACCAGGTTGGATTCGGTTTCACGGTAACGTCGTTCCATTGTGTGTAATACGCCTTCAAATACATGAGTACGTTGTTTGCCGCGTCGCCCACCATGTCCGGGGTAATTAAATACAATTTTTTCCTTGCCGCTGCCATACATTAATATTTTTTGAATCTTACTCGGCAGTTCCTGAAAAGGGATGTCGATATCAAAATCATAATGCGTTGCCAGCGACTGAATAATGCTGAAGTAATAGGCGTTACGACGATCCCAGCCACGAATAGCGCCGCCTGCGAGACTCAGGTATTCGCTGATAACTCGTTCTGGGTCGAAGAAATTATTATGACCGATGCCTTCGCATTCCGGGCAGGCACCAGCAGGGTTGTTAAATGAAAACAGGCGTGGTTCAAGTTCCTGTAAATTATAGCCGCAGTGTGCGCAGGCAAATTTTGCAGAAAAAACCAGTTCAGCTTCATTGTCGTTATCCATCCAGGCAACGGTGGCGATATCATTTGCCTGCAATAGTGCTGTTTCAAACGATTCGGCCAGGCGAGTTTTGATGTCATCTCTAACTTTGAAACGATCAACGACAACTTCGATGGTGTGTTTCTTTTTGGCGTCGAGCTCTGGAACATGATCCAGTTCGTATACAATGCCGTCGATGCGCACACGGATAAATCCCTGTTGTTTGAAATCACTAAACAGATTTAGGTGTTCACCTTTTCGGTCGCGAATGACCGGTGCCAGTAACATCAATTTACTACCTTCGGGTAAGGCCAGTACCTGATCCACCATCTGGCTGATGGTTTGTGCCTGTAATTCGGTATCGTGTTCAGGGCAGCGTGGTGTGCCTGCGCGTGCAAACAGTAATCGCAGATAATCGTAAATTTCGGTAATGGTTCCGACGGTCGAACGTGGATTGTGCGAGGTCGTTTTCTGCTCAATGGAGATGGCAGGCGACAGACCCTCAATGGTGTCCACATCCGGTTTTTCCATCATGGATAAAAATTGACGAGCATAGGTGGACAGCGATTGCACATAACGACGCTGACCTTCAGCAAAGATGGTGTCAAACGCCAACGACGACTTGCCTGAGCCAGATAGCCCGGTAATTACAATTAACTTGTCTCGCGGTATATCGAGGTCTATATTTTTAAGATTATGGGTGCGAGCACCACGGATCTGGATGGTATCCATAAAAGATTCAGCGTAAATTATGCAATCTGATAGAATGCCAACTTTTAGCATTTTCGGCAATAGCCAGTATCGCTTATTCACCTGTTTATTTTTGATGTCATCTTCCAGCCTGTCTAATAATCTCGCCTCTCAGGAGCGCCGCGCCGCAGTCGCGCTAGCGATGATCTATGCCTTTCGCATGCTGGGTCTGTTTATGATACTGCCGGTCTTTGCGCTGTATGCAGACGACTTGCCGGGTGCAACGCCTTTATTGATGGGACTTGCACTGGGCATCTATGGTCTGACGCAGGCTGCATTGCAGATTCCTTTTGGCATGTGGTCAGACCGGATTGGTCGAAAACCGGTTATTTTTATCGGCCTGCTTATCTTCGCAGCGGGTTCACTTATAGCGGGCAGCGCAACCAGTATCGAAGGTATTATCATCGGACGAGCCATTCAGGGAGCAGGCGCTATTGCAGCCGCACTGATGGCACTGGCAGCCGACCTGTCGCGAGAAGAGCATCGAACCAAAATGATGGCGTTCATCGGAGTCAGTATTGGTGCTTCCTTTGGTATTTCTATGATGTTTGGCCCGTTGGTCAACGATGCTATTGGTATCAGTGGTATTTTCTACGGAACGGCGGTACTGGCGCTGCTTGGCATCGCCATTTTGTTCTTTTTTGTGCCTGATCCTAAAAAAAGCTATTTTCATCGTGATGCTGAAGTGGATAGTCACTCATTACTCAGCGTATTAAAAAATACCGAGTTATTACGGCTGGACGCGGGTATCCTGATTTTGCATTTTGTCCTTATGTGTTTATTTCTGGTATTACCCCTGGAAATGAAAAATACCCTGGGCATCGCGTCGGATGCGCATTGGAAAATCTATCTACCGGTGTTAACGCTTTCGTTGGTTATCATGGTGCCATTTATCATAATAGCCGAACGTAAGAAGGCGATGAAAGCAGTATTTAATGGGGCGATTGTTGCATTGATCGTCGCCACGATTATGTTTATTCAAAGTGACTCATTGTGGACAACACTTATTGCGCTGACTATTTTTTTCGCAGGGTTTAATCTTCTGGAAGCAACGCTGCCATCACTTATCGTTAAGGTCGCGCCTGCTACCCAGAAAGGTACAGCAATGGGTATGTATTCAAGTAGTCAGTTCCTGGGCGCGTTTGCTGGTGGTTCGATTGGCGGGTATGCACATTTAACCTGGGGCGTTCAGGGCGTCTATTTCACAGCATTAATTGCTCTGGTGCTCTGGTTATTATTTGCCCTCACCATGAAAAAGCCAGGTTATTTAAGTACTTATCTTTTGAAAGTTCAGAACGTCAGTATTGATCAACTATTAGCAGTTAAAGGTGTAGTCGAAGCCAGCCTGATTGATGATGAAACAGAATCGGGACAAGTCGCATATTTAAAAGTTAAAAAACGTATCCTTGATGAAGAAAAGTTGTTATCGTTAGCGAGCTCAAATTGAGGGTCCTCGTTGCTTCTAAGGAAGACAAGTGGTGGGTGCTTAATTTAGCTGTAACTAAACATAATACGACGATCAATATAGATAAGGTGAAAAACTAATGGCACAACGTGGCGTAAATAAAGTAATCCTACTCGGCAATCTGGGTAAAGACCCTGAAGTTAAATACATGCCGAATGGTAATGCAGTAGCAAATATCACACTGGCAACATCAGAAACATGGAATGATAAGAGCAGTGGTGAGAAAAAAGAAAAAACCGAATGGCACCGTGTCGTGTTCTTCGGCAAGCTGGCAGAAATTGTCGGTCAGTACCTGAAAAAAGGCTCAAAAGTCTACATTGAAGGTAAACTACAAACCAGAAAATGGCAGGGTCAGGATGGACAGGATCGCTACACAACAGAAGTTGTGGTAGATATCGGTGGTACCATGCAAATGTTAGACAGCCGTGGTGGAGAAGGTGGTTTTGCGCCAGCACAATCCGCACAGCAATCTGCACCTGCACAACAATCAGCGCAACCTGCACCAGCGATGGTTGATGATGGTTTTGATGATGATATTCCGTTTTAATCGTCTGTAACCAGATTTTTAGAACGTAAAAAGCCTCTGTTAACAGAGGCTTTTTTATGCTTAAAATAAACCCGGACTAGAAAAACAGATAAAACCGGTTTTGTCTTATGTGTAAATTCTACGTTAGCGTCAGATCATCGTGGCTTTTCCCAGTCGATTGCATGGTAATCTGCGTGTAAACTTCTATAATTTTACTATCTTTTTTTGTACGAGCTTAATCGTGCTGCATTCAATTATTTATTTAAGGATTAATTATGTGTGGAATTGTCGGCGCAGTCGCCGAACGTAACGTAACGCCAATTTTACTGGAAGGGCTTCGACGCCTTGAATACCGTGGATATGATTCCGCTGGTATCGCTGTGCTGGATAAAAATGATTGTATTAGCCGCGTACGTCGTGTTGGTAAGGTAAAAGAATTGTCTGATGCACTGGACAACAACAATATTCAGGGTTTCATGGGTGTGGCGCATACTCGATGGGCCACACATGGTGAACCCAGTGAGCAAAATGCCCATCCTCATGTGTGTAATAAGTCTGTGGTTATCGTGCACAATGGCATTATCGAAAATCACAGTGAGCTTCGTGAACAGCAAAGCAGAGCGGGATTTGATTTTACTTCCGAAACCGATACCGAGGTAGCGGTTCACCAGATAGAGCATTATCTGAAACAGAATGGTGATCTTCTCAATGCAGTGCGTTCAGCCGTTGCCGATTTTGAAGGGGCGTATGCATTGGGTGTGATGTCCAATAGTGAAAGAAATCGTCTGATAGCCACACGTCGTGGCAGCCCGCTAGTCATCGGCGTGGGCTTTGGCGAGTATTTTATCGCTTCAGACGCGGCGGCATTGCTTCCGGTTACACGTCGTTTTATCTATCTTGAAGAAGGCGATATTGCTGATATCCGAACACATGAGCTCGTTATTTATAATGCTGAAGGCGAAATTGTTGAACGTGAGATTAAAGAATCATCATTGAGTGCGGATGCAACTGCCAAAGGTGAGTTCCGCCATTTCATGCTGAAAGAAATTCATGAACAGCCCTCTGTACTGGTTGATATTCTCGAAGGTCGATTTGTTGATGGGAAATTGTTAGACACGGCTTTTGGTGTTGGCGCAGACAAGATATTCGATAAGGTTAAAGCCGTTCAGATTATTGCCTGCGGAACCAGTTATCATGCAGGCCTGGTGGCACGTTACTGGATTGAAGCTATTGCTGGTATTCCCTGTCGGGTAGAAGTGGCAAGTGAGTATCGCTATCGTAAAACCGTATTAATGGATGATACGTTAGTGGTCACCATTTCACAGTCAGGTGAAACTGCCGATACTCTGGCAGCATTACGTGCAATTAAAGAAGTCACGGATTTAACGTTATCGATATGTAATGTTCCCGAAAGTTCGCTAGTACGTGAGAGCGCGCTTAAGTTGATGACACGTGCCGGCCCTGAAATTGGTGTAGCTTCTACAAAGGCCTTTACCACTCAGCTTATTGCTTTATTGATGTTGGTTGTAGCAATCGGTAAACGTCAGGGATTATCTGATGGTGAAGCGAGCGTGTTATTTCAACAAGCACAATCATTGCCTGTATTAATCGAAAGTGTCCTGCAAAAAAAAGATGAAATAGATAATTGGGCTGAAGCTTTTACCGATAAAGAAAATGCTATTTTTATCGGTCGTGGCACATTATTTCCGATTGCGCTTGAAGGTGCTTTAAAGCTCAAAGAAATTTCATATATTCATGCCGATGCCTATCCAGCCGGTGAGTTAAAACACGGCCCGATCGCGTTGATTGATCAGGATTTAGCAACCATTGCTATTGCGTCAATGGATGGTTTTGAAGGCAAAATAAAATCCAATATCATGGAAATTCTTGCTCGTGGTGGTGAAGTTTACCTGTTTGCTGATGAACGCATGGATGTAGCGGATTTGGGAGAGAATTGTCACATAATGAAAATTCCCGCAGTAGAAGCCGAACTGGCACCAGTGCTGTTTGTTGTGCCACTGCAACTGTTTTCGTACTATGTTGCAGTGCGTAAAGGTACCGATGTGGATCAGCCACGAAACCTGGCTAAATCAGTTACGGTTGAGTAATGCTTCAGATGTCGATTTGAGTAAATACGCGCCAATAAACAATTCGGTAACTTATTGTTATTTATGTCTTTTAATTTCGCGATGTGCATGTGATTTAGTGTTGTTATTAAATATAGATATTGCTTCAGCCGACAAGTATAATTAACACTATACAAATTCACACAATCAGGTACGAATGCCAGCCAAACCGCCGACTACGCCCACGCGTAAATTGTTCATCAAAACATATGGATGTCAGATGAACGAATATGATTCTTCTCGAATATCTGATGTTCTCGCTGACTCACACAATCTGGAACTCACCTCCGACCCAGAAGAAGCCGACGTGCTTTTGCTGAATACCTGCTCGATTCGAGAAAAGGCGCAAGAAAAAGTATTTTCTCAACTTGGCCGATGGAAAAACTGGAAAAAAGATAAACCCGATTTAATTATTGGTGTGGGTGGTTGTGTCGCCAGTCAGGAAGGGGCGGCAATACAAAAACGTGCACCCTATGTTGATGTGGTTTTTGGTCCACAGACAATACACCGCTTACCCGAGATGATTACCGGTAGCAGCGAGACACATAAAAAAATTGTCGATATTAGTTTTCCTGAAATAGAAAAATTTGATTGTATGCCTGAACCTAAGGCCGATGGTCCAACAGCCTTCGTTTCGATTATGGAAGGCTGTAGTAAGTATTGTAGTTTTTGTGTTGTTCCGTACACACGTGGTGAAGAAGTGAGTCGTCCATTTGATGATGTACTTGCAGAAGTGGCAGGGCTGGCACAACAAGGCGTGCGTGAGGTAAACCTGCTGGGACAAAATGTTAATGCTTATCGCGGTGCGATGGATAGCAGTGATGGGAAAGATGAAACTGTAGCTGATCTGGCATTACTGATTCACTATGTTGCAGCAATCGATGGCATTGAACGCATTCGTTTTACTACATCACACCCAATGGAATTCAATGATGATCTGGTTGAAGTCTATGCGCAGGTACCTGAACTGGTCAGTTTTCTACATCTTCCTGTGCAGAGTGGTTCTGATAAAATTTTGACTGCGATGAAACGCGGTCATACGGCTGCAGAATATAAAGATATTATTCGTCGATTGAAAATTGCGCGTCCAGATATTTCTATCTCTTCAGATTTTATTATTGGTTTTCCCGACGAGACCGATGAAGATTTTGCCGATACCATGAAACTAATTGAAGAAGTAGGTTTTGATCATTCATTCAGTTTCATCTATAGCGCACGGCCCGGTACGCCAGCTGCAACATTGTTTGATAATACGACCGGTTTAATTAAAAAGCACCGCCTGGCTATTTTGCAAGATGTCATAACATCTAATGCATCAGCTATTAATAAACAGATGGTTGGTACTATTCAGTCCGTATTGGTTGATAGTATTTCAAGAAAAAGTGAATCACAAATTTCGGGCAGAACAGAAAATAATCGCGTGATTAACTTTGCTGGTGATAAAAATTTAATCGGTCGATTTGTAGATGTCAAAGTGACTGAAGCACGAACAAACTCACTTCAGGGCGAACTGATTAGATTATCAGAAGTAGAGCAGTCAGATGATACGATAATGCAGTTTAATAACAATTTAAAAGACGAAGCTAGGGTTGATGATTGTGCAGCGGTGTAGTCAGCGTCCCCTATATTCCAGAGGTCACAAGCTTTAATGCCGAATACTGAAAAGCAAACATTTCCAAATACAGCAACCATACAATTTGAACTATTACCGATTGAAAATGAACGACTGGTGAGTCTGTGTGGTCCGGTTAATCAACATTTAAATCAGATAGAAAATTTTTATCATGTCAAAATTAATTGTCGCAGCAATCAATTTGAAGTAACCGGTGATGGCCGCTATCTAAAAACGGTGAAAAGCACTCTGCAAACGCTTTACAACGTGGCGGGGCATGAAACATTGTCTTCTGAGATGGTGCAGTTATATTTGAATGATAATGTGAATAATGATTCGACTAAAACAGCGTCTACGGAATATGAAGATAATGATTCCGTTAAGCATCGACGTGGAAAAATTAGTGGTCGAGGAAAAAGCCAGAAACAATATCTTGAGCAGATTAATGCCAGCGATTTAACCATTGGTGTCGGTCCTGCCGGTACTGGTAAAACATACCTTGCTGTAGCCAGTGCCGTTGATGCACTTGAGAGTGATCTGGTTGATCGTTTGATACTGGTTCGTCCTGCTGTCGAAGCCGGTGAGCGACTCGGTTTTCTACCGGGTGATTTGGCGCAAAAAATTGACCCATATTTAAGGCCGATGTATGACGCATTATTCGAAATGTTAGGTCAACAAAAAGTTGCAAAATATATTGAACGTAATGTGATAGAGATTGCCCCGCTTGCCTACATGCGTGGTCGCACACTGAATGATTCTTTTATTATTCTTGATGAAGCGCAAAATACTACAATTGATCAGATGAAAATGTTTTTGACACGAATTGGATTTGGTTCCAAAGCGGTTATTACTGGTGATATTACTCAGGTCGATTTGCCGCGTGAAAAAACATCCGGTCTGCGTCATGCTTTAAAAATTTTATCAGATGTCGAAGGTATTGGTGTTACACAATTTCACAAGGGTGATATTGTCAGACATCCGCTGGTTAAAAAAATCGTAACTGCTTATGAAGACGATGATTCCAGGTAGTTCTATAACAAGTCATCATATAATTTGAATGCACATGAATGTAACGGTTGAAGTAAACATATCCGAAAATTTATTATCATCAACAGACACAAACGGTCTTGAGTCTGCTGATGATGTTCCTCCGGGTGTGCCTGAAAAAACGTTACTTCAATCGTGGGCTTCTGCTGCCTATCTAGACTCCATTCCTGCTGTCGCCAGTATTCAGATAACAACAACTGACGAGATGCAACAACTTAACAAACAATACCGTGATAAAGATAAACCGACCAATGTGTTGTCTTTTCCTATGCAATTACCGGAAGAAGTCGATATGTGCCTGTTAGGAGATATTGCATTGTGTGCGTCTGTTATTAATGGTGAGGCAGATCAGCAAGCGAAAAAAAATGACGAACATTGGGCTCACATGGTAGTGCACGGGATGTTGCATCTTCAAGGATTCGATCACATTGAAAATCAGGATGCTGAAGAAATGGAGCAGCTTGAAATAAAAATATTAAATAAATTAGGTGTCGCCAACCCCTATCAACAGAGCAATACATAAATAAAATGAGCAAAAAAAACACTAAAGTGAATATGTTTTCCGCGTTGTACAATAAATTCTTTAAAGAAAAAGACGAACGCACAGCGCTATTGAATAATCTTCGTGAAGCGCAACGTAAAGGTGTTATAAACCTTGACGCGCTAATGATGATTGAAGGCGTGT
>Ga0316209_1003661_pt1 | contig 10187 bp, 9 predicted proteins | sample 6monopyrite_MG_FD_204945 | JGI IMG/M metagenome (GOLD analysis project Ga0316209, IMG submission 204945) | Microbial mat bacterial communities from mineral coupon in-situ incubated in ocean water Damariscotta River, Maine, United States -... | ecosystem: Environmental > Aquatic > Marine > Coastal...
CGGTGGTCGCCGTATCATTATTGAGACAGAGACAACACAGCGAATTTTCTCACCCAGCCGACCTTTCTTGCCGACGGTATTCATAACTTCCCGAAGCAGCTCGGAATCTGAAATCTCACTATGTTCGCCGCGCTGCTTACGCTCTCGTTTAAACTTTTCAATTTCCGGCGCAGCCATTTCGCGGAAGTTTTTGTCAAGCTCACCACTTTCAATCTGCTTGCTATCGATCAGCAGGGTATTCGGTTTCGCTAGAGGTTCATCATACTGATCAAAATTACGGAAAAGAGCAAAATTACCGCGATGCTGGGTTATAGGCTCACCATCTTCATTTTCGCGTTGCCAGCCAGATATCCACTCATAAACCAGTTTAGATGTAGTCGTATTGTTGCACACCACAATGAAAACTGGGGGGATATCAATCCCTTCCCGCTCCCAAGCCTCTGAGACTTTTTCATAATGCGCATAAAGTGAATGTAACGCTGTCTTCAGCTTATCAGGGATAGAGTTGGGATCGGCAGTGAGACCCCCTTTTTTGGGCATGTCTTTGCCGATATGATCCCAGAGATTTCGGAAGATCGGCATCTCTGCACCAGGGATGTTATCGTCAACAGGAATACGCGGAAGTTTTACAATCCCACACTCAATCGCATCCATCAGCGAGAAATCGCTAATAGTCCAAGGGAACAGAGTTCCTTCCGCCCAGCCAGAACCACTTAAAAAGAATGGCGTTGCTGACAAATCATAAACAGCGCGGACACCTAACTTGCGTTTAAATGCTTCGATACCATTGATCCAAAGGCGAGCCGCTTTACTGTTTTCTTCAGCCTCTTTGCGCTCGTCACCTGTAAGCTTTTCTTGTTCACCATCTGGCTTCTCACGGTAACAGTGGTGCGCCTCGTCGTTGATTACGACAATGTTCTTGATACCCATTAGCTCATCCGCTACGCGGCGAACCATCTGGCCTTCGGTCTCTATACTTTGAATAGGCTCAGCACGTCCTTGGAGCAAAGAACATGTTGTCTTATTTGCATCCATCAATTCACGGAGCTGGAATGCATGGTAGTTGGTGATGACGATCTTCGCCTTGGCAAGATCAATCAGCATGTCTGCTGGTACAAGCTCTCGGCTTTTATAATAGCTGTCTGGGTCACTTGGCTGAAGAACGCGAAGTCGATCTTTAATTGTGATACCCGGTGCAACAATCAGGAAACCGCGCGTAAAGAGCTTGCTGGTCGGCGATCGAACTGCATTGATAGCCTGCCAAGCCATCAACATGGCCATTACAGTGGTTTTACCCGCTCCCGTCGCCATTTTCATGGCAAGACGTAAAAGTTCCGGGTTTGCGCCTGCATTCGCACTTTCAATATGATTCCAAAACCGCTTATATGTTGGGTGCCTGCGTGCGACTTCAGTCAACCAAATGATAGTTTCCACCGCCTCAACCTGGCAGAAGAATGGCCGGATGCCTTGAAATTCATGACTTCGCCAATGCTGAAGCAATCGCGCTGTTGCAGGTGTGACCCCCCAGTCTTGGGGGTTAGGAATAGATCGCCACAGTTTTAACTGAGAACGGATGTCATTGATAATCGGTGTGGGATTGTATTCTTGGTCCTCAGATGAAATGCCGTCATCTGCGTACAGTTTTAAATTTTTCTGTTCATCGCCTGATTGGCGTGATCGGCGTTTTTTGGGTTTTGGGACAGGCGAAAGCAAAGCAGAGGGACGACGACCTGCTATTGGTGGCTGATCAGTCGGCTGACCTTCATCATCTAGCGCATGGTGCCGAGATGGCTCCCTGTAGGGCGAATTTAAAATCGGTTCTTCAAAAAATGAATTATTCATGTTTATCGCCCTGTTTACTTTCTATCCATTTATCAATTTCTTTTCTTTGGAAGCGCCATGCGCCGCCCACCTTAAAGCCAGGGATTTTGCCTTGCGCGACAAGCGCATAGGCCGTCTTTTCCTTGATCTTCAGGTAGGTCGCGACTTCCTTAATTGTCCATATGTCGTCGTCCATCGACAGCTCCATAGATTCGCCCCCTTAGAAAATACGGGAAAATTTGGCAATAACCAAGAAGTTTTAGGGATTCAGCGCTGCTTTATGTGGTGGGAACACCATTATAGCCATAATAAACAGTAACCAGTCAGTCTGTATGGTTCCGTACTGTTTTCTGGTTTTATGCCGCCTTCAGAAGCCAATAGATGCAATAATCTGGAGGCTGCAAACATGCGCACCATTCGTACACTTATCCTGACTCTTCATGGGTTCACGCGCCTGATCTGGAAGGCTTTACCGCTTTTCACGGCTCTAACTGGCTATCTGCTGTTTGCACCGCCTATCTGGCTTGGGGCCATTTTTGCTTTGGTTTTGGGTATTGCAGGTGTGTTGGCCAAATATGCTGCCGCACAGTTTGAACGCCCCGTCACGCATGGTTCTGCCCGCTTCGCAAGCCTTGCTGACGCCCGCAAAGGTAAACTGTTACGCCGTAGCGGCCTGATCCTAGGCCGCAAAAGTGGCCGTATGCTGCGTTATTCAGGTGACGGGCACTTGCTGACTTTTGCCCCAACACGCAGTGGTAAAGGTGTGGGCTGCGTGATCCCAAACCTTTTGGATTACCCTGGCTCAGTTGTGGTGACGGATATTAAGGGTGAAAACAGCGCCATCACCCGTGCTTACCGTGAAAACCTTGGCCCTGTTTATGAACTGGCCCCGCTTGGCGGGGCAAAAAGCAAAGCCGCCACTTATAATCCCTTCGACTTCATCCGAGTTGATACCCCTTATGAGGTGGATGATGCCCGCTTAGTTTCTGAAATGCTGGTAGTACCTGAACATTCACAGGCTAACCACTGGGAACGGGAAGCCCGCACCCTTATCACTGGTCTGTTGTTATACATCCGCCATGACTGGGATATTTTCAGCCAGAATCTTGGCACGCTACGCGACTTTTTAATGCAAGACGCGGAAGAGTTTGAACTGCTGCTTGCCAAAATGGCAGTCAGTAAACAGGAAAACGTCTCCCGAATTGCCCGTGGCTTCAGCCAGAAAGAGCCAAAGGAACGCTCAGCGGTGATTTCAACCGCGCAAGGGGCAACGGAACTGTTTGAAAGCCCTGAGCTGCGCTCAGCCACGGAAATATCTTCCTTCAACTTTGAAGGCCTGAAAGATCAAGTGGTCTCGGTGTTCATCATCGTGCCACCCGAATACCTGGAGGCTTACCGTCCCTTCCTACGGATGATGACGGGGCTGGCCACCGTTGCCATGACCCGCAATGCGACAAAGCCCAAACACCCTGTCTTATTCCTACTGGATGAGCTGCCAGCCCTTGGCTATATGCGCCCGATTGAGGAAGGCATTGGTTACCTGGCAGGTTACGGCGTAAAACTATGGCTTTTTGTGCAGGACCTGGACCAGCTTCAGAAAACCTACCCCAAAGCCCGGTCTATGATTGCCAACTGTGCCGTGCGCCAAGCATTTAACGTGCAAGACCCAGATACCGCAAAGCTGCTGTCGGATATGCTGGGAACAGCGACCGTGCGGATGCAATCGCAGGGGCAAACGTCACCCCTTCCCTTCAAGCTGATTTCTGGTGCGTTTCATTCAGGTGTCTTTGAAGGCGCACGCCCTTTGATGACCACAGGCGAGATATTGACTATGCCAGCCAAGGAACAGCTTTTGTTTGTGCAGGGCCTGCCCGCCATCCGCGCCCACAAAATCCGCTATTTTGATTGGCGTGAGTGGAAGCTGAAAAAACGCTCCAAACTGGAATAGGATCAGTCGGCGGATTAACTACAGCCTACAATGATCACCTCATGGTCACGCGGCACATAGGTGCCGCTCTTGTCTTCGCCTATACCATTAGCCGGGGCCTGGATCAGACTACGATCTGCGACCTTGCCATCATTAGACACTACGCGCACATCCACAAGCATAGGCTCATCTGTACTGTTTTTGACATACAGATGGACGTTCTTTGCAACGCGGTATTGCTCTACCCTCAGATCAATGCCTTCACAGCCTTCCACACCACTTCCGCTATTACCTTCTCCACAACTGGTAAGCATAACTGAAACGGCCATAACACTGCTCAATCGAACCAGGTTTTTCATATGTCATCCTTTCATTTGCGCGACTGCGCATAAGAACCAGCAGAAAGCGGCGCGCCCGATACATCTGGATGCGACGCAAACGAATCCGCTTCTTACAAGAGTGACAAAATACAGTCTTTTGTCACAGCAGAACGCGGATCAGAGTAATGATGACTGAAAAACCAGCAGATGACGGAGGTGAGCCCATCGCACCGAACATAAGGCGATCTTTGGTAAGCCTCTATACGCAACAGGGGCAAAGAAAATACCTTACCCAGCAGGAGCGCAGGCAATTTATCAACGCCGCCAAGCTGGAATTACCCCTCGTTTTCGCTTTTTGTTGGCTGATTTGTGATACCGGGTGTCGAATTTCGGAGGCATTGTCGCTAACGCCTAAGCACATAGACAGCTCAGACGGCGTTATCGTCATCGAATGCCTTAAGAAAAGACGACCTGGGGTTTATCGAGCTGTTCCCGTATCCCCGCAATTACTAAGTCAGCTTACCCAACTCACTGCCTCACTGCCGAAGAACGTACGCATATGGCCTTGGTGCCGCATGACCGGCTACCGGCGCATCAAGCAGGTAATGAAGCAGGCCCAAATCATAGGTCCGCAGGCTTCGCCCAAAGGATTACGCCACAGCTTCGCCATTGCAGCCATAGGCGCTGGTGTGCCTCTTAATCTGGTGCAGAGATGGCTTGGACATGCTGACATGGCAACAACGGCCATTTATACGCATGTTGTGGGCAACGAAGAAAAGCAGATTGCTGAAAAAATGTGGAAAGACTGGCAACATAACGACGAAATATAATCAATGTTACACTTGACTGTATTCTGTAACAAGAAGGTATCAGACATTACTTGCCAGCGATACAGCCCGCCTTTTATCCGTCCTAACACTAAACGTTTGAGCCGATTAAGTGATATATTCGGCTCATTTTTAATTTACATTTGAGCCGAATAATTGTTATAATCGGCTCAAAGGAGCATTTACTGCACATGGAATATATTTGGAAACACCCTGACTGGCCTAATTTTACCTACCAAACGGACACCCTACAGGATGTGTTGTACCAATATGCTGCCGAAGCAAATGCTCTCGCTGGTCGCCTTGCCGGAGTTGATGAGAAAGAAAAAAGCGAAGCATTGATCGACCTGATGGTTACGGAAGCTATTCGCACATCTCAAATTGAAGGTGAACACTACGATCGAGATGATGTGCGATCATCCATCCGCAACCAGCTCGGCTTGGCCAAGATACCAGAACCTGTTCGTGATCCCCGTGCCAATGGCATTTCTTCTCTTATGATATCTGCAAGGGAAACATACCAGAGCTTATTGACAGAGGAGCGCTTGTTCCAATGGCATGATCTCGTAATGACCGATGCCTCAGTGCGCGCTCGTGTTCCCGTTGGCCAATGGCGAGATGACGAAATGCAAATTGTTTCGGGGCCGATTGGCCATGAAACAATACACTTCAATGCGCCGCCACCAGATATCGTTCCCCTTGAAATGGCTGGTTTTATAAGATGGTTCAATGAAACTACCCCTGACGGAAAAAAGGTAAAGTTACCTGCACCCATAAGGGCAGCAGTTATGCACCTTTATTTTGAAACCATTCACCCGTTTGCGGATGGTAATGGCCGCATTGGGCGTGCCTTGTCAGAAGTGGCACTATCGCAAGAATTAGGCAGCCCTGTGCTATTGAGCCTGTCGTCAGTCATTCAAAAACGTCGGAAAGAATATTATGACGAGTTGAACCTTGCCAGCCACGGCGACCTAGACATCACACGCTGGGTTGCTTGGTTCACAAATATCGTGATTCAGGCACAACTCGAAGCGCGCGAAATGATCTTGTTCGTGCTGGCCAAGGCGCGTTTTTGGCAAATGCACGAAGACACCCTAAATGAACGCCAGACCCGCGCCATTAAACGAATGATGCGCGAAGGCCCGGATGGCTTCATCGGCGGCATGAATGCCAGGAAATATATGGGCATAACGGATTGCTCGAAGGCAACGGCGACACGCGACCTATCTGAACTGTCATCCCTCGGGGTTTTCCGTCAGCTTCCTGGCGGTGGGCGCAGTACAAGCTATGAGCTGGTTTTGCCTAAAACAGGCTAAGCCCATCATCCGCGCCCGCAAAATCTGTTATTTTGGTTGGCGTGAGTGGAAGCTCAAGAAGAGATACAACTAAACACGCGCTTCTTAAAATACTGCCAATGGTATATTATATAAGTGTATTACAACCAGAAAACAGGAGACTTAGATTGAGTAAAGATCGAGACAGAATGGTCTATAAGGGGCCGGACGGAGAATGGAAAAACAAGAGAAATGATGCTTCAAGGGCTGGATCATCTCACAAAACCCAGAAAGAAGCCGAAGCCGCAGCACGCGATATGTTAAAGAAATCTGGCGGTGGAGAGCTATCCACAAAAGGCAGAGATGGGAAAATTCGCAGCAAAGACACCATTGCACCTGGAAATGATCCATATCCACCAAAAGACACCGAAAATTAGGGCGAAAGGTTCCGTTAGAAATCCCTTTCCCGACTTCGTTCCAGCTCGCGGCGGCGCTTCATATAGCGTTCGCGGGCGCGAAGTAGGTCGAGTTTTCTGTCTTCCGCAAGGCTGCTCCCCAAGATGGCCTTTTCCGTTGCGCGGGACAGTGCCTTTTGCCTACGGATGACTTTATCTCGAATAATGACCTTTAGCTCAAACGGTACATCGGTTCTGAGCTTCATCATCTCAAAATCATTCAGCGCAATCTTGAGCGCACGGCGGTTGGCTTCAATCCTATCTCTATGGTGGCCCAGTTTAAGCTGTTGCTCTCGCCAGCGGTGCCGCTTTTGATCTAGATAACGGAAGGCCCGTTTGGCTTTTTTACGTTCTTGCGTTTCTTTACCCAGCAAACTGCGCCCCTTCATGGGCCCTAAAAGGGCTGGGTTGTCTTTGATCATGCGCTCAGCATCTTTGATGCCGTAAGTTTCTTCCAGCTTCTGCCAGCGTTCTTTTGCTTTTTCGGGTTCACGGAAGATAGCCACAAGGTTTTCCGTGAAGCTCTGCTGGGCTTTTTGTTCTCGTTGCTGATAATCCGGTTCAACTTTCTGAAGCCAAGCCTTTTCACGTTCCAGCCGAGACAGACGGCGTTCACCGGCGCGGTAAGCGGCTTCAACTCCTGACCAGTAGCGATAATCCCAATCGGCGGCTTCAAGCTCCCGCACAGGATCACCGCGTTTACGGTCCACGGCCTTTTGCGCTTCATAAACACGATCAGCCCGCTTTCGCTCTGCCGGTGTCATCGCATCATAGCCTGGGATATTGGCTTCTGGTGCTTCCCCTCGCGCCAGTTCTTTCATGCGGGCCGTCATATAGGTATCCAAACGCTGGCCAAAGCGATCCTCCAACTCAGCCAGTCGCACGCCTTTGCCCATTTGAGAAAGTTTGGCGAAACAGTCTCCGGTCGTCAGCACCAACCCTTGCCCCTTGCGTTCCAGAAATACGCCCCGTGCGCCAAGGCGGGCGGTCAGATCATCCCAATCTTTCGCGTTATAGAAATGGCCATGTACTTTTTCACGTAAGCTTTTGACCTGCGCCTTATCCATAGCGATTTGTGGGCTGCGCTCTTCCTTCTTCGCTTGCCAATATTCCCCTTCTGGCACTTGCCCAGGTGGTTCATTTTTTAGGGCTTCCGCTAGGTCAAAATCATCCACACGCTCTTTATCGCGGATACGCTCTTTCTCAAGTGGGATATTCAGGCCGCGCTCGCGGGCAATTTCACGACATAGCTCGGTGAGTTTGCGTCCATCATTATGGCGGTCAAAAGCCTTACGGGTTTGAGGATGCACGCGGTTAATCAGAAAGTGCATGTGGGGGTGTTTGGTGTCTTTATGGGCATAGATCATCATCTGGTGTTCGATCAGGCCCATGCGCTCTATTGCCTCGCCCGCAATCTCTCGCATGACTTCAGGCGGGACTTTGCCTTGTTTTGCATCCTTTGGATCAAAAGATAGAACAAAATGATAGGTAGGCTTTTTACAGCGCAGATTCTGAGCTGCGGTTGCCTCCATCACAGTGGCAGCGGCAACGGGGTCTCTGGTTTCCAGATTGCGGACTTGCATCCAGTCAACGCGGTCGGGGGACTGCCCCTTGGTGCGCCCGGCCAAATAGAGTGCGGATGATTTAAAATTTGAAGGCTGCTTGGCTGGTATTTTGAAGCGCATGATCTGGCCCTCACCTCTTTCCACCTGACAGGGCATCTTCCAACGGCTTGAGCGCCAACTTTAAAGACTGTATCGCAAAGGTGCGGTCTTCGGCCTCTATGTTTGATCCGCTGTTGGCCTTTCGTGCGATGCCGTTAATCGCGTGCCCTGCACCGTTAAGAGGCTCAAGCTGGGCTTCCATAATTTCGCTCAGATCAGTGCGGCCAATCAGCTTTTCAACCATTTGGCCGCCAATATAACGTGCCCATTTGATGTAGCGTTCATCCCCCGTGGTATCAGCGAGCTGGCGGAAATTTGTGGCAATGGATTGCAGCTCGTAAATGAGCTTTTCAAACACAAGATTGGTGACGGGTTTTGAACGGGGGCGCTTACCTAAAATGGTTGCGCGGGCATAGGGGCCTGCAAGCATACCGGCATCACGGGCCATTGCTTCCACACGCGCATATTCCGCTGCCGTGAGCCGCACACTCAGCACACGGTTGCGCTGATCTTCAGGAGCCTTTCTCGGTCGCGCCATCGTCATTCTCCCATGCGGTTCAACGAAGTGCTGGCATGACCACTTTAGCCTGCTGCCAAGCACAAGATGAGCCTGGCTTGAGACCCACCAAAGGTGTGGTCGAATGCCTCAAGGGCTTTTTCGCAAGAGAACTCAAAAGCCATTCGGGCTGAAGAGTTTTCGTATGCGAAAATACATCTTGCAGTCAGCCTGAGCTGCCAAGCACCTCACCGCTTTATGGAATATACCAATAATTCCAATACTATAAACGACAATGACACTCTATAATACGCATACAAAAACAGCAAGAGACAATAACAGACAGCACACCACAACACTGGCCATTGAGGGTCAACACGGTCAGGAATGACATTGTGAAAATGGCTGACAGGTGGCAGGACTGCCTACAAAAAGCTTAGCTGATTATCATAAGGAGGGTGGAATGTACCGATAATTACGTAGGGATTAGGCGAACGCATATTATGAAATTTATGAGTAGTTCCTAAAAAAAGATAGAGGTCTTTAGTCTTCGCAAAATCGTCTAGGTATTTTTCTCTTACCTTCTGAACGGCATACTCTTCACCACCTTTTTTCAGACACCCCCAATAGAGCTGACCAATTTCCCAATCCTCAATCATAAGCTTACTAATTGTGCCCTGGTCATCGCGAAACCGATAGGAAAATTTATATGGGAGCTTGGGCATAACTGTAGCATTAGGCACAGGATCATTCGCAAAAAGAGACCCCTGTTTTAGGGCTTCATCTGCAAGCTGCTTCTTAGTAGGTTCCCAATCGTCAGCCTTCTCGACAACAAGGTTTAATATTTCTTTGGGCTTGAACACGACTAATGAGAAGTCATTCTGATGGGCCCCACTAATAACTTCGTTTAGATTAGTATATGCCTTGTTATTATCAAGAATGAGCCTCTTACGCTCCACCCAATCTCGTCGGTTTCCCGTAGAAATAACATCACCCAGAGAAATATCGTCAATGTTTGTTGGACGATAGCTTTCAGGGCGAGAGTCTCTAGGGTTCTTTTCCAGATCAAGCTCTATCCACTGATATTTTCTGTACTTCTGTGTTTCATCCAAAAAACGAAACGGTAGTGGGTAGACTCGAATCCATGATCCGTCCTCACGGAATCCTGCCGTGCATACAAGCTCGATATATTTTTGGGATAGTGTTGGGTATGTCTTTACCGCAATTAAAACGCGCTCTTTCGCCACACGAACTTCCCCCTAGATATGCACGACTTCATGTTTCCAGTCAGGAAGACATTCAACAGCCTTAGCAACACGACCTCGATGGCACATACAAGACTCCGCTTCAAAGCAAGTCAGTGCAACTCGCCCCTTTGCATCAACAAGTTCTGCAAAAGCTTC
>Ga0316209_1003664_pt1 | contig 10182 bp, 6 predicted proteins | sample 6monopyrite_MG_FD_204945 | JGI IMG/M metagenome (GOLD analysis project Ga0316209, IMG submission 204945) | Microbial mat bacterial communities from mineral coupon in-situ incubated in ocean water Damariscotta River, Maine, United States -... | ecosystem: Environmental > Aquatic > Marine > Coastal...
CAAAAGTAGGGCTAAAGCTAATGGAAGCCCCCGTGATTCCTTTGGCGACTGCAATTTCGTTGAAGCGATCAATCGCATCCTGCATCGAGGCATCGTCGCGCGTTGCTTTTTTGGCCGCTTCGTAAGCACAGATCGTTAGGTTTTGTTTCAATTGAATAAAGTGAGCCGCTTCAACTCCACCAAAAACAAGCAAAACCAGCACAGGCAGGCAAACGGCCATTTCTACCGTTGCAGTTCCGCAGCGTTCATTCTTTTCTCGCCTGCAAAGAATGTCCTTGCGGCGAAAACAGGAACTTTTTTTTGATTTACAAGATGTGTTCATCGCTCTTCACCTAATAAAATTAGTTTGAGAGCTCCATCATCAAATTCACTTAGTTCAGCAAAGAGCCTGAACCAATAAGACACCCTTCTCTACCGAAACGTAGTTCAAAGAAAAACAAAAAATCTGAAAAAGGAGAAATTTCAAACTCAATAACTTGAACCTTTCTGTTGAAAATCCAATCAAGACGGTTTTATTGGTTTTATGGCGATGTGGTGAATTTCACCCAGAAAAATCCACATCTACTGATCATTTGAGCTTTCGTATTCACTCACATCGAGATTCTGCTTACAATACACAGAGGTAACTATTCAGCTTTGACGTAGGGTCCGCTACCTGCGGACCACGCTGGGAAGTGAATCCCGCTATTTCATGCGGTGGTCCGCGGGTAGCGGACCCTACGAACAACCTGTTTTCATGTAAATACAAACAGTATTTGAACAGTTACACACAGGAATATTTTTGTATTTGCGTTAGGCTCTTATCAATGAAATGCCGCGCGAAAGTGGCTGGATATTTTTATCGCGAAAAAGAAAGATGTGAACCACGCAGGCACTGAGAACACCGAGGAAAAACAAAAAGAAGCCTTTCATTTTAGAAAAAAGAGTTTCACGCAAAGACGCAGCGACGCAAAGAAAAGAAGAAAGAAAAGTTTTTAAGCAAATTAAATAAGCAGTTTGAATTCCAATTTATTGCAGACGATGCGGGAAATTCTTTGCGTCTCCGCGTCTTTGTGAAATCTTTTTCTCTGTGCTCTCTGCGTCTCTGTGGTTAATATAATTTTATTTTCTTGTTTGCTTCCGGCTTGTCCGGGTGAGGCGTAAAGAAATTAACCGTTAATCGTATGGAAATTGTTGCGGTCATGAATCGCTCGTCTGAAACCCCCTCTTTAGAACAGATGCGGGAATCACTTGCAGAAGCAGTGATTAAGGCGGGTACGCGCAAAGAGCAACAACCTGATGATGCCCCGAAACAAATCAATCCTCAACCAGATGAAACCATTTCGGAAGAGAGCCACGCCGAGCAATCGCCAGCAGTAAAACAGGGAACGGTAAAATTTGAAGCCCCTGCGGAAAACGAAAACTCTTCCCCCGTCCTTGCTGTCTCACTGCCCGGTGAGCATCAACAAAATAAGCAACCGACCATTTCAGAGCCTGGAAACGTTTCTCCAGAAATACTTTCTTCAGGAACAGTTTCTCCAGGAACAGTGACAAAAAAAAGAACGGAAAGAAAACGCTTCTCGAAACAATCAGCTTCAAGAAGCAGGCGGAACAAACATCCTCAGCCAAACCAACGAACCAGTCCGCAACGTTTAGAAACGCAACAACGGCAATCATCTGGAATGGTCAGACATCTGCTTGAAGCATTAGTGCTGCTAGCTTTGGCGGTTACCTTGTTCCGCACGTTCGCGTTGGAAGGATTCATGATCTCAACCGGGTCGATGGCTCCTACGTTGCGTGGGTATCATTATCGAATTGTTTGCCCGGACTGCCAGTTTCAATTTGCCTGGACTGCGACAGAAAAGAACCCCCGCTTTCCCGTTCGCACCCTGGCAAATAACGATGTCAACAATAAGGCAAACCACTCCACAGAAGAGACAAAAATTATTTGCCCGAATTGCAACTATTCTCACATCAGCAGCAGCAATCTGGTCATCAACGAAGGGGATCAACTATTAGTCGATAAGCTCGCTTTTGAATGGAACACACCAAAACGCTGGTCCGCTGTCGTGTTCCGAAATCCTCACCGTCCCACACAGGCGTATGCAAAAAGAATTATTGGTCTGCCGGGCGAAGTGATCGCCTTAAAGAACGGCGACGTTTATGTTCAAGGAAAAATTCAGCGAAAAAATCTGGTTGAGCAAAAACAAATGAGAATCCTGGTTTCCGATTCAAAATATCGCCCGCAATTTCAAGATGACAATTACCAGGATTGCTGGCAGTCAACCAGCATTCACAACATAAAGCCCTGGACGAAACAAGAAACCGGCTATCGTTTTGAGCCTGTATCAACAAGTGAAAGAGATCCTGAAGATAAAAAAACGTGGCTGGTATTTCAACGCTGGGTTCGCAGTGGTGGCATTGAAAAACATACCATTCCGCTTCGCCAATGGCCTGGCGATGTTCCGCTACCAACCGGAAATGCTCCCATTACCTACAACGAAATTAAAAAAACAATCTCTTGCCGGGGAGCCTTGCCAGCCGAGATGATACTGAAATTGAAAAACCTTTCTACCGATCATTCATTTCATTCGGCTCTTGAAAAATTGTTCCACATTTCTCATACAAGACCAATCACCGATCAGCTTGCTTACAATCAAACTTCTGGTCAGCTTTCAAACCCCGTTCGTGATTTAATGCTTCAACTGGATGTCGTACCAGAATCGCCTCAGGCACAATTAACTCTTTGTATGAACGATGGGGAATACGATTTTTCCTGCCTGTTTGACTTCGCCAGCCGAGAAGTAAAATTGAACACGCATGGAAACCCAAAACCTCTACGAACAGGACACCTGCCCGAATTACGATTTGAGGAACCGATTCAAATTGAAATGTCTGTCATGGATCGCCAGGTTCTTGTTGCCGTCAATGGTGTACTTGTTCTCGAACCTTATGCGTATCGCTCGACATCGATACATGAACCTGCAATCAGCAAGGATTCCACTGCTCCACAACTTTCAACATCGCAGGAAAAAACAACTCCTGTTGCACCACAGGCTCCATTAAAACCGATTCGCATTGGTGCAGCCGTTGCTCCTGTTAAGTTGAAACGCATTCGCGTTTACCGTGACTTATTTTATCGTTCTCGAAAACAAAATCCGTCTTCACATGAACCATTACATGAATACCGCTTGCAGAAAGATGAACTGTTCGTCCTCGGCGATAACTCGGAAGTCTCAGTCGATTCTCGGGATTGGCCGGCAGGGTCAGTCAATAAGAACCTTCTCATCGGGCGACCGCTCATCCTGCATCTTCCCTCGAAAAAACAGAGCATTCAGCTAGGCCCCGTTTCGACACAAATTCGTATTCCGGATTTAGACAGAATTCGAATGTTACGCTAAATCCCTCTGCTCTCCTGCCGACCTTTTTCTGGTCCTCCAGGGATGACATCACTTACCATCGATCAAACATAACAGTCGTCTCTTTGGACTGTAGGATGGTGTGCTTGCACCCATCAAATGTGGTCTCCATGTCATTAATTTAACACCGGTGAATCCATCGCCGGCTCATCACTGTTCCAACTCTTTTCTGTCATGGAACGTAATCCGGCACGCGAAGATGGGGGCAGGCACGCCATCCTGCGATACGACAAAACAGAAACTGAAGAGGTGACAGTTATTGTTTAATCATCACTTACGATCCTTCTTCACCAGTTGCCTGCGGGGGCGAGACAGCGTTTTCAACTTCACTTAATAGCTGGTCGAGACGAAATGGTTTATAGAGGACCGACTTCAAACCCATCTGACGAGCTTTCACAATCGAATGGGAAGGATCGTATCCGAAACCTGTCAGCAGAATGACAGGCAAATGAGAATGTATTTTTCGCAGTTCACAGAAACAATCAAAGCCCGTCATGTCGGTCAAGCGAATATCGACAATGGCAGCATCGTAGTGGTACCCTTTGACCATCAGGCAAGCTTCTTCGCCATCGTGAGCGGTTTCGACATGGCAACCGTAACGCCCCAGAAGTTCATGAGCCGCCCTGCGGATCGATTCTTCAGAATCAACCACAAGAATTCTTTTGTTCTTCAGCTTCGGTCGTTCGTCTTTCGGGATAAAACTGGCGTGTGTTCCTTCAGGAGCAATTGTTTCTCCTACGTGCTGAATCCGCTGTTTAATATCTCGCGTATGTTTCAGAATTCTCTGAAGCCGATCTGACACATTCGGTTCGTGACCAATATAACGTTCCAGAATCCAAGCCGCATCGTTAAGAATTTCATCAACCGGAGCCGCTACCTCCTGCAGAATAAGATGCGCACTTTTCAAAGCCGCTGTCGCTTTTTCAACCGCTAGTAAATCGAGCGTATTTAACGCAATTGCCACTTCTCTGCTGAAAAGTTCCAGAAACTGCAGATCCTGTTGATTGAAAGCATGTGCTCGTGGACTTTCCACATTGAACGTGCCGATCACTTCGTCGTGCAGCATCAGAGGAACCGTCATCGAACTTTTCGCATCTACTGCCCCCAGAAGATAGATGGGATCTTGCGAGGTATCATCACATAAATAACTTTTCCCTGTAGAAGCGACAAATCCCGTCACCCCATTATTTTGAGGGTCTGCAAATAACTTTCGCTCTGCCGCCAACGGTTCCATTCCGACAACCAACAGGGGTTGTAATTCATGGGATGATTTATCTGTCAATCGAATTTCGACGGTTTCAAATTCAAGCAAATCCTGAATGTAAATAACTATTTTCGATTTGAGCAATTCGATTCGCTCATCAATCGTTAAATCTATCATTTCCTGGGGCGATAAATCTCCCAGTTCCATTCCTGCCTTGAAAATCGCAGAAAGTTTTTGCTGCTTGATCGTGGCTTCAGTCGCATTTCGAACAATCGCCAGAAATCTGGGGCGGCCTGCCTTCTGGACGGGCGTATCGATTCCCGCATTCTTCCTAATGGGAGAAACCTGAATTCTGAAATACTGTTTGTCACCCACGCGTAAAGTATTGGTGAAACCTAAATTTGAATTCCGAACAGACACAAACGGGCAAAGTTGCTGATCCTGTATCTCAATATCACCAAAAATCTCATAAAAATGCTTCCCGATAAACCCCGATTTTTCCTCAAGTACATCAGAAAGTGCGCGGTTATGCCATTGGATGGTCAAATTGTCATCGAGGATGACCAGACCATTCGGGAATGAATCAAGCACTTCCAGCGACAGGGCAAGCGATTTACCGGGAGAAACAGAAAGGTTCTCAACCAGCAGCCCAACAGCAATGTTCTGGGAAGATTCTTCTTGTACCTGAGCAAGATCGCTGCATGAAATAAGATCGCAACACTCACTTAAAGAATCGTACGCAGAACACGATTCGCCCTCGGCTTGACCAAGAAACAGAATTTGCTGACGTTCAGTCACGTTTGATCAGGCTCTTTCACAATTCAGGCGACCTCGAACATGGTAGAAGGGACTGTCACTAAAAAACGATTTCATATAATGTATGTTTACCCTGATTCTATTTGTTCTGACAAGGCTTATCTCAATAAATTTTTTAGAATTTTCTGTAAACCCAGATCAATCGACTCATTCGGGAGTCGTAACCAAACAGTGATCAGCCAGGGCAGGCAAGACCCCAGCTAACTTGCTGTCTGATTTGGCGACCGAAAATCCGACAACATTGTAATCAGGAAGTTCCCCCCTGGCTCGCCTTGTTGTTCTTTTTTTCTTCACATTTTCCTACACGATTGGTTCTTCATGGCTGTGTCGATACAATGCCGCCTGAAACTATTCTAACCTGTGAGAAACCGTTTATTTACTGGAGCATGATCCCCTTATGGAAGCTGGTATTGTTGGGTTGCCTAATGTCGGAAAATCGACTCTGTTTAATGCGTTAACTGCTGCTGGAATTGCGAGTGAAAACTATCCGTTCTGCACCATCGAACCGAACATCGGCATCGTCGAAGTCCCCGATTCGCGGCTGCATACTATCAATAAATACATGCCGACAGAAAAAATTATCCCCGCAGTCCTCAGACTGGTCGATATTGCCGGCATCGTCAAAGGAGCGTCCGAAGGGGAAGGACTCGGCAACAAATTCCTCTCAAACATTCGCGATGTCGATGCTATTATTCACGTCGTCAGATGTTTTGAAAACGATGATGTCATCCACGTCGATGGAAATGTCGATCCACTGCGCGATGTGGAAACCATCGATACCGAACTCATTCTTGCAGATATGCAAACAGTTGAATCTGCCCAGCAACGCGCTAAGAAAAAAGCAAGAACGGGCGATGCAGAAGCAAAAAAAAGGCTGGAAGTTCTTGATCAATGCCAGACACTGCTGGATCAGGGAGAACCGATTCGCAATCTGAAACTGGATGATATCGAAGACCAGAAAATCCTCGATGGATATTTATTCCTCACTGCCAAAACCGTTCTCTACCTGGCCAATGTTTCAGACGACGACTTGCATGGCGAATCTGAACACGTTCAAAAATTACGGGAACGAGCCAAGGCAGAAGGAGGGACAGTTGTACCAGTGTGTGCATCGATCGAAGCCGAACTTTGTGAAATTGACGAAGAAGATCGCCAGGAAATGCTGGAATCTCTCGGATTAACCGAACCTGCACTCAGCGTGATGACTCGAGCAGCTTATCAAGCACTCGGATACCACAGTTACTTCACCTGTGGCCCAAAAGAAATCCGAGCCTGGACAATCCCCATCGGAGCCAAAGCCCCCCAGGCCGCAGGCGTCATTCATACCGATTTTGAACGAGCCTTCATCCGTGTCGAAGCTTACTCACTGGAAGACCTCGAAGAATATAAGACTGAAAAGGCTATCCGCGAAGCAGGAAAACTACGCATCGAAGGAAAAGAATACATCATGCAAGACGGCGACATCTGCCATTTCCTTGCCAACCCATAAGCAATCCTTAAAGTCAATTAAGGCTCCGATTTATTCAAACCGAGTGCAGACTTCGGAGTACAGACATTCCTGTCTGTCTCGTTTGAGTACGCTGCTATAAGAATCAGGCAAGAATGTCTATCCTCACTCTCATTAATGATTTTTTTAATTCATTGAGGTTCCTCTCAACAACAGGTTTGAAAAGGAACCTCTGTAGAATCTGATTCCAAGCAACATCAGACTTGCAAAGCCAACTCAACAGACGCTAATATCTGACACACAACACTTGGGAGAGATGGCTGAGTGGACGAAAGCGCCGGATTGCTAATCCGGTATACGGGTCAAACCGTATCACGGGTTCGAATCCCGTTCTCTCCGTTTATATGTCTTATGCCTATTTTTAGGCGGGGTGAGGCCGATGCCGTAAGGGCACCGGAGTTAGTAACAGGGTTCAATTCACAGCTGTAAGGCTGGGCTTCCGTTCCCCTTCCTTACTGTTCGACTAACCTCCCCCTCCTTTTTATATCTCCCAAAACCACGCAGAGCGCACCGGATATAGTATCCGGTGCGCTCTGCGTGTCTTTTCGGCAGGGTTGCTCAAGTGGTTGAAAACCGATATCGATTCAACTTGGTTGGCATTACATATGACAATGACGATGGGACGAGTCGGCAAAGAATCTTAGAGCTGTCTGCGGGTGAGAAAACTGCCCACCTGCTAAGAGACACTGAAAATGAGTACGACTCCAATGCTTTTGCGATTGCAACATCTTTTGGGCTGATCGGATATTTGCCAGCAGGCATTGCCGCTGAAATCGCTCCCGCAGTTGATGCCGGGAACGATCGCTTCGTCATTCCGTATCTCGTAATCGAGCAATTTCAAACGAATGAGGAAACTTGGCTTTGGGGGGCTGACGTAATTATTGAAACACGGTCTCTCAATACAGGTCAAACTGAATACCTGCAAAACTGGTCGCCGACCGAACAGACAGAAAATATCAAAACAGGTAATCAGAATGCACAAGCAGTTCTCACAATAGTCACCATGATCATCGCAGTTATTGTTTCACTAATTTTATTTTGGTGACACGCTTCTGGCCCTTGCCTCTTGTCTTATGAATCAACTGAAAACAATCATTGAATCCAGCGACACCCCACTGGGACGTCTTTTTGATCTGACGATTCAGGTTTTGATTGTGGTGTCGCTAATCACATTTTCGTTGGAAACTCTACCCGATCTAAGTTCTGAGACACGGAGGATTTTGCAGGCCATTGAAGTAGTGACAGTCGTTTTTTTTACAATTGAGTACCTTCTTCGTTTGTATGTTTCCGAGAGTCGGTTATTGTTTGCAACCAGCTTCTTTGGCTTGATTGACCTGCTAGCAATCTTGCCGTTTTATATTGCTTCTGGGATTGATCTGCGATCAATGAGGGCGTTTCGATTATTAAGACTATTTCGTATTTTCAAACTTGTGAGATACAGCGCGGCAGTTAGAAGATTTCATCGCGCACTACTCATTGCCAAAGAGGAAATCATTCTCTTCTTTTCGGTGACAGTAATCTTACTGTTCATTGCAGCAACCGGGATTTATTACTGCGAGCATGAGGCACAACCAGAGACTTTCAAGTCTGTTTTTCACGGCTTATGGTGGGCCGTTGCTACATTAACAACGGTTGGATATGGTGATGTTTACCCGGTAACAGTTGGGGGAAGAATTTTCACCTTTGTGATCCTGCTCGTTGGATTGGGCATTGTGTCAGTTCCTGCTGGCCTTGTTTCAGCCGCCTTGATAAAAGCTCGTGAAATGGAAGAAAGTGACACCTGATCAATGGCATTAAAACATGCCCCGAATGCCGGGGGAAAGTCTCCAGTAAGGCAGCGTCATGCCCTCATTGTGGGTACGAAGGAGAAAACGGCTCGCCTCAAACAATCGTAATTCAAGGCAACTCTGGCGAACAGATGATTGCAGGGCATGGGAGCAACAAGGTTTCAGGATGCCTGACCGGCTGCATGGTCTGGATATTGTGTGGGGTCTTTTGGGTTTGCTTTTTTTCTTTCATCCTCTTTTTTGTAATTGAAGATGTACCTCACTCAGAATGTAGGTCAGGCTGTGCCCGACAAGATGAAGACCTGGTTGCTTTGTTGTCGTAACATATTCCAGTCAATCCGGTTATATCATTTTAAGTTGAGTATAATACGCATCTCAATTAATAACTGCGCGTTCTGCGTAAGGGGCGTTGCAGACGGTTCTCATTAGTTCAGTGTTCAGGCAGGCTTTTCTCCAGGCGGTTTCTGCGGCGTCCATTAACTCGTCAAAGTCATCGTAGACTCGATTTGACCAGAAATGACTTTTCAGATAGTGCCAAAGATTTTCGATCGGATTTAATTCCGGACTGTAAGGCGGAAGCTGAATCAGCGTCATGTTTTCCGGAACATTCAATGCCTTGCTGCGATGAAAACCCGCACCATCCCAGACCACCACAGCATGTTCATCAGCCGGGATTGTCTCGGAAAATTGTTCAAGAAAAATATTGATCATTTTTGTGTTCAAGCAGGGGCTGAGTAAACCTTCTGCCTGACCGGTTTCAGGACAGACTACGCCAATCACCCACAAATAATCGTATTGAGTTTGTCGCACCGCCCGAGGACGAGAGCCTTTGGGGGCCCAGACGCGAGTGAGTGTTCCCTGTTGTCCGAAACGTGCTTCGTCTTGAAAAAAGATTCTCAGCTTTTTGTCCGGGTGTTTCTCGGCAATGGCTTGAACGGTTTCGGGAAACTTTTTTTTGAAATCCTGTTGAGCGGCTTCCTCTGCGTTTCTGTGTTGCGGACGAGGAGCCAGCGATTCGTATCCCATTTGGTGAAGCTGATAGTAAACCGCTCCCAGAGAACAGACTTTTCCAAACTCATTTTCTAAAATTCGTCGCAAGTCTTCGCCTCGAAAAGTGCAAACGCTGTCAGCATCTGTCGGCCCCGCATCAAGTCGCTTTTTGAACTTTTGTTTCTGCTCAGGAGAAAGCAAGGGGTTACGTCCGCGTCCCGGCTGATCCTGTAAACCAGCCAGCCCTTGTTGATTGAATCGTTGCACCCATTTTTGGCACGTTCTGCGAGATAAACTCAATGAGAGGGCAATCGCCGGAGCGGTGTAACGCTGGATTGCCAGAATAATAATTTGAATGCGTCGAGCCACCTTGGGCTTCTTTTCTGATCGAGCCAGCTGTTTCAGTTTCTCCAAAGAAACATGATCCTTCACATACATGGTCACCTCCTGTAAGAAATAGTGTGACCAGTCATGATAAAT
>Ga0316209_1003665_pt1 | contig 10180 bp, 18 predicted proteins | sample 6monopyrite_MG_FD_204945 | JGI IMG/M metagenome (GOLD analysis project Ga0316209, IMG submission 204945) | Microbial mat bacterial communities from mineral coupon in-situ incubated in ocean water Damariscotta River, Maine, United States -... | ecosystem: Environmental > Aquatic > Marine >...
CGGTCCACCAGCTCCACATATGCCATTGGCGCCTTGTCTCCAGTGCGATACCCACACTTCAGGATACGTATGTATCCACCGGGACGCTCCTGGTAACGCGGGCCCAGTTCGGTAAACAACTTGCCGACAACTGCCTTATCGCGGACGCGATCAAAGGCCAATCTACGATTGGCAACACTATCGGTCTTTGCCAAAGTAATGAGAGGCTCGGCGTAACCACGGAGTTCTTTTGCCTTGGGCAGTGTTGTTTTAATTAATTCGTGTTCAACCAACGAGGCGGTCATATTGCGAAACATGGCCTTACGGTGCGAACTATTTCTGTTTAACTGACGTCCACTATGGCGATGGCGCATTTTTCAATTCCTATCCTTTCTGTGCTATCTCAGCACGGTAAACTGTTACTCGAGTGACTTCTATTTACGTATTTTGGTTAAACAGTCAGTACTCGATCATCATTCTTCAGACTAGCCGGCGGCCAATTGTCCAAGCGCATACCCAAAGACAAGCCGCGGGACGCAAGAACGTCTTTTATTTCTGTCAGTGATTTCTTACCGAGGTTCGGGGTTTTTAGCAGTTCTACTTCAGTGCGTTGTACAAGATCGCCAATATAGTAAATATTTTCAGCTTTCAGGCAATTGGCTGAGCGTACGGTTAATTCAAGATCATCAACAGGGCGCAGTAGAATTGGGTCAACTTCGTCTTCTTCTTCAACAGACTCGGCTTCTGATTCAGATTCGAGGTCGACAAACACAGCAAGCTGCTGCTGCAGTATAGTCGCAGCACGTCGAATAGCTTCTTCCGGATCAATTGTACCGTTGGTCTCCAGGTCCAGGACCAGCTTGTCGAGATCTGTACGTTGCTCAACACGAGCGGCCTCAACAACATAGGATACTCGGTGTACTGGAGAAAAAGTGGCATCCAACTGCAAACGACCAATGGAGCGGGTTTCTTCTTCTGGGTTAATTCTTGAATCGGCAGGGGAGTAACCACGGCCTCGAGCAACGGTCAGTTTCATGCTAATTTCAGCATCGCCATTGAGATAGCAAATTACATGTTCAGGATTGCGAATCTCAATATCGTGATCAACCTGGATATCTCCGGCCGTCACTGCTCCACCACCTTTTTTAGTCAGGGTGAGCTCAGCCTCTTCCTTGCCATTCATTACAAGGGCAACGCCTTTCAGGTTGAGCAGGATTTCAATAACATCTTCCTGCACGCCTTCAATAGCGCTGTACTCATGCAAAACACCATCTATTTCTACTTCGGTGATCGCACAACCGGGCATGGAAGACAGCAAAATGCGACGCAACGCGTTACCCAAAGTATGGCCAAAACCACGCTCGAGCGGCTCCAGTGTAACCTGGGCGCGCGTGCTGTTCTTCTCATCAACTGTGATTACGCGAGGGGTCAAAAATTCGTTTACTGCACTCTGCATTTGGGCACCTGTATGTGTAGTAGGTTATTCCGGAAGCGGATTACTTGGAGTAAAGTTCGACGATCAGACTTTCGTTGATCTCGGAGGACAAGTCCTGACGATCGGGGACTGTCTTAAATACACCTTCCAGCTTCTCTGTATTCACTTCTATCCACTCGGGCTCACCGCGCTGTGCTGCCAGAGCCAATGCAGACTGCACACGCAGCTGCTTCTTCGCTTTTTCACGCAGGGAAACAACATCGCCAGCTTTAACCTGATAGGACGCTATGTTCACAACAGCTCCATTCACGAGAATTGCTTTGTGGGCAACTAACTGACGCGCTTCTGAACGAGTAGCACCGAAGCCAATGCGGTACACAACGTTGTCCAAGCGGCTTTCCAGAAGCTGCAACAGGTTTTCGCCTGTAGCGCCTTTAAGGCGAGCGGCTTCTTTGTAGTAGTTGCGAAACTGCTTTTCCAGTACGCCGTAAATTCGACGAACTTTTTGCTTTTCGCGCAGCTGAACACCGTAGTCAGACAGACGGCCGCGACGGGCACCGTGCTGGCCGGGAGCAGCTTCAAGTTTGCATTTGCTATCGAGTGATCGCACTCCGCTCTTGAGAAACAAATCTGTTCCTTCACGACGGGAGAGCTTGCACTTGGGTCCAATATATCGAGCCATGTCTATTCTTCCTGTAAGCGCTTGTCGTGGCGTTATACGCGACGTTTCTTGGGTGGGCGGCATCCGTTGTGGGGAATCGGCGTAACATCGGTGATGTTGCTGATTGTATACCCACAAGAATTGAGGGCACGGACAGCTGATTCACGTCCTGGTCCGGGCCCCTTCACCTGTACATCGAGATTCTTCAAACCGTATTCTTTCGCCGCTTCACCAGCGCGTTCAGCAGCAACCTGTGCCGCGAACGGTGTACTTTTCCGTGAACCGCGAAATCCAGAGCCACCCGCTGTTGCCCAGCTAAGCGTATTGCCCTGTCGATCGGTAATTGTGATGATGGTGTTGTTAAAAGACGCGTGGATGTGCGCAATGCCATCTACAACAGTCTTAGTGATCTTTTTACGAGTGCTTTTAGCACCTGGCTTAGCCATATGTTGTTCCTGATTTAATATCAACACTGCACAATGGTGCAGCTACACTAAAAAGGATTCGCTGAACTCCTTGAGGAGTGCTCTACTTGCGAATCGGCTTACGCGGTCCTTTGCGTGTACGAGCATTTGTCTTGGTGCGTTGACCGCGAAGAGGTAATCCCTTCCGATGACGCATACCGCGATTACAGCCCAGATCCATCAAACGCTTAACGTTCATGGAGACTTCGCGTCGTAAATCACCTTCTACGGTCAAGTCTCCAACACTAGCGCGCAAAGAATCCATTTCCTGTTCGGAAAGCTCACCAATCTTGGCGTTTTCCGCGACACCAGTTGTGGCACACAGCTTCTTAGCCTGCGTGCGACCCACTCCATATATGTAGGTCAAAGAGATAACAGCGTGTTTGTTATCTGGTATGTTGACGCCGGCAATACGAGCCATCCATCTTTCTCCAATTACTCAATTTATCGCTACGCTTAGGTTCCGTATCAACTGGTTCGACTGTTTCGAAGTTAGTCGTTGTGTTGAGCGCGGTGCGAAAGGCGCAGCATTCTAGCGATATCGTTATAAAAAATCAACCAACATTTGCCGCAAGCAATGCTTGAGGCAGAGGGCTGATAGCCTTAGCCCTGACGCTGCTTGTGGCGCGGATCTGACTCACAGATCACTCGAACTACACCTTTGCGACGAACCACTTTGCAATTCCTGCAAATACGCTTTACTGATGCACGTACTTTCATTTCAATTTCTCCAATTATCCGTTGGTCTATCGACCGCGTCCGGAACCCACATTTTTCAAATTGGCTTTCTTCATCACCGAATCGTACTGGTGAGACATTAGGTGGCTTTGCACCTGAGCCATGAAATCCATTACCACTACCACGACAATCAATAAAGAGGTGCCGCCAAGGTAGAAGGGAACATTCCACATCACTACCAAAAACTGTGGCATCAGGCAGACCAGAGCAATATACGCCGCGCCAAACACGGTTAACCGCGTGAGCACACCATCGATGTAATTAGCCGTTTGCTGCCCGGGGCGAATACCGGGTACAAACGCACCAGATTTCTTTAAGTTGTCCGCTACTTCAACCGGGTTGAACATTAACGCGGTATAGAAGAAGCAGAAAAATACAATAAACACGGTGAACAGCAAAATGTTCAAAGGCTGGCCAGGGCCGATAGCAACAGCCATGTCTTGTAACCAGTCTGCATTCCCAGACGAACCAAACCACTGTGCAATCGACGCCGGGAAAAGCAGGATGCTACTCGCGAAAATAGCGGGGATAACACCGGCCATATTCACCTTCAGCGGCAAATGCGAACTCTGAGCCTGATACATCTTGCGACCCTGTTGGCGTTTGGCATAGTTCACCGTGATGCGACGTTGGCCACGTTCTATAAACACGATCAAATAGATCACTGCAATGGCCAGTGTAAGCACAAACAACAGCACGAGAATATTCAATTCGCCCTGTCTCGCCTGCTCTAATGACTGACCAATAGCTGATGGCAAACCTGCAACAATTCCCGCGAATATCAAAAGAGAGATACCGTTTCCAACACCCTTTTCGGTAATCTGCTCGCCAAGCCACATCATAAAAACAGCACCGGTGACCAATGAGGTGATCGCGATGACATAAAACACGATGGAAGTATCAAACGCGAGACCTTGAGTTGCCATGCCCGCTGTCATTCCAGATGCTTGCACTATCGCCAGCACAACAGTGAGATAGCGCGTATATTGACTAATCTTACGACGCCCGGACTCACCTTCCTTCTTTAGCGCTTCCAATTGCGGCGTTACCGCTGACATCAACTGCATGATAATAGACGCAGAGATATACGGCATGATGCCCAGTGCCAGGATGCTCATTCGCTCTAGTGCACCACCGGAAAACATGTTCGCCAGTCCCAATATCGTGCCCTGGTTCTGATTGAACAAGGCCGCCAATTGAGCGGGGTCTATACCGGGCACAGGTATGTGCGTGCCAATTCGATAGACAATTATTGCCAATAAAACAAAACGAAGGCGAGCAAAAAGCTCGCCTAATCCTGATTTATTGATCGAAGGTAGCTGACCAGTAGCCATTTATTCCTCGATTTTCCCGCCGGCTTGTTCAATCGCTTCACGAGCACCTTTAGTTACCGCAAGCCCTTTAAGCGTGACGGCTTTCTTTAATTCGCCGGAAAGAAAAACTCGGGCACGAGTGACATCTTGCTTAACCAGGTCTGCACTTTTAAGTGCGTCAAGGTCGACAACATCCGCCGCAACTGCATTGAGCTCACCCAGGCGAATCTGCGCAGTGGTACGAGCAATTCGCGAGGTGAAACCGTATTTCGGCAGACGCTTTTGCAGGGGCATTTGACCACCTTCGAAGCCCGGACGAACCGAACCACCAGAGCGAGACTTCTGTCCTTTGTGGCCACGACCGGCAGTTTTACCGTTGCCGCTGCCTATCCCACGACCTACACGCTTAGCATCTTTCTTAGCGCCTGGTGCGGGACTTAAGGTGTTCAGTCGCATAACGTCTGACATGATTTAATCCTCAACCCGTACTAAATAATTCACTTTATTGATCATTCCACGTACAGAGGGAGTATCCTCCACCTCTACCGTGTGACCGATTCTACGCAGTCCCAAGCCCGCAACACACGCCCTGTGATTCTTTAGGCGACCGTTACTGCTTTTGACCTGTGTAACTTTAATTTTTGCTGTAGCCATGACTAGCCAACCCGATAATTAGTTCAAGATTTCTTCGACAGATTTGCCGCGTTTCGCAGCTACTTCTTCTGGAGCAGCCATGTCACGCAAGCCGTTAAAAGTTGCACGTACGACGTTTACCGGGTTAGTAGAGCCATAACACTTCGCCAAAACGTTGTGTACACCAGCGATTTCCAATACCGCTCGCATAGCGCCACCGGCGATAACACCTGTACCTTCAGATGCAGGCTGCATATAAACCTTGGAAGCACCGTGACGAGCTTTAACCGGGTACTGAATGGTTCCCTCGTTGAGCTCAACATGAATCATATTGCGACGCGCCGACTCCATAGCCTTCTGGATGGCAACCGGCACTTCGCGAGCCTTACCACGCCCAAACCCTACTTTTCCATTTCCGTCGCCTACAACGGACAAGGCAGTAAAACCGAAAATACGGCCGCCTTTTACAACTTTTGCTACACGGTTAACCTGAACCAGTTTCTCCTGGAGATCACCGTCTTGCTGTTGCTTTCTCTGATCGTTAAAAGCCATATTGATATCCTAGAATTCCAGTCCACTTTCACGAGCAGCATCGGCGAGAGCCTTAATGCGTCCGTGATACTTATAACCGCCTCTATCGAAAGCCACTTGCGCAATTCCGGCCTCTTTGGCACGTTCCGCTACCAGTTTGCCAACAGCAGCTGCGGCTTCAGCGTTTCCGGTTTTTCCGCCGCGCAGGCTACTGTCCAGTGTTGAAGCGCTGGCTAAAACCTTATCACCCTCAGGAGCAATCACCTGGGCGTAGATATGTCGAGGTGTGCGGTGGACACTCAGTCGCGTAGCACCCAAGTCACGCATGCGGGCGCGGGCACGACGAGCGCGACGCAACCTTGAATCATTTTTTGCACTCATAATCTTACCTATTTCTTCTTGGCTTCTTTACGTCGGACGTGTTCATCCGAGTAGCGAATACCCTTACCCTTATAAGGCTCCGGTGGGCGGAAGCTACGAATAACAGCAGCTGCCTGGCCAACGGCCTGTTTGTCGATTCCTTTAACAACCACTTCAGTTTGAGTAGGCGTCTCCACCGACACACCTTCGGGACAGACGTAGTCCACTGGATGCGAAAGACCTAATGTCAGATTGACAGAATTCCCAGAAGCTTTTGCACGATAACCAACACCGTTCAGGATAAGCTTCTTTTCCCAGCCTTCGCTGACACCCTTAACCATATTGTTTACTAACGCGCGAGTAGTGCCGGCCATGGCCTTAAACTTATCGCTGTCGTAAGCAATGCTAAGAACGTTGTCATCCTGGTTTATCTGAACACCCTCTACCAAAGAGAGTTCCAGCTTTCCTTTACTACCTTTGACGGTAACATCTTGACCACTTAGCGTGATTTCGACGCCGCTGGGCAGTTCTACCGGATTATTTGCGACTCTTGACATTTCAAATGCTCTTTAAATCAAATCAATTAGAAAACAGTGCAGAGCACTTCGCCACCAACACCGGCAGCACGAGCAGCACGCTCAGTCATCACACCTTTCGACGTTGAGACAATAGCGACGCCCAAACCATTGCGAACTGATGGCAATTCATCTTTGCTCGCGTAGTGACGCAAGCTCGGACGACTAATTCGGTCGATCTCTGCAATTACTGGCTTACCCTGGTAATACTTTAGATCGATAGAAAGACGAGGCTTGCCTTCCTGCTCTGCAGCGGCAAACTCAGCAATGTAACCTTCATCTTTAAGCACTTTGGCTACAGCGACTTTCAATTTTGAACCAGGCATATCGACGCTTGGCTTACCAGCCATTTGCGCGTTGCGAATCCGGGTCAACATATCTGCGATGGGATCTTGCATACTCATAATAAAATTCTCTTAAAAAAACCGACAGACACTACCAGCTGGCCTTAACCAAGCCAGGCACGTCACCACGCATCGCTGCTTCACGCAATTTGTTACGGCACAAACCAAACTTTCGATAAACCCCGTGTGGGCGACCAGTTATCTGGCAACGACGACGCTGCCGTGATGGGCTGGCGTTACGTGGCATCTTTTGCAATGCAATCAACGCTTCCCACTTTTCATCGTCTGTGGCATTTACGTCGCTGATGGTTGCTTTAACTGCAGCACGCTTTTCTGCGTATTTTGCAACTGTACGAGCTCGTTTGTGCTCGCGGGCGATCATAGATTTCTTAGCCATTAATAATGCCTCTTAACTTTTCAGTGGGAAGTTAAAGGCACGCAACAAGGCGCGGCCTTCATCATCCGTACGAGCAGATGTGGTAATTGTGATATCCATGCCCCTAAGAGCATCAACCTGATCGTAGTTAATCTCAGGGAAAATAATCTGCTCGGTTACACCCATTGCAAAATTGCCACGGCCGTCGAAAGATTTTGCACTAACACCGCGGAAATCACGTATACGAGGGATTGCGATGCTGATCAATCGCTCCAGGAACTCATACATGCGTTCAGAGCGCAGAGTCACTTTGCAGCCTATTGGCCAACCGTCCCGGACTTTAAAACCAGCTATCGACTTTCGCGCTTTAGTCACTACGGCCTTTTGTCCCGCAATTTTCTCCATCTCCGCGACTGCATTTTCCAGCACTTTTTTGTCGCCCAGTGCCTCACCTACACCCATATTCAGGGTTATCTTGGTGATGCGAGGAACTTCCATCACGTTCGTCAAACCAAGCTCTTCTTTCAACTTGGGAGCTAATTCGCTCTTGTATTTTTCTTTCAGCGTTGCCATGTCTATTACCCGTAAACTCCTTAAGCCTTTTGCCTAGGAATCAATCGCCTCACCATTTGACTTATAGATACGCACTTTTGTATCTCCGTCTACTTTAAAACCCACACGATCAGCCTTATTAGTAGCGGAATTAAAAATCGCCACATTTGAGACCTGAATCGGCGCTTCTTTTTCTACAATACCGCCTTGAACACCCATTTGGGGGTTAGGCTTAGTGTGTTTCTTGTTCATGTTAATGCCGGAAACAATCACTCGATTGTCATCCAGCACTTTGCGAACCTTACCGCGCTTACCCTTGTCTTTACCGGCCAGGATAATCACTTCATCATCGCTTTTAATTTTCAACATCGTCTTTCCTCTCGATCCTGACCGCTCTAAATAACTTCCGGCGCCAGAGAAATAATCTTCATAAACTTCTCGCCGCGCAGCTCTCGAGTGACTGGTCCAAAGATACGAGTACCAATGGGAGCTTCCTGCGCGTTTAGTAGTACTGCAGCATTGTCGTCAAACTTGATGGTGGAGCCATCATCACGACGAACGCCCTTCTTGGTGCGCACAACTACAGCTGTCATTACCTGACCTTTTTTCACTTTGCCGCGAGGAATCGCTTCCTTTACGGTGACTTTTATCAAGTCGCCCACTCGGGCATAACGGCGATGCGAACCGCCTAGCACTTTAATACACATCACCCGACGGGCACCGCTATTGTCAGCGACTTCCAAATAAGACTGTGTCTGAATCATTCTCTACTCCAAAGCGCGACCATGGTCGCGATACCAACGCTTAAACCTGGACGGCGCTCTCAACAACTTCCATCAATTTCCAGCTCTTGCTCTTGGAAATCGGGCGGGTCTCAGCAACTACAACAGTGTCGCCAATGGCGCATTGATTGTTCTCATCATGAGCGTGAACTTTGGAAGAACGAGTAATGTACTTACCGTAAACAGAGTGCTTTACCCTGCGCTCGATCATCACAGTAATCGTCTTATCCATTTTGTTGCTGACAACCTTACCGGTTACCGTTCGCGTACGCTTCTCTGTACCTGACATTGTTAGTTACCTGCCTTTTGGCTTAACACAGTCTTCACGCGTGCAATATTGCGCTGAGTCTGCTGCAGCAAATGTGTTTGCCCCAACTGACCAGTGGCCTTTTGCATGCGAGTCTTGAACTGCTCTTCACGGAGAGTAAGCAGTTGCTTGTTAAGGTCCTCGACGGACATTTCACGCAATTCGCTAGCTTTCATTACATCACCGACCGTTTAACAAATGTTGTGGCAATAGGAATCTTGGCCGCTGCCAACGCAAATGCTTCACGCGCCAGCTCTTCAGATACACCCTGCACTTCATAAAGTACTTTTCCGGGTTGAATCTGGGCTACCCAGTATTCGACATTACCTTTACCTTTACCCTGACGTACTTCCAACGGCTTTCCTGTTATAGGCTTGTCCGGGAAGACGCGAATCCAAATTTTTCCGCCTCGCTTAATGTGACGAGTCATCGCCCGTCTAGCCGCCTCGATCTGGCGAGCAGTAATACGCCCGCGACCAGTAGCTTTCAATCCGTACTCGCCGAAGCTAACTTTGCTGCCACGAAGTGCCAAACCGCGATTGCGGCCCTTCATCATTTTGCGAAATTTAGTACGCTTTGGTTGTAACATCTGCGTAACCCTTAATTAGTAGCTGTCTTCTTGGAACCCGTATCAGCTTGTTGCTCATCGCCGATAACCTCGCCCTTGAAAATCCAAACCTTCACACCAATAATTCCGTAAGTGGTTGAAGCCTCATAGGTGGCGTAATCGATATCTGCACGTAGTGTGTGCAACGGCACTCGGCCTTCGCGATACCATTCACTTCGAGCAATTTCAGCTCCACCCAAGCGTCCACCCACTTGAATCTTGATCCCCTGGGCTCCTTGACGCATAGCGTTTTGTACAACACGCTTCATTGCGCGACGGAACATAACTCTGCGCTCGAGCTGCTGAGCAACATTTTGTGCAACCAACTTAGCGTCGAGATCCGGCTTGCGGATTTCCTCGATGTTGACATGCACAGGCACACCCATCTTTTTGGTCAACAGCTTGCGCAGGCTATCAACGTCTTCACCTTTCTTACCGATAACAATACCGGGACGAGCAGTGTGAATAGTGATGCGAGCTGTCTGAGCCGGCCGCTCAATAACAACGCGGCTTACTGAAGCGT
>Ga0316209_1003666_pt1 | contig 10180 bp, 9 predicted proteins | sample 6monopyrite_MG_FD_204945 | JGI IMG/M metagenome (GOLD analysis project Ga0316209, IMG submission 204945) | Microbial mat bacterial communities from mineral coupon in-situ incubated in ocean water Damariscotta River, Maine, United States -... | ecosystem: Environmental > Aquatic > Marine > Coastal...
ACGTCCTACAGACGCTCCTTGAGTTTGAGCAGAACGGCGAGAAGCTCGACGACGAATCCCTCGCTTCCCATCTCGCCATGTTGATCATCGGCGGCTCGGAGACCTTCCCGAAAACCTTCGCCTCCATTGTACGTCGCCTCTGGGAACACCCGGACCAGCGTAAGATGTGCGTTGAAGATCCCGGCCTCATCCCGGACGCCTACAACGAAGGCCTTCGCTACGACATGCCCACCCAGTTCCTGATGCGCAAGGTCAAGAAGACGGTGACCTTCGCGGACCAGGAGATGACCGAGGGACAGGCGATCATGTTCCTCTACCACTCGGGCAATCACGATGAGCGCGAGTTCCCGGAGCCCGACAAATTCGACATCCTGCGACGACCGCCGCGGATCATGAGTTTTGGCTACGGTCCCCACTCGTGTCTGGGCGTCAACGTGGCGCGACTCGAGGGCAAAGTCTGTCTCGAAGAGTTGCTCAAGGCGCACCCGGAATACGAGGTCGATCTGGAGAATTCAGAACGCCTGCTGACCGAATTCGTGCAGGGGTACTGGAAGCTCCCGATCACGTTCTGAGCGCGGCTCCGTCCGCCTAACATTTCTTGCGAGGTCCGTCGGCGCCGATCATGGAAACGCAATTCCCCGCGTCTCTCGCCGATCGGGTCCGCGAACTCGCGCGCACGCGCGGCGACGCGCCCGCCTACTACATCGAAGACCGGGTACTCGATTGGGCCGGCTACGACGCGGCGTCCGATCGCCTCGCGCGGATCCTCGTTGGCCTTGGTCTCAAAGCCGGCGAGCGCGTGGCGGTTTGGCTGCCGGATGGTCCGGGCTTTCACATCGCCTTTCAGGCCACCGAGCGCGCGGGCCTCATCTGTCTCGGGCTCGGGGCACGATGTGGCGAACGAGAACTGACGCATCTGCTGGGTCTGTCCGAAGCAACGACCTTGATCAGCGCCCGGATGATGGCCGGAGTGGATGCCTGCGACCTCGTCGAGACGCTGCGCAGCAAGGGCGTCGCGATCAAGACCCATCTGCTCGTTGAAGGCGACGCCTTCGTGGGGGATGCGATCCAGCTCGGGGACGATGAGGCCCCGCTGGCACCACGTAGTGCGCTTGACGGTCGGGGGCTCGATGCCGAAGTCGACTGCCTCTTCAACACGACCTCCGGGACGACGGGACTTCCCAAGATCGTCCTTCACAACCAGTCCCGCTGGTTTCATTTCCATCGCTTCGCCGCGGACATCGGCCGCTTCCGCGACGACGAGGTCTTCATGAGCGCCCTCCCTGCGCCTTTCGGCTTCGGCCTCTGGACCCAGCACTTCTCTCCGACCCTGCTCGGCGCCCCCACAGTCCTCCTGCGCAAGTTCAATGCGGCCGCTGCGATCGACGCCTTGCGGAAGTACCAAGTCACCCAGCTCGCCGCGGTCTCAACGCAATTCATCCTCATGCTCGAATCCGGCGCCTTCGACTCGCCGGGGGAACTCTCCCTGCGAAGCCTCTTCACCGGCGGCGAAGCAGTTCCCGAAAAGCGCGCACGCGCCTTCGAAAAAGCGACCGGCGCCTTTGTGCTCCAGTTCTACGGCTCGAACGAGACCGGCGCGGTCAGCGCCACCCGTCCCGATGACCCCGCCGAGAAGCGCCTCACCACCGCAGGCAAGCCCATCCCCGAGATGCAGCTTCGCCTCTTCGATGCAGCCGGTGCGGACGTGACGGCGACCGGAATGGGCCAGCCCGCCGTGAAGGGCCCGGTGGTCTCGCGCGGCTACTTCGGAGCGCCCGAAGCGACCGCTGAACTGATCCGTGACGATGGCTGGGTCATGCTAGGCGATCTCGTTGAACTCGACGCCGAGGGGTACCTCCGCGTCATCGGGCGAACCGACGACATCATCATCCGCGGCGGCAAGAACCTCTCCGCCGCGGCGATCGAAGAGGGTGTCAACGCCCATCCCGATGTCGCCCTCGCGGCGGCGGTCGGCCTTCCCGACGAAGTCTTCGGCGAACGCGCAGCGGCCTATGTTGAGCTCCGCCCCGGAGCGACCCTTGAACTCGATGCGCTCAAACAATTTCTTGAGTTCCAGGGCATCGCCCGCGAACTCTGGCCCGAAGCGCTCGTCGTCATGGAGAGCCTCCCGCATAACGTCGGCGGGAAGGTCGCGAAGAGCGCCCTTCGTCAGGACGCCCTCACTCGATTTGGCGCTGACCTCGATGAAGATGCAGCCCATCGCGCCCAGGCGGCTACGCGACGAACGGACGCCGAATGAGCGAGCCGCAAACGGGGCTCGAAGGAGCCTTCGGTGAATTCAGGGGCCGCGCCTTCTGGGTCGCCCTCGGGTGTCTCATCTGTCAGATGGGCCTTGGGCTCACCTATATCCGAACGGGGCTCGCCGCCGACCTGATCGAGGGGCTCAGTCTGACCCGCGCGGAACTCTCGAGTTCCGCCAGTCCGCAGCTCGCGCTCCAAGCGATCGCCAGTCCCATCGTCGGCTACTTGACCGTGCGGATGGGCGCGTCACGGGTGCTCGGCGTGGCCTCGGCCTTCTTCGCCTTTGTGTTCTTCGGCTTCTCCAGAATCGACAGTCTCTCCGGGCTCTACCTGACCACCGCTGCGATCGGCCTCGGCGCCGCCGGGATGGGCGATATCACCGTCGGCCATATCATCAGTCAGTGGTTCCATCGCAACCGCGGGCTGGCCCTCGGAATCGCGTATGCCGGCTCGAACCTTGGCGGGTCCGTGATGGTCGGCCTCGTGGGCGCCGTCGCTGCCCAGGCCAGCTGGCGCGAAGGCATGCTGGCGGTCATCCCGGTCGCGCTCTTCATCCTCTTGCCGACTTCGCTCTGGCTCGTGCGGGATCCGCCGCAGGGGCATCAAGCGGCGCTGGAAGAGTTGCACCGTGATGCCATGAACGCAGAAGAGACGGAGCGGCGTCGAAACGAAGGCTCGGACCTCGACCTGAAAGCGGCGCTGCGCACGCGAAGCTTCTGGATTCTCACCTTCACCCTCTTCACGTTCTTCTTCTACTTCACCGGGATTCTCGACCATCTCGTGCTCTTCCTGGTCGATAGTGGCCTCCCAAAGGAAGAGGCGGTCTCGGCGTTCCGACAGGCCGTGGGGCTCGGCGTCGTCAGTAAGATCCTCGGCGGATTCTTCAGCGACCGCATCCCGCGGCTACGGGCCGTACAGATCGTCTACTTCGTGCTCGGCGTGAGTTCGATCGTCCTGCTCGCGCTGCCCCACCCGGTCCTGCTGGTGGTCTTCGTCTTTTCCTTCGGCGTGTCCCAGGCATGTCGCGATGTCGTCTATCCCCTCGTATTGGGTCGCTGCTTCGGCGACCGCAATATGGGCGAGATCTATGGCGCCATGATGCTGACGCTCTTTCCCGGTGGCGCGCTAGGGCCCCTCTTCGCGGCGTTCTTGCGCGACGAGCTGGGGAACTACGACCTCGCCTTCGGAACCTTTGCGGGACTCAACGTGCTCGCGTGCGTCGGACTGCTGCTCGTTCGCGACGAACGCGTCTCACGCATCGCCTAACGAACCCGGCAACGCGCTCGATTGCGCGCTAGTCCGACGGAGCGTGCTCCGCGATTGCATCTGCAAAGGAGATCCCACCGGACTCGGCCATCTTGCGCCGCATGCCATTCAGCTGACGCGGACGCTTGAAGCCCACCGCCGCAGCGAGTTGGCCGTCACGGCCGAAGAGCACGAGAAATTTCTCGTCTTCGATCGAGCCGAGACAGACGTGCATTTCGTCGCCTTCCTGAATCTCGCCGGCCATCGCGATCCGCAAGTCGAACTGATCGGTCCAGACGTAGGGAACCGGGGCAAAGGGCTCGACCGTGCCGTGCACGATCCGCTTTGCGACCACATCCGATTGCTCGACCGCGCTCGTCCAATGCTCGAAGCGAGGTCGCTCGGGGTATCGACTGTTCTCCCACCGCGCACAGTCGCCCAGGGCGTAGATCCCGTCGCGTCCCGTCGCGCCGGTCGCATCACAAAGCACACCGTTGTCGATCTCAAGTCCGGCCCCTTCGAGCCATTCCGTCGCGGGCGTCGCACCAACGCCAACGATCACCAGCTCCGCGGGCAGCACTTCCCCATCCGAGAGCCGTACACCGCTGACGCGTCCCTCGCCTTCGAAGCCGTCGACGCCAACACCGAGCCGAAAAGCCACACCCTGCTCACGATGGGTCGCCGCAACACGCTCACCGAGAATCGGACCAAGGCCGCGAATCAGCGGCGCGGGCAGTGGTTCGACGACGGTGACGTCAAGCCCCTTCTTTCGGCAGCTCGCGGCGACTTCCATTCCGATGAATCCGGCACCGACGACGACGACCCGCGGAGTTTCCGCGATGGCGGTGCGGAGCCTCCGCGCATCGGCGAGCGTCCGGAGTTCAAGAACACCATCCAAGTCCTGCCCGAAGGGCAAACGTCGCGCCTTCGTTCCCGTCGCGAGAATGATCGCATCGGCCTCGACCACTTCCCCCGAGTCGAGGGTCACACTCCGCTTCTCGGCATCCAGCGACACCGCGCTCACGCCGAGCTTCCAGTCCGCCTTGAGTTCTTCGACACCGTTTCGGGAGAGCGCAAGCTTCTCCTCTTCCCAGTCATCGACGAGGAATTGCTTCGAGAGCGGAGGACGGTCGTAGGGGAGTGCATCCTCTGCGCCAATAACGGTGATTTGGCCCTCGAAGCCTTCTCGACGAAGGGATTCGACGGTTCGCAGGCCGGCCAGCGACGCTCCGACGACAGCGACATGATCCATGGTTACGCGATCCTCTCAGGTGGGCCCCATTTCACGACGCATCCGATCGATCCATTCGAGCGAAACGAGGGCGGCCAAGAATAGGCCATCTCATCGAGGTTTCAGGCCCATCGGATCGACCGAACTCACGCAAGTGGCCCCATCTGGCCAGCCCCGCCGGGCTCTGCGATGCTCCGGCCGCCCGCGACGCGAAGAGCGCTCGGCGTCCCATAGACGGAGAGATTCGAACCATGCAGTTCTGGCAAGCACTCGCTTTCACCCATCCCGACGACCTCCTCGAATTGGCCCCGGTCTGCGAAGAAGCGGGCTTCGAGGGAATCATGCTCGCCGACCACCTCTTCTCGCCGGAGCAGTACACGTCGCGCTACCCCTACGACGATTCCGGCGAAGCGCCCTTCGACGGCACGACGCCCTTCCCCGAGTCCTTTGCGACGATCGCCGCGCTCTCCCAGATCACGACGAAGCTTCGCTTTCTTACGAACGTCTACATCCTACCTCTGCGACACCCGATCGAAATCGCGAAAGACCTGAGCACCGCCGCCATCTTCTCCAAGAATCGCGCCGTGCTCGGCTTCGGCGCAGGCTGGCTTCGCGAAGAGTTCGAGATCATGGGCGTCCCCTTCGAACAGCGCGGCAAGCGCATGGACGAACAGATCCCGATCATCCAGAAGCTGCTCGCGGGCGAAGTTGTTTCCGCCGACGGCGAGTTCTATTCCTTTGATGCGCTGCGCATGAACCCGCTGCCCACCAAGAAGGTGCCGATGTGGGTCGGTGGTATGAACAAGGCCGCGCTTCGACGCGCCGGTCAGTTCGGCGACGGCTGGACGGGTGCAGGAACGACCTTCGAGCAGACCCTCGGTCTTTTGACTGAATTGCGCGCGCAAAGAGAACGCTTCGGCCGACTCGACGAGCCCTTCGATTGCCTCGTCCCCTTGACCGAAGAGCTTCCGCCCGAACAGATGGGACAGCTCATCGAACTCGGCATGACCGGAACGGTCAGCTGGCCCCTTGAATACCAGCTTCCGCCGGGATGTACCGTCGAGGACAAGAAGGCGAAGATCCGCGAGCTCGGTGAGACGATGATCAAGCCGGTCAACGGCTAGGTTCGATCCCAAGCGAACACGCCTAACGATGTTCGACGGGACCCCAGCCGCGGTCGTAGGGCGCCATCAGCTGTGAATCGAGCTGCATCCGCGAATGCAGCCAGCGACCATCGACCCGGACGTATTCGTCGTGTTCGACGCCGACCATCCACATCGCGCGCCCCTCCGGAGTCGTCATCATGGCGAGCACGTCCCACGTGCCGAAAGCGCGATCGCCCTCCACGCGAATTTCAGGCTTTACGAAAAAATGCCATGAGTACTGCAGCGTGGGGGCACGAAAGCGCGCCTCCAGCTCGTCTCGTCCCGTGGCGGTCCCGAGCGGGCCGCCTCCCTCCCAGACCGCACCGTCGGTAAAGAGCGCGGCCATCTCGCGTGCGACCGTATCGATCTCGGCCTGCGGCTTCGGCCCCTTCCGCGTGTAGCGAGCGTCCGCGAGAGCCCCGTATCGACTCTTCAGATCGAGGATTTCGGCGTGCGCCTCAACCGCTTCGAGTCGCGCCTCAAGCGCCGCGATTCGGGCTTCCGTTTCGCTCGGGCTTCCATCGGCCATCACGTCTCCTCAATCCACCGGGCCCAGGCCCACGCAGTCCTGCTAGCCTCGCGCACGCGCCTACTGCGGCGCAACCGCTGCCAATTCATTCCCACACGAATCGGACACGAAGAGGAAGACATGCCCGGCCCCCTCGACGGCGTACGCATTATCGATCTGACCACGATGGCTTCGGGCCCACTCGCGACTTCCGTCCTCGCGGACCAGGGCGCGGACGTGATCAAGGTCGAGGGCCCCGGGCGCGGCGATGGCTTGCGGACAATCGGCCCGAGTCGCGGCGGCATGTCGGCGATCTTCACGAGCTTCAACCGCAACAAGCGGTCGATCGTGGTGGACCTAAGCGAGCCCGAGGGCGTCGCGCTGCTCGACCGGTTGGTCGCGGGGGCGGATGTCGTCGTCCAGAATTTTCGGCCCGGCGCAGTCGAGCGAATGGGCATCGATGCCGGCCGCTACCGCGCACTCCATCCGGATCTGATCTACGTCTCGATCAGTGGATTCGGCGAGCAGGGCCCAATGGCCCAGAGCGCGGTCTACGACTCGGTCATGCAGGCCTATTCCGGGGTCGCGATGCACCAGGCGGATCTTGAGACGGGTGAACCGAACTTCGTGCGGAGTGTCGTCTGCGACAAGGGGACCGCCATCCAGACGTCACAGCTGATCACGTCGGCACTCTTCGCGCGGGCGAATGGCCGTGGCGGGCAGCACATCAAGGTGTCGATGTTGCACGCAAGCCTCGCTTTCCTCTGGCCCGACGGCATGCAGAATCATGCCCTATTAGGCGACGGTGTTTCCGCGCCACTCCTCAAGTCGGCGCTCCCGATGATCCGCCCGACAAAGGATGGGTACATCACCATCAGCTATATCCAGGACCGCGAGTTCGAGAGCCTCTGCAAGACGATCGGTCGCGAGGAGCTCCTCGACGACGAACGTTTCGCGACCGCCGGCCCCCGAGCCTCTAATGCGCGCCCCCTCCAGGAGATGATCGAGTCGACCCTCAAGAGCTACACGACGGCGGAACTCGCCGCGACGCTTGCAGAGGCGGACGTCCCCTATGCCACGCTCGGTGATCCCGCGACGATCCACGAGGACCCGCAGGTCATCGCGAACGATCTACTCTTCGAAATGGATCATCCCGTCGCCGGGCGACTTCGACAGCCCAAGCCCCTCGGCGAGTTCCAGGGGACTCCGACCGAAATTCGCTACGGCGCACCGCGCTATGGCGAGCACACGCGCGAAATCGCCGCGGAAGCAGGGCTCAGCCCGTCTGAGATCGCAGATCTGATCCGCGCAGGCCGACTCGTCGCGGCGGACTGAAGAACGTTAGGCGCGCTTCAGTCGAGTTCCTGCGCCGCGATCAGCTCGCCGAGATAGCGATCATCCCACCACGAGATCTGCAACTGCTTCGCACGTCGAAAGTAGAGCTGGATATCGTACTCGATCGTGAAGCCAACGCCGCCCCAGACCTGCTGGCACATCGCGGTCACATCGCGGAAGGCGTGGCACATGAACATCTTCGCCATCGGCGCGAGCAGTGCCGTGTCTTTGCCCACCGACTTCGACCAGGCCGCTTCATAGACGAGGGTCGAACCGCCTTCGATCTGCGTCGCCGCATCGGCGAGATAGTGCGAGATCGACTGGAACGCGCCGAGGGGCTTTCCGAACTGCTCCCGCGTATTCGCGAAGTCGACTGTCATTTCGAGGGCGGCTTTCGCGCCACCAGCGGCCTGCGCTGCCGCGAGTACGATCGCATCGTGCATCACGCCATTCCAGTTCGACCAACCGCTCCCTGCGGAACCGATCCGATCGCCCTCGCCTACCCGGACGCCCGCGAAGTCGACCCGGAAGGTCGTCTCCGACCCGAGGTTCTCTCGCTGCGACAAAGTGATGCCATCCGCCTTGGGATCGACGAGGAATAGATCAACCACCTCTCCCGCATCGCCGGTGCGTGCGAGCACAACCAAGCGATCCGCCGCTTGTGCGAAGTTCACGTGAAGCTTAGAACCGTCAAGCACAAAGCCGTCGCCGTCGGCCGTGGCGCGCATCTGCACGCCCTTTGCCCCGAAACCGTTCTTCGGTTCGAGCCAGGCGGGCGTCAGGATGCGTTCGCCGGAGGCGATTCCGGGAAGCCACTCCTGCTTCTGCGCTTCGCTGCCCCCCGAGACCAGAACGCCTGCGGACAGGACCGCCGAGTGGAAATGTGGGATCGGTGCGAGGGATCGACCGAACTCCTCATAGATGATCGCGGCTTCGAGCAGGCTCTGGCCCTGCCCGCCGTAGGCTTCGGGGATGAGGATCCCGACGAGGCCGAGTTCGATGAGCTGCTTCCAAAGCGCATCCGGATAGCCCTTCGCGTCGCTCTCGAGCTCACGAACGACCTCAAGCGGCGAATACTCAGCCAGTACGCCCCGCGCCATCTCACGCAGCATCTCATGTTCTTCGGTGAAGTCGAGATCCATAGAATTTCCCGTTTTCTATCGGCTCCGAGAAACGCGCGGACCGAACCCGGTCCGCGCGCAGATCAGAGAATCAGGGCTTCCAGTCGTCGCCCTTGAGCGACCACGGGTTGGCATCGGCCGAAGTCGGAATCGCCACGCGCGCTTCACAGCCCACGCAGCTCTTGTCGCCGGCGGTCAGCTCGATCGCCACGTCGACCCAGCCAATCCCCTCAGGACCGTCTTCAACGTTCGTGACCTTGCCCGCAAACTGCATCGTGTCGCCGGGATAGACGGAGTCCTTCATGCGGAACTTGATGCGGCCGAGTCGCCCCTTCGGTCCCGTCCAGTCCGTCAGGTAGCGCTCGAACCAGGCCGCCAGATTCGGCGTATTCATGATGATGTCGTCGAGGCCGTTATTGCCCGTCGCAAACTTGTAGTCGTGATGCTGCGGTCGCCAGTCCCGGCTCGCCATCGCGCCCAGAACCACCGTCACCGGCTTCACATCCTTCTGGAGAACCGGAAGGTCCCCACCCACACTCACATCACTCAAAAGAAGATCTGCACTCATTGAGTTCACTCTCTTTCATTTATCTCGTTAGTCGCTGTTCAACCGTCGCCTAAGCCGACTTCGAATCAGTCTCGGTTGTATCCGAAGCCCGTGTAGCGCTCTTCTGCGCAGAGCTCGCCCTTCTGGTTCTCGACGCGCACGCCGAAGTCCCAGAAGCGGCCCGTGCCGAGCTTCGTCGTCTTGAGCGCCGAAACCGAGTAGAGCACCTGAGTCGTCGTGAGCTCATCACCCGGTCGGATCGGCTCGCCGAATACGATCGTGTTGTCGCTCATGACAGCCTCGGGCAGTCCCAGTCGATCCTTCAGATCGAAGTGGAGCTGCAGCGGCACGGCGGGCTCGGTTCGTCCCGGCGACCAGTCGTGGGGTCGGAACCAGACGGACACCATCGTCGGAAGCGCGATCGGTCCACCCGTGAGGTCATTCGCGACGTTCTCATCCCAATAAAGGGGATTGCCATTCTGGGTTGCCGACAGGGTCGTGAGCACGTAGCCCATCTCGATCGGGAACTCGGTCTTCTCGACGTAGCGATCCTCGCCGATCCAGCCCGCCACTTCTTCCGGCAGATCGTCTGCTGACTGCGCAGCCATGTGTCTTCCTCCTGATGGAGCCCATTGGCTCCCGTTCTTGAATTGATGGAATCGCCGAGCAGTCTGACGCGACCGCCCGTGTTAGTCCGCGCGGCTACTCGACCGCGCCCTCTTCGAGCAGCTTCGAAATCTCATCCTCGCCGAGCCCCGCTTCCGCGAGCAGCTTGCGTGAATCCGT
>Ga0316209_1003667_pt1 | contig 10176 bp, 12 predicted proteins | sample 6monopyrite_MG_FD_204945 | JGI IMG/M metagenome (GOLD analysis project Ga0316209, IMG submission 204945) | Microbial mat bacterial communities from mineral coupon in-situ incubated in ocean water Damariscotta River, Maine, United States -... | ecosystem: Environmental > Aquatic > Marine >...
ACATGGCTGCTGGCGGCGCACCAAGACAAGGAATTTTATCACTCACCATTAAAGACAAGGCAGCTCTGTATGCTGCTTATATGCCATTTATTGGAAATGGTGGTCTGTTTATACCAACGAATAAATCTTATGGATTAGGCGAAGAAGTATTTATGTTGCTAACCCTAATGGAAGATAAAGAACGTCTTCCAGTTGCAGGTAAAATCATCTGGATTACACCGCCGGGTGCACAAGGTAATAAGGCATCCGGTATTGGTGTGCAATTTGGGCCTCAAGATAATGGTACAACGCGGACCAAAATTGAGACCTACCTTGCCGGTGCTTTAAAATCAGATCGTACAACTCATACTATGTAATGCTCTTTACCGATGGCTAAAACTAATTAGCTACCTGCAATTGTTCACCCATTTCCCCTCAAAGTTAATTTCATGTTTATAGATTCACATTGCCACCTAGATCGCATTGATTTAAAAGATTTCGACAACAGCTTTACTAACTTACTCACCAGTATTCAGCAAGGGCAGGTGGAGCGCATGCTCTGTGTGTCGATTAATCTTGAAGATTACCCTGCGATGAAAGCATTGGTGCAAGAACAACCGCACATTGATATTTCTGTCGGTGTGCACCCCTGTGATGCACAAGACGACATAATAAAGCTGCAAAAATTAATAGAGCTGGGCAGTGATCCAAAGGTAGTGGCGATTGGTGAAACAGGCCTGGATTATTACTATTCTAAAGAATCTCGTGAACAGCAGCTGTCCAGCTTTAAAGTACATATGCAAGCGGCAAACGAGCTAAATAAACCGGTGATTATCCACACGCGAGATGCACAAGAAGACACGCTAAATATTCTACGAGAAGGTAATGTTGAAAGCTGTGGTGGCGTATTACATTGTTTTACAGAAAGCTGGGATATGGCAAAGCAGGCGATAGATCTGGGTATGTATATTTCGTTTTCGGGTATCGTTACCTTTAAAAATGCAGCGAGCTTAAGAGAAGTCGCACGACAAGTGCCTGATGATCGCTTTTTAATTGAGACTGATTCGCCATATTTAGCCCCAATTCCACACCGAGGTAAGCAAAATCATCCTGGTTGGGTAGGGCATGTGGCGGAGTGTTTGGCAGAAGTGCGTGGTTGTAGTGTGGAAACTATCGCTGAGCAGAGCAAGCTCAACTACCACTGCCTGTTTACACGTTGATAAAGCTTATAGAGAGTAATTAAGCGTTTAATAATGTTACAATAGGCGGGATTTGTAACACCACAGGCACTACCCATGACTTACGATATTTCACCACAAGACCTCAAGAAAGCACGTGTTCCCCATGAGGTTTTTCTAACCAATTTAATCTTTAACCATGTATTAGTTTTTGTCGCCATTTTAAGCGCTAGTTCCCTTCTTCAGTACATTGTTATTGTGCCTATCTTTTCTTTTGTGAGTCTTACATATTTATTTTGGGGTGCACGTCGTGCCAAAAAAAATGCATCGTGGTATGTCAGCGGGCATTGGCAAATAGCTGCTCGTCGTAGTGGTTTTTTCCTAATGATGTTGAGCGGAATGTGCTTAGTGCTTGGATTTATTTACTGGGTGTCAGGTGGTGATATGAAGCCACAGCATTGGGCTTTTAGTGGAGTGGCTTTTTTACCGATTATGGTGACCGTACTGGGATTGATTGTATTTGAATCTGAATCCCTGCATCAGGCAAAAAAATCAATGTTACCAAAATGGATTCCTGAGCATTTTCCTGAAAATGCATTAACACCTATTGAGACAGAGCTCCCAGAAGCAAACGAGTCCAAGCAGGAGCAAGTACTTTAATGTTTAAGAATTATGTCTTTTTAAAGGTATTGGGCCTTACATTTTTAGCGTTGTTAGCCGGTTTGTACCTTACCTCGCTTAAAGATCCTAATGCACAGCATGCAGGTTATCCCTGGCAAGTTAAAGTTCTTGAATCTGGCCATACACAAGTGTTTAGTTTAGTTGTAGGTCAATCCACTTTAGGTGAGGCTGAACAGCAATTTAAAGAAATGGCCGAGCTAACCTTGTTTAGTGCTGATAATACACCGCCAGTTATTGAAGCTTTCTTTGGAGAAGTGAAGATTGGCGGTTTAAAATCTAAAATGGTGATGATGATAGATTTGCCACAGGCCGAACTTGAAAAGATGTTTAACCGAGGTGCACGTATTGCAACATTAGGCAGTGGTACGCGTAAAGTAACGCTATCTTCCGAAGATGCAAAACTTGTACGCAAGGCAGCAATCTCATCTATTACTTATTTGCCGTCTATTAACCTCAATGCAGAGCTCATTGAAAAACGCTTTGGTAACCCAGCAGAGAAAGTGGCTGATTCTAGCAGTGATGCAATTCATTGGCTTTATCCAGACAAAGGTATAGATATAGCGTTAAGTGAAGAGAACAAAGAAGTGATTCAGTATGTAGAGCCGAAGAAATTTGATACATTAGTGCAGCCATTAAGAAGTGAACCGGCAGCGGAATAATATAACGACGTTTGTTTAGCCTTTTCTAATTAGAGCGTCATAAAAAAATTAAAACCAACAGGAATACCTCAAGTGAGCGAAGCCAGCACAGTCCCCGATATTGAAGCAGTTAAAAGTTACCTACTGCAACTCCAACAGAATATATGTAACGCATTAGCTGAAGAAGATGGTGCAAAAACATTTGAAGTAGATGAGTGGCAACGTGAGCAGGGTGGTGGTGGAAAAAGTTGTGTCATGGCAGATGGTGCAGTGTTTGAAAGCGCAGGAATAAATTTCTCCCATGTATTTGGCGACAGTTTGCCAGGCTCGGCTACTGCACACCGTCCAGAGCTTGCCGGGCGATCCTTTCAGGCTATGGGTGTTTCTCTGGTTATCCACCCGCATAATCCATATGTACCCACATCACATGCCAATGTCCGTTTTTTTGTAGCTGAAAAAGAAGGCGAAGACCCAGTTTGGTGGTTTGGTGGCGGCTTCGACTTAACACCGTACTATGGTAACGAAGATGATGTGAAGCACTGGCATCAAACGGCTAAAGATGCCTGTTTACCATTTGGTGATGATGTATATCCTAAATATAAAAAATGGTGTGATGAGTATTTTTATTTAAAGCATCGCGATGAACCTCGAGGTGTTGGCGGACTATTTTTTGATGACCTAAACGAATGGGGTTTTGAGAAAAGTTTTGCCTTTATGCAGAGTGTAGCTGAGAGCTACATCAAGGCATATCGACCTATCGTAACAAAACGTAAATCAATAGAGTTTGGTGAGCGCGAACGAGATTTTCAACTGTATCGTCGCGGACGTTATGTGGAATTTAATCTGGTATATGATAGAGGTACCTTGTTTGGCTTACAATCCGGTGGTCGAACTGAGTCAATTTTGATGTCGATGCCGCCTAATGTTCGCTGGCGTTACAACTGGCAACCAGAAGCAGGTAGTGCCGAAGCAGAGCTATATGAAAAGTATTTGAAACATCAGGATTGGGTGTGAGATTTTACCAAGTAAATGAACTATCATTTTGATAGCTAATTTAGCTCCGCTTTATAGATAGTTTAAGTTTAGAAATGTATCAGTGAAGGTGCATATAAAAATGCACTTAGCTATGTAAAATTTAAGTACGAGTTAAACTAAATAAATTGTATGCTTTTTGTACAAAAAAGAATAAGATAACGACTTTCAATTAATACTTGGTGTAAGAAATGGCCGTAAAGAAAAAAGCTAAGAAAAAAACAACTGCTGCAGCAAAAAATCCTTTAGCAATGTTAAAAGCAAAGTTAGCTGAAACAAAAGCTAAGGCAGCTGCAGTAAAAGCAGAAACAAAAGAAGTTACTAAGCGTTCAGATGCTTTATTAAAGTCTTTACAGGCTTCTGCACCAGCAGCTAAAAAACCTGCTGCAAAGAAGAAGAAAGCTAAGAAAAAAGCTAAAAAAAGTACTGCTAAAAAGAAGTAATTATTAGCAAGTAGTTTAAAAAAGGGGCATTGAGCCCCTTTTTTTTGCCTGTAATTTGTTCCAACAAGATTTAATTGTATGATATTTCCTGGCTACCAGGGCCAAATTGCTTAACTATAGTTGTAAGCAATAAATTTCATCAGTCAGAGTTTGATTAGCTGTAGTTGAATCGCGGGTTATATTAGGCCTGTGTTCGGCGGATGTGTTTATATTGACAATATTCTGATTAATCTCATCAGAGGCAGCGCTTTGCTCTTCCGCAGTGTGGCTATTTGGTTTGCCATAGCGGAAATTGTATCGACAGTCTTGGTAAGTGCATTAAGTGATTCTCCAGCCTTAGCGGCTCGATTAACACTTGAATTTTAACCTTGTTGACCTTGCGTCAACAGCGTTTCGGCATTTTCGGCAGCATTTTCTACTTTAGTGGCCAGCTTGTTGATATCTGCAATAGTTTTATCAAGCACTTTTTTTCATAATGGGTGGCATTAATGTATCTGCTCAATAAAAATCACCCTTTTTACAGCCCTAGCAATTCTCATACATGGTTTATCTTTCTTTAAATCGTCCCAAAGGTTTTGAAATGCTGCTAGAGGCATATCCGGATGACGGACTGTACTGTGATTTTTACCGAGTATTTCATCTTCACTAAAGCCACTAGTTTGCTTGAAATCTTCATTAGCATAGGTAGCAGAACCTTTCATATCCGTTGTTGAAACAATACGGGATATTTCATCTAACTTACGTAATAGGTAGGTATTGTTTCATGAGTTCACTGTGTGCCTGATAGTTATTAGAGCCAGCTATTTTTAAGGGCTACTCAAAAAGCTCATTAATAATGTCTCGATTGATAGGTTTACTTAGGCATCTTTCTGCACCCGCTTGCATTATTTTTTGTATGTTTTCCTTGTCCGTGTATCCAGTCATTGCAATCACACGGATCCTGTTTGTAGCTGGGTGCTCTTTGATACGCTGACATACTGAAAAGCCATCCATACCAGGCATCATTAAATCGAGTAATACACAATCGGGATTTACCTGGTTTATAAGTTGTCCTGCTTCAAATCCATCATGTGCAATGAAAGTATTCACTTCTAGTGGCATGTATCTAAAGTACTCGGATAAAAGCTCAGCATGTTGTTCGTCATCATCAACTATTAAGATGGAGTAGGCTGATGATTTGCGTCCACCATGTTGCTGCGAAAATTTATCGACATCGCTCTGGTTGAATCGTCTATGCCCACCTGGCGTTGTGACAAAGGGCAGTTTGTTTTCCTGTGCCCAAACCCGTACGGTAACTGGTGAAACACCCAGTTGGTTTGCTACATCTTTTGGTGTTAAGAGCGTGTTATCTTTACTGCCTTGTTTTGTTTCGTTCATTGTCTTTGCGAGTTCCTTTCTGACTGAATTTGGATCCATATTAGAATAAATAACGATTTTAGCGTATATATCGATTATAGCGAATAGATAAATACATAATATTGATAAATATCAATACGGTATTATACGCGGGGGGCCGGTGAAATTGTTTAAGAGTGGCTCGACAGGCTTGATTGTTATATGTAATGCTTAATTAACTGCTGTATAAGTCGTTGTATTTAAAATATATATTTTAAATTATTGCATATAAGCTGTTTTAAAAAATTACCCACAATGTAAAATATATATAAATGTAGCTAATTCAGCTACGACTCTGTATTTCCTAATCCTTAATATCTGAAGAATTCAAACCTTATGGCAAACCAAGAAGAAACAGTAGAAACCCAGCATGAAATGATTAAAAAGGGTGGGCAGATAGAAAAGTTCGCCGAGGCAATGGCGCTTTTTTGCAAAGTAGAGGGCTGGAAAAAATTAAATGATGAAAGTGGCACTGCTTTTAAGTCCTTGCGTCATTATATTGAGGCGAAGCCTCCTTTTGGTGCGGGTTACCCCGGTAAAAGCGGCATGGAAAAAATTGAGGCTTATTTATCACTCACTCCGGTGATTAAAGACTATTTTCAGCATTGCCACGCTAACTGTTTATTTGAAATGGCAAAGGATGAAGGCGTATCACCATCTGTAGTAGCTAAACGTGAATGGGATGATGTGAAGGGAGCCAGCCTTGCCCGAGCTATACAGGAAAACCCGGAAGAAATTTATATTGAGAAGGCTGCGGCCTATGTGGAAGGAAAAGAACGGGTGAAACCCAAGCCACGAGCAACGGCTGCAGAAGCACCCATACGTTTAAGTGCGTTACCAGCTCAGCCATATGCTTTAGCTAAAAAGGTAAAAGAGAACTTTGATAGAGAATTTATAAAAAAACTCTTAAACGGTTTTAATGCAGATAATTTAGATGAAATGATTGAGTTAGAGGCAAAGTTTAGTTTGGCAATTACTGCGTTCAATAAGACAAAAAAACCAGATGGCTGGGGTAAAAAAAATGTCAAAGCCCCCGAAGTATTATTAAAGCGTGAGCCGATAATAGAAAAATCAGAGTTTATCGGCGATGAAAGTGATGAAGGGCAAGTACTGTCACTAAAAGATGATGAAGGGAAAATAGCGATAGTAAGATTTCGCGGTACCAGTGTAGGTTCTATTTCATTTGCGGAAAAAGACTAAGCCTTATCTTAAATATTGCAATGTGTTACTTCTTTAGTTTTTTTGCTGCAGCCCTTAATGCTGCAGCATAAGAAGATTTAGCCCAGCTATTCATAATTTCCGGCTCTTCAAGCGCATCTTCAGGTGATTGAAAATAGGAAAGGTGACATTCTTTTCCCTTTTTCATGTAAGTGAAGCGACTTAGCTTATTTTGTATAAAATTTTCTCTGTTTTCAGTGTCGGCTTTTAAATATAAAAATCCATCGCTTATTAAAGCAAACATTAGCCCATCTAAAAATATTCCATAACCCCCAAACATGCGCTTCGCATATACAGGCCCAATACTTTGCATTAAATCTACAATGTAGTTTGTAAACTCTTTATCATCGATTGATATAGTCATGTCATTTTAAATGAAGTTCAGAGTTTTCATTGCCATATGCCCCCTGTATTGAGTGCAGGACTTATATGGCCAGGTAGTATTCTATTGAAGTAAGCCTAATAGAGCATTAGCAGTTGCAGCAGATGAAGCTGGATTTTGTCCGGTAATTAATAAGCCATCTTTAACGGCATAAGGGTTCCAGTCTTCACCTTTTGAGTAAGTCGCGCCATTTTCTTTTAAGCTGTCTTCTAATAAAAAGGGTACAATTTTTGATAGTTGTACGGCATCTTCTTCGGTATTGCTAAAGCCCGTTACCGATTTTCCTTTCAGCAGAGGTGAGCCGTCAGCAAGTTTAGCGTTCAGCAAAACGGCAGGTGCATGGCAAACGGCTGCAACAGGTTTGCCCGCGCTAAATGTGTTCTCGATCAGCGCGATGGAATCTGGATCATTGCTTAAATCCCACAATGGTCCATGACCACCGGGGTAAAAAATAGCATCGTAATCTTTAGCAGAAATATCAGACAGCTTTAGGGTGTTTGCGAGTACGTCTTGCGCTGCCTTGTCATCTTTAAAGCGGTGAGTGGCTTCTGTTTGAAAATCGGCTTCATCACTCTTAGGGTCTAAGGGTGGCTGTCCGCCTTTTGGTGAGGCCAGTGTAATGTTAACGTCCGCATCTTTGAAAATATAATAAGGTGTGGCAAATTCTTCTAACCAAAAGCCGGTTTTAAACTCAGTGTCACCTAATTGGTCATGGGATGTTAATACCATCAAAATATTCATAGTTTTACCTTGGAGGGTTTAATATAGATGATTAATGTACACCCTATAAGCACTAACGTAAAATTAGTAATTATACGGATATTATAACTGCCTATGCATTTGTAGGATTGCTTACAATTAGTATTAACGCATATATTATATGGTTTCCTTGGCACACGTAGTCTTTTGCAATGTTAATGAGCTCATAATATCGAAAACTCGCTTTATATAATGAAAATAATAATTGTTTATTTCATATGGATTGTTAATATTTCTGTATTCAAAGTACCTATTTTAAGAGATGTGTCATGAAAATTTTCAGCCTTCCCCTAATTTTAATTGTGATTAGCCTGTTTAATGCTGCGCAGGCATCTAACCTCGACAAAGAAAAACGCTGGGCTGAGCAGATAGTTGATTACTTAATTGATGGCGAGGCTGAATGGCTGAATTTAGGAAAACATAAAGCACTCGCCATATATACAGAGTCTGCAACAGATAGTGTACGAGGAGGTGTCATTGTTATCCATGGCTCAGGTGTACACCCTAATTGGGAAGAGGTGATTCTTCCGTTACGCACAGAGCTGGCGAATAATGGCTGGGCTACTTTATCTATACAAATGCCTGTTCTACGCAATGAAGCCGAATACCATGAATATGCTCCCTTGTTTGATGAAGTGGCTCCACGTATTGATGCTGCGATAAAAAATTTACAGGCCAAGGGTATTAAAAAAATATCCATCGTGGCGCATAGTTTAGGTTCGGCCATGTCGGCTTATTATTTGGCAAATAATAAAAACACTACTATAAGCTCGTTTGTAGCAATAGGCATGCCCGGGCCTCGCGAAGACAGGCGAATGGATACTGTATTAGCATTGCAAAATATAAATTTACCAGTATTGGATTTGTATGGAGAAAAAGATCTGGATTATGTGCTTTCTTCATCGAAGGTGAGAAAGGATGCAGGCTCAAAAAATAAAAACTATTCACAGCAAGTAGTGAAAGACGCCGATCACTTTTTTGTAGGCAAAAATTCAGAACTTGTAACACGTGTAAATAGCTGGTTGATAAAAAATTAAGTAACAGTACTTAATGTACTCTGTTAGTCATGTCGGGCATCGTTCTTGATGCCCGATATAAATAATATTTTTTATAGTATAAGCAGTTAATAATTTCTATTTCTATTATGTGTACTGGTAAAATCTAATTGCGGTCCTTGAGGAATGATTTGCGTAGGGTTAATACTTGTATGACTAAAGTAATAATGCCGTTTGATGTAATCTATGTCGACAGTCATAGAAATACCTGGCTCCTGATATAGATCGCGTAAGTAGTTGGATAGGTTAGGGTAGTCGCTAATACGTTTTAAATTGCATTTAAAATGCCCTACATATACAGCATCAAAACGTACGAGTGTAGTAAATAAACGCCAATCGGCTTCTGTTATATTCTCACCTAGTAAATAACGCTGTGTTGAAAGTAATTTTTCTGTTTTATCTAGTTGATCAAATAATCTATTAAAAGCCTTTTCATAAGCTTCTTGTGTACTAGCAAAGCCACATCGATATACACCATTGTTTATGTTGTCGTATATTGGCTGGTTAATGCTATCTATATTTTCTTGCAGTTCTTCTGGGTAATAATCTATTTTGTTATAGGTGAACTCATTGAATGCCGTGTTCAGCATACGAATAATTTCAGAAGATTCATTGTTTACAATTGTCCTGGTTTTTTTGTCCCATAGGATAGGTACAGTAATTTGTCCGGTAAAGTTACTGTCGGCTTTTTGATAGAGTTCATAAGCATGTTTGAATGCGTATAAATTGTCTTGATATTTTCCACTGCTAGAAAATGTCCAGCCATCGTCCAACATATCTGCTTCCACATATGAAATGCCGATTATATTTTCTAACTTTTTAAGTTTACGAAAAATTATTGTGCGATGAGCCCATGGGCAGGCCTCGGATACATAAAGGTGGTATCGATCTGCTTCGGCTTTAAATCCTGCATCACCTGTTGGTCCTGCCTTACCATCAGCTGTTACCCAGTGCCGAAAAAAAGATTCCATGCGTTTGAATTCACCTTCTTCTATTTCCTTATCTAACCAGCTGTTGGCGAGTTCGCCATTGATTAACATACCCATAATATTTTCCGTTGAATACTAAATGCCACTGCAAAGAATAAAGTGAGCATTTATATTTTATGTAATTTAATGTGAATATTTTTATGACATTTTACTATCTATGCTGAGTTCACCTGCACCGTGATTTACTAGTAGTAATAATCCACCACTAATGGCTAGATTTTTCATAAACAAAATTGACTGCATCTGGTCGGCAAAATTACCATGAAATATAATAGCCGCTAGCAGTGTGAAGCCAGCTAATGCAAACGCTGCCCATTTAATTTTAAAGCCTAAAATAATCATCGCGCCACCAAGTATTTCAGCAGCGATTACCAGCGGTAATAATCCACCAGGTACACCCATACTATCCATATAGCCTGCTGTTCCA
>Ga0316209_1003669_pt1 | contig 10172 bp, 8 predicted proteins | sample 6monopyrite_MG_FD_204945 | JGI IMG/M metagenome (GOLD analysis project Ga0316209, IMG submission 204945) | Microbial mat bacterial communities from mineral coupon in-situ incubated in ocean water Damariscotta River, Maine, United States -... | ecosystem: Environmental > Aquatic > Marine > Coastal...
TTCCAGACCTTAGCCATCAAAGTCGGCGACAACATTGAAGTGGGTGACAAAATATTTAGGGTCAGTAAAGTCTTGGCCGAAGTGCCTGACGCTGGGTTTAGCGTATTTGGAGGCGATCCTAAAGTACTGATTTCAAAAGTTGATTTAGCTGCTACTCAGGTTGAAGGCCCTGGTAGCAGAATTAACTATAGCTATTTTTTTACCGGTGATAGTGACGTTTTAGATGATTATTACGATTGGCTGGAGCCGCAACTCGACAGGGAACTTCACGATTGGGACTCTATTGAAGATGATGAATCTGGCATTGGCAGAGCTGTGGGTAGGGCAGGGCAATACTTTTTGTTGGCCAGCTTATTAGCCATTGTTTTGGCCGCTGTTTCTATTGCTGTGGCGGCGCAGCGTTACAGTATGCGGCATTACGATCCCGTCGCCATTATGAAAACCTTAGGTGCGCCGAAAAAAATGGTGCAACAAATCTACCTTTTACAGATCCTGTTTATTACCACACTAGGTATCATCATAGGGGTGATATTAGGCTTTCTGATACAACAATTGGTTGTGGCAGCTATTGCTGACAAAGTGGATGTGTCGATAGATGTGTGGCATTGGCGACCGCTTATTATCGCCATCTTTACTGGCACTGTGTGCGCGATATTGTTTTCCTTATACCCATTGATGAAACTATTTTCGGTATCCCCATTGCGGGTATTACGACGTGACTTAGGTGCCAATTTGAGTTCCAGATTGATCCAATTTGTGGCTTCGGGAGGCGCTATATTTTTATTGATGTGGGCTTATAGCCAAAATCTGAAGGTCAGCGCTATTCTGTTTGTCTCTGGGATTATCTTAGTAGTGAGTTTGTTAGGTGTGACTTATGGTTTGATTTGGGTGGGGCGTAAACTCGGTCAAGGTAAAATGGGTGCATGGCAGTTAGCTTGGGCCAGAATTCATCGCAGAGCAATGGATAATAGTGTGCAACTGATTAGTTTTGCCGTCACTATTATGCTGCTGTTGATTGTCTTGGTGATGCGTAACGACATGGTACAACAATGGCAAAATCAATTGCCTCAAGGCACTCCTAATTATTTCTTGGTTAATATCAGTCAGGCGCAACAGCCTAATTTGCAACAACATTTCGTTTCTCAGCAAGTTGTAATAGATAAGTTTTACCCTGTGGTTCGCGGTCGATTTGTTGCAGTGAACGATGAAAAGGTGCGCACTGCCGTATCGAAAGAAGATCCCGATGAACAAAACAATGGCCGCGACGGATTAGGCAGAGAAGCCAATTTAACCTGGAGCAATACCCTGCAAAAGGGTAGTGAAGTGGTAGAAGGGGTATGGCTGGGCGCAAACAATAATAGTGACACTGCCGCCCAAAGGCCTTATGAGGTGTCTATTGAAGAAGGTATTGCAGAGCGCATGCGACTAAGCATGGGTGACAAGTTAACTTTTAATATTGGCAGTGAAATTGTTGATCTTAAGGTGACCAGCATTAGGAAAGTTAACTGGCAATCTATGCAGCCGAATTTTTTCTTTGTGATTGAACCTCGGGCCTTAAAAAACTTTATCCCGACTTACATCTCTAGTTTTAATTTGCCCACTGAGCGCAAAGCCGATATTACCCAGTTGATGCAGCCTTTTGCTAACGTCACTTTGATAGATGTGGATGCGCGAATTAATCAACTGCGAAATATCGTCGACCAAGTCTCATTGGCAGTAGAGTTTATTCTGATATTAGTGTTAGCAGCAGGCGCTTTGGTACTGATTGCCCAAGTGCAGGCTAGCATGGATGAACGTCAGCAAGAATTAGCTATTCTGCGTACACTTGGGGCTAAGGGTCGATTAATTAGGTCCAGTGTAATGTTTGAATTTATCATCATTGGGGTGGTGGCAGGTGCGATGGCCGCGGCATCGAATGAACTCAGTTTGTATATGTTACAGACCCAAGTATTCCAAATGCCCGCCAGTTGGCATCTACAGTATTGGATTATTGCGCCTGTAGCTGGTGCGCTGGTGGTGGGCACGCTTGGCGCTTTAGGGTGTTGGCGTTTATTGTCACTCAACACCAGTCATTTATTGCGTCAGATGGTGTAAATACCAAGAAAGTTGATACCGCAAGGTATCAACTTTCTTGGTAGCTTAAGCAAACCTTTTTACTTACGGAAACAATCAAAAGCTTGGGATATTTCAGGATAGATAAATTCGTAACCACTTTCTTGTAGGCGTTTAGGTACCACTCTTTGACCATATAACACTAAATCCGCCATTTCTCCCATCATCATTCTTAGTACAAATTTAGGTACTTTAAATAGACAAGGGCGGGATAAAGCTGAGGCAAGTTCACGACTAAATGCTTGATTGGTGACAGGATTAGGTGCAGTGAAATTATAAACGCCTTCACAGTCTTCATTGGCAATTAAGTGTGCGATACCTCGTAACATGTCTTCCAGGTGTATCCACGACATATATTGTTTACCGTCACCAATGGGTCCGCCTAATCCTAGTTTAAATGGCAACAGCATTTTTTGTAATGCGCCGCCTCTTTTGGTGATCACCACGCCTGTACGTATAATACACACCCGTGTTTTATCTGACTGTGCTTGTTTGGCTAAAAACTCCCAACGATCGCAGAGTTGATGGCTGAATTCATCGTGGACAGAGGTGTAGTCTTCATCAATTATTTGCTCTTGCTGACGGCCATAAAATCCTATTGCTGAACCACTTATTAGTAGCTTGGGAGGGTTTTCGCCGGCATTAATAAGTGCCACAATTTCTTTTGTGATTGACCAACGGCTCTGTTCAATTTTATGTTTTTGTTCATCAGTCCATTTCTTAGCTGCAATGGGCTCACCAGCTAGGTTAATTACCACATCGTAGTCGTCTAGGTTCTCAAGATGTGCGAGTGTTGATAAAAAGTGAATTTTATGTCCCAGTATTTGTTCAGCCATGGCGACATTTCGGGTGTATACCGCTACTTCGCATGGACGCAGAATAGGGATAAGGTTGGAGCCAATTAAGCCTGAACCACCAGTGATAAGTATTTTCATATTTTCCCTGAATACAACTAGGTTTTACTGCATGATAAACATAAAGAAACAGAATCTGCGAAACGTAAGGCGTGGGGTTTATCCACTTCTGCCTCAGCGTAATTAACCCAAGGGTGTTCTGCTGCAATAGCTAACACATCGGCAGTGAGTTTTTCGAGTAACGAGAAGCGATTGTTTTCAACTAGTTTAATAATTCTTTTGGTGATCGTTTTGTAATTGAGAGCGTCGTCCATTGCATCTGAATCTGTCGCCTGATCTGCGTGGTAATGTATTTTTACGTTAATGACGACATCTTGCATATTGACGATTTCGTCGTCGTTAATGCCAATATAGGTACGCAAACGTAAATTTTTAATTCTAATGGTGGCTGGGTTTAGCTTCATTATAGTCCTAATGTGTTTCTTTTGGTTCTGCGCTATAAAATACCATACAAATCTGCTAGTTTGCTCACAAGGTATTCATTTAGAAACTTGGTATGCAAATCAAATCTCAAAGATCCGTTAAGATATTACTCATCATGGCGTGCATCGTCATCATACTAGCAGGTGTTAAAGCCGCTAGTGCCATAGTGGTGCCATTTTTATTGTCGGTGTTTATTGCCATGGCTTGCAGCCCCATTATTACGTGGGCAAATCAGTATAAATTGCCCAGAGCTATAGCGGTGGTATTAGTAATACTGATTATAGTGGTATTTGGATTGATTCTGGCTGGATTAGTGGGCCAGTCGATGAATGAGTTTAGCCAAAACCTGCCAAAATATAGAGAGCAACTTGTAGGTGAGTTTACTTGGGTAATTGGTCAGTTAGATACCTTTAACATCAGTGTCGATAAGCAAGCTTTGTTATCTTATTTAGATCCTGGTGCGGCCATGAATATGGCGACTAATCTTTTGTCTAGTTTAGGTGGTGTGTTGACAAACTTTTTACTGATATTGCTGATAGTGGTGTTTATGTTGTTTGAGGCGGAATCAGTGCCCAAAAAAATACATATTGCGCTGGACGATCCCAGTATGAAGATACAACAAATTGACAAGTTTTTAGTCTCTGTTAAAAATTATTTAGCGATTAAAACCCTTGTTAGTTTGGGTACCGGACTTGTTATTGGCATCTGGTTGTACGTGCTGGGTGTTGATCACTTTTTACTATGGGCCGTTTTAGCCTTTTTATTTAACTATATCCCTAACATAGGTTCCATTATTGCAGCTGTACCTGCGGTGTTGTTGGCCTTCGTACAACTAGGTCCTGCCACTGCTGGTTTTGCTGCTTTGGGTTTTGTGGTATCAAATATGGTCATGGGCAACGTTATCGAGCCACGTTATATGGGACGTGGCTTAGGCTTGTCTACTTTAGTGGTATTTTTATCTTTGATTTTTTGGGGATGGCTATTAGGCACAGTAGGCATGTTGTTATCTGTACCTCTTACGATGATTGTTAAAATTGCCTTGGAATCCAGCCCAGATACACGCTGGGTAGCGTTGTTGTTAGCCAGTGATAGTGATGAGCCTGTGATGGAAGACGTTAACGTGTCGGCTGGGGGAGAATAGCAATAATTCAGTGCTACGGGGCTAAAGAAAAGGGTGATATTCAGCCCTGTTTGCCAATTAAGCGCCTTACAAATAAAGCGAAGATCAAACTGAGGGATCCGCTTTTGCAATGTTATTCTCGGACCTTCTTTTAATTATGAAAAATTTCAGCACGCCATTTGAGCTTATAAGGCTTGATCTAAAATTTCACGGCTTATGTCTAGCGTGATATCACTTTGTTCGCCAAGAGCAGTCATACCATGTTGTTGTAAGCGGTCGATGACTAAATCAATGTCATTGTTACCAAGATTGACGTCAGATAAACGTGTTGGTACTTGCATCTTTTTGAAAAACGCTTCAGTTAAAAGGATCGCTTGATCAATACGCGCGTCTTCATCACCTTCGCTTATTTGCCAAACGCGTGTTGCATACTGCAATAATTTTTCACGTTTTTGCTCACGACGCACTTTCATTACTGCTGGCAACACAATAGACAGAGTACGTGCATGGTCAATACCAAAAGCACCGGTTAATTCATGGCCTATCATGTGAGTTGACCAGTCCTGTGGCACACCCGCGCCAATAAGGCCGTTTAATGCCATAGTTGCCGACCACATGATATTAGCTCTAACCTCTAAGTCATCTTTAGTGTCAGGCGATAATGCTTTTGGCCCCTCTTCAATCAAAGTTTGTAATAAACCTTCACTAAAGCGGTCTTGTACTTTGCCATTCACACTAAAGGTTAAGTATTGCTCAATGATATGTATAAAGGCATCAACCACACCATTACCAATTTGACGATCAGATAATGACAAAGTCACACTAGGATCCAGCACTGCAAATAATGGACGAACCAAGGGACTAGCAAAAGGTAATTTATTACCATTTCTTGTTACCACAGAGTTGCCATTACTCTCAGAGCCTGTAGCAGGTAAGGTTAATACTGCGGCAATAGGCAGAGCCTTTTTGAACGATTGATTTTTAGCGAGAATATCCCAAGGGTCGTCACCTTCAAACAATGCGGCAGCGGCAATAAATTTAGCGCCATCCACTACAGAGCCACCACCGACCGCAAGTAAGTAATCAATGTTTTCTGCCTTGATTATTGCTTGAGCTTTCATCAAAGTGTCATAGGTAGGGTTGGGCTCTATACCCGAAAACTCAAACCAAGTATGTTTAGCAAGGGCATCAATTGTTTGTTGATATACGCCATTGCTTTTAATAGAGCCTCCACCATAAACCAATAATACTCGTGCATTTAAGGGGATCTTTTTTGAAATCGCTTTAATTTGTCCTTCACCAAAATAAATATGCGTTGGGTTTTGAAAATTAAAATTTAACATTTTTAGTCCTACAGTTATCTTAATCAGGTTCACCAAATGGATCCGCTGACTTATTTATCCAAGTGCGTTTGATTTAAGCACAAAGGTGAGTCAATAATTTTTCGGCCACTAATGCTGAACTAGCTGGGTTTTGACCGGTAATGATAAGACCGTCTTGAACAACAAAGGCATGCCAGTCTTGCGTTTTTTGGTATTCGCCGCCACGTTTAATGAGCTCGTCTTCGAGTAAAAAAGGGACGATCTCTGTTAATTGTACTGCCTCTTCTTCGCTATTGGTAAAGCCGGTGACTGCTTTTCCTTTAATGGCAAAGTCTCCTGAAGATTGTTTGACATTGAGTAAGGCAGCACTCGCATGACATACAGTCGCAACGGCCTTGCCTGCTCCAAGAAAGCTTTCAATCAGAGTAATTGAGTCGGTATTGTCGGTAAGATCCCATAACGGACCATGACCACCTGGGTAGAATACACCATCAAAATCAGCTTCTTTAAGTGACGATAATGGTTTGGTCGTCGCAATTTTAGCTTGTGCAGCATCGTCACTGTCATAACGTTGCGTCGCCGCAGTCTGGAAGTCTTCAAGTGTACTTGTTGGATCTATGGGGGCTTGCCCGCCTTGAGGCGTAGCTAATGTGACTTCAACACCTGCATCGATAAAGGCGTAATAAGGGGCAGCAAATTCTTCCACCCAAAAACCTGTTTTTTGACCTGTATTACCAAGTTTGTCGTGTGAAGTAAGTACCATTAATATTTTTTTAGTCATTATTTATGCTCCATCTATAAAAGTGAATGTGTTTTCATTTTCTATACTCTTACTATAAGCTCATAAATCTATATGAACAATGCAGATAAAACTGACTACATTGTATTAATAATTGATACAATTGATGTTGTGACGTGTGTTTTTATTTACTAGGTAAGGTTTATGGATGTTTCATTTGAACAGCTCAAGAGTATGGTTGTTTTTGCTCAAGTGATTGAACAAGGCAATTTAAGCGCCGCGGCTAAACATATAGGGTTATCTAGAGCTGTGGTCAGTTACCATTTGAAAAAGCTTGAAGTGCAACTCGAAGTCAAGCTTCTCAACCGTTCTACGCGTTCTATAAACCTTACTGAAGCAGGTAAAGCCTACTATGAGCGTTGTCGGGTGATAGCAGAGCAAGCGAGTGCTGCGAATCAACTAATTGAAAACTTTAAAAATGAACCTATCGGATTGCTTAAAATTACCTGCCCAGTAAACATTGGTCTGCAGACTGTGGTGCCAGCACTGAATGAATTTAAGAGGATCTATCCTAAAATAGAGCTTGATGTGATGCTCACTGACGAAGTAGTCAATATCATGAAACAAGGGATTGATTTGGCAATTCGTGGGGCACCTTTGCCTGACTCAGGTTTGCAAGCCAGTAAACTCGCCACCCTACAAACTTGTCTTTGTGCTGCCCCAAAGTATTTTCTTCAATATGGGCGTCCAAAGAGTCCAGCAGATTTAAGCCATCATCAATGGGTAATATATAAATTAACATCGGGCGTGGTCACTTTAACTAAAGGCAGTCGTTCGTTCAGCGTTAACACGACAGGCAGTATTAGTACCAACAATGCGGCTGCACGCACGGCGTTTGTTGAGGCAGGACATGGTCTAGGTCGTATTCCTATTTATGATGCTTGGCCAAAAATAAAAGCTGGCACCTTAGAAACAGTGCTGGATGATTATTCACTTAGTGATATTAACGTTTACGGGGTATTTCCACCTGGCACTGCCAATTCTAAAAAACTCAGATTATTACTTAATTTTTTGAAAGAGTTTTTCACCAGTCAGACTAATTTAAAAATTCCTTAGATCAATCTATACCCGTCTCCCTTGAAGCTGCAGCGTTGTTGGCTGCTCTCACTCACCCCAATCACTTAGTACGCCTAAGCTCATGGGGCTGAGTTCCTTTGCCGCCTAGCTGCAACTCCAATGGCTTTGGGTATATTATTCGATCACTTTAAGGTCGATCCAACATGGCTGATGTGCTTTATGGTTTTGACTTTGCTTGCAGATGTCTACAGCCTCGTTGTCAAACACGATTATTAAACATGGCTTTCATTTGATTAGCGAAAGCCACAAATTTTTCTTTTATGGTGCGTTTTATTTTGATGTCCAGCCCACCAAACATCACTAGCCCTTCAATTGTTATGGTAGGAGCTTGACGTGACGCGATGGAAGGTGCGGAATTATCAATACCCCCTAAAATACAAAAGGCCTTTGAAATAACGTTGATGTCTTCGGGTACCAAGATATCGGTACCGCCAAACAGACATAATGTTTTTATGGTGACATTTTGGGTGGTAAATATAGCGTCTGTAAAATCGATATCGGCCCCGCCGAATAAAGTAATAATTCTAATTTCACGAGGCACTGTCCATTGACCGCTGCGACAGGATCCACCTAGGATATTAACTATGGTTTCGGATTCGTCGTTGTCGCCGGCAGCATAATTGACGTTGAATTGGCGTTCTTTTTGCGAGGTAAATTCTGAGTCTGTGGTTTTATCCAAATCGGCTGTTAAATTGAATATTTCTTGATGGTTTTTACTTGCCATGGCCTGATCTAATCTGCGTTCAAATGCTTCACTAGAAATCACGCCATGACTGTAGTTATAAATCAAGGTATCGATAACTTCTTCACGTACGTTTTCAATCGGTCTGTCTTCGAGTATTACGGCCATGTGGGTTCCCTAAATTATACATGTTGACATTTTTGGCGATATTTCTAACAGATGAAGCAGATACTGTGCCATTTAAAAATGTATTTAAAATCAATGGGTTAATTTGTTAGTTAACATTCCAATATAACTGATTCGTCACTTTTTAGCGATTTTCACACTTAAGGCTAGGCCCTTATAGGAAAAATCAAAATAAGTTTGGCACCGCCTAAATCGCTCCGTTTGATTTCGAGTTGGCCTTGGTAGGCCGCGACTAAATCTGCCACCACAGCCATGCCTATGCCTTGACCTTCTTTGTAACTATCTAAACGTGTGCCTCTTTCTAACAATTGTTCACGTTGGTCTTTTGGTATGCCGGGACCGTCGTCTTCAATATGGATTAGCAATGAACTCTGATTAGTGAATACCGATAGTCTGACTTGCTTAGCCGCTGCTTTACAGGCGTTGTCTAACACATTACCTAATATCTCCATCAAATCAGTCATGTCGCCGTTAAATCCTAACGCTTGGTTTTGAATATCTTGGGTAAGTGTTAAGTGTTTGTCGGCGTATACTTTGTCCATAGCGTTAAACAATTTATCCACCACAGGTTTAATGGGTACGGCTCGCTCGAATGTACTTGTGGTGCCAGCGACGGCGCGTTTGAGCTGGCGCTGTATTTGCAGATTAATTTGACTGATAGGCTCTTTGGCTTGCTCTGGTAGCCCTGCTGTTCCAGATAATACTGCTAAAGGAGTTTTAAGACTATGCGCTAAATCGCTTAGACTGTTTTTATAGCGACTGCGTTGTTGCTGTTCGGTATCTAATAAATGATTGATACTGCTTTTAAGTTTTTCCAACTCTGGCGGGTAGCGTTGATCTATACGTTTAAGTTGGCCACTTTCCGCTTGGCGTATTTGTTTATTCAGTCTACTTATTGGTAACAAAGCAGCGTTTAAACTGACTAATAATAAAATCAGCAATAACAGCGCTATCAGGCCTAACCAATTCCATAGGGTATTGGCGAATTTGTTCTTTTCGGAATTAAACACTTGTTTATCTTGGAGGATATAAAAGCTCACTGGCTGGTAACCCTCAGATGTCTCAAATTCAGCAGTATAGGCATATAGAAAGTAACTGTTTTGCACTAAAAAATCTTCGACAAAAGCTTCAGAGCCTGTATCTGGCGCAATAAATTCAGGTTGTTGCTGCCAGTTTAAGGTAGACAGTGACTGCCATAATACGTCCTCTTGGGATTGAATAAAGGCGTACAAGCCAGAGCCAGGGATATTGAATTGATCATTATATAGCTGTTCTGGCATAACAGCCTGACTGCCACTGTTATCTAATTCAAATTCAGAAATTAAGGTTAAGCTTTGCACCCGCAGTTGTTGCCACATAGATTGACTCAAACTGCTGTTAAAAGCTTGTTCTAAGGTGACAGCCGTTAGAGGAATAAAAATCAGCAAAGCCAGTAGGGCGGCAGCAAAACTCCTTAATCTCAGGGATAGGTTATGCACCAGTTTTTCTAACCAAGTTAGAGCTCACGATTAATACGGTAACCGCGGCCACGCAGTGT
>Ga0316209_1003670_pt1 | contig 10172 bp, 9 predicted proteins | sample 6monopyrite_MG_FD_204945 | JGI IMG/M metagenome (GOLD analysis project Ga0316209, IMG submission 204945) | Microbial mat bacterial communities from mineral coupon in-situ incubated in ocean water Damariscotta River, Maine, United States -... | ecosystem: Environmental > Aquatic > Marine > Coastal...
ACTATGGCATGGGTAACCGCATCCTGTTACCCTTTGTAAAACTGTGGTTTCGTCCCAGATTAAAAGACAAACAGTGTATGCATAAAAACTGTTCCTGTTTGTGGTGCAAACATGGCAAACATGATGTGCTGGAAACTGAAACAGAGTGTTAAATAAAATTTATTAAATGAATACAATGATTCATTTTTAAAACATTTACAATTATGATAACAATAGAAAAACAAGGCATATTATTAAGTCCAACCGAATTGAAATTTGAAAACAATGGTGTGTTAAACCCTGGCATATATCAGGAAAATGAAGATATCCACATTTTTTACCGTGCAGTGGAAGATGGCAATTATTCTACCATTGGCTATGCCAAAACTAATGAGCATTTAGATCTCATAGAAAGGAAAACGAGCCCATTAATAACTCGTGATTTTGATTATGAAAAACACGGTGTGGAAGATGCAAGAATTGTTAAAATTGAAGACACCTACTATATAACCTATACCGCTTATGACGGCATTAATGCCATGGGTGCTTTGGCAACATCAAAAGACCTGAAACATTTTGAGAAAAAGGGGATAATCACACCGTTCATTACCTACAATGAATATAAATACCATTTGGAACATTGTGATCAGGAAAGATTGAATCCTAAATATTATCATTTCTACAACTTGTTTGCGCAAATTGGATTGATAGATGAAAAGCATAGGTATTTAAGGGATAAGGACATCGTATTATTCCCAAAAAAAATCAATGGTAAATTTGTAATGCTCCACCGTATATGGCCAGGAATACAATTAGTACAATTTGATAAGTGGGAAGACCTCACCAAAGAGTTTTGGGAAGATCATATAAAGAACCTTCATGATAATATTCTTATGGATCCCAAATACCCCTTTGAAATAAATTACATTGGCGCAGGCTGTCCTCCTATTGAGACAAAAGACGGATGGTTGCTTATTTATCATGGAGTCTGCGAAATGCAGGTGGGCAGATGCTATCATGCAGCGGCAGCACTTTTCGATTTGAATGACCCTAGAAAGGAAATTTCCAGATTAAAAGAGCCTTTATTTTCCCCTACCGAAGAATGGGAACTGCATGGTGTTGTGGATCATGTGGTGTTTCCTACCGGGACCGCACTGTTCGGAGACGACCTTTATATCTATTATGGAGCCGCCGACAAGCATACGGCTGTAGCTAAATTAAGCCTAAAAGAATTATTAAATGAATTAAAAAAAACAGCAATATCATGAAAAATAATAAAATTTTATTCGTTTGCTCCTATCCTCCACGCGAATGCGGAATTGCTACTTTTTCACAAGATTTAATCAGGTCCCTAAAAAAAGGCTTTGGTGCTACCATGCAAATCGAGGTCTGTGCATTGGAAAATGAATGTTGCGACGCTAATAATTATCCAGAAGAAGTTACTTATAAAATAGATGCCCAAGAGTTAAATTCTTATTTCAAAGTAGCAAATAAGTTAAATGAAAGGGACGATATTGGAATGGTTTGTGTACAACATGAGTTTGGTCTTTTTGGCGGTAACTACGGTAGCCATTTAGTGGCTTTCCTTCTTAAGTTAGACATCCCAATCTCCTGTGTGTTTCATACGGTTCTTCCCAATCCTGATAAAAAAAGAACTAAAATAATGCAGGCATTGGATGACCTGAGTGAAAAACTGATTGTACTCACCAACAAATCCGCAGAAATTCTAGAAAGTGATTATCATATTGATACTAACAAAATAGCTGTCATACCCCATGGCACCCATATTGTGCTGTGGAAAGAAAAACAACGTCTTAAAAATAGATATGGCTTTCAAAATAACAATGTGCTTTCTACATTTGGTTTATTAAGTGAGAATAAAAATATAGAAACAACACTTCGTGCGTTGCCAAAAATACTCCAAAAATTCCCTAACACGGTTTATCTGGTTTTAGGCAAAACACATCCTGAAATAATAAAAAGGGAAGGGGAAACATACAGGGAAACACTACAAGCAATTGTCGATGATTTAGGCATCAAAAACCATGTCATTTTTATTAATGAATACTTGGAACTTACCAGCTTGTTGGAATACCTTTCTTTATCCGATGTTTACTTATTCTCATCAAAAGATCCCAACCAAGCCGTTAGCGGTACTTTTGCTTATGCCATGAGTTGCGGAAACCCCGTTATATCAACACCTATTCCCCATTCTAAAGAATGCCTTGATCCCAGTACTGGTATTTTATTGAATGATTTTGAAGATCCCATAGAAATTAGCGACGCTGTTATCAATTTGCTAGATCAACCGTTAATAGCGACATCCATGGGAAAAAATGCCTTTATTAAAATGCGTGCTTTTAGTTGGGAAAATGTAGCCATTTCCTATTCCGATATTTTTCAGGATTATTTGCAAGACAGTAATTCTTTGGATTTTAGTTTGCCACCCATAAAAACAGACCATATTGAAGATATGACTACTGACTTTGGCATGCTTCAATTTTCGAATTTTAGTGAACCAGACACCTCTTTTGGCTATACCCTTGATGATAATGCGAGGGCGTTAATAGCGATGCTTATGTATTATAAGAAAAAAAGAAATGACAAAGTCCTGCGACTCATTGAAATTTATATGAACTTTATTGTGTTTTGCCAACAGGACGATGGACTGTTCTATAATTATGTGGATTTTGATGAGCAATTTACCAATCAGAATACCGTAGTGAACCTGGAAGACTCCAACGGCAGAGCCATTTGGGCACTTGGTTATGTTTTATCTGATAAAGAAAACCTACCCAAAAGTTTAGTAGCCAAAGCAGAAAACTGTTTTAAGAACGTTATACAGAATGTAGCAGATTTTAATTCCCCACGAGCCATTGGTTTTATATTAAAAGGACTCTATTATTATCAAGAAAATGAGCCTAAAACCCAATATAATCAGTTAGCTGATACATTGGCTCAAGAACTCTTGCGCGTTTTTAATATTACCAGTGATAAAAAATGGGAATGGTTTGAAGATTACCTGACCTATGCCAATAGTATATTACCAGAAGCGCTTTTATATGCGTGGCTTATCACAAAAAATAAAGAATACAAGGACGTTGCCGAAACTACTTTTGATTTTTTATTGTCACAATATTTTATGAAAGGACAAATTAAAGTCATTTCTAACGACGGATGGTTTCATAAAAGAAACAAACGTACCTTTCATGGTGAACAACCTATTGAGGTAGCTTATACCATTCTTTCATTGGACCTGTTTTATAGAGTTACCCATAAAAAGAATTACGCCAAGCAATTACATACCGCATTTAGTTGGTTTTTAGGCAATAACCATCTCAAGCAAATTATGTATAACCCTGTTAATGGCGCCTGTTATGATGGCCTCGAAGAAGAAAATATTAATATAAATCAAGGTGCGGAATCCAGCTTGTGCTATTTATTGGCACGTTTAATTGTTGAAGATTACCCTTTGGAAGTTGGTCTTAGAGAAACCAAATCAGATTTAAAGTTAAAAGAAGGAATTGGTTTTAAGACGTCGTCAAAGAGATCGTCCAAGAAAAGCGCATTGGTAAAAGCTTCAAAGTAGAAGGTATTATATGAAACAGCGTGTGTTTTATGTGCAGCAAAGTAAAAAAATGAATAGTTATTTATGGTAGATACTCTAAAAAATATAAACCCATTTATCCTTGGATTACTTATTAGTATGGGTATAGGTCTAATCCTTGGATTGGAACGTGAGTACGACAAGTTGAAGGAAGAACAAGGTTTTGCAGGCATAAGAACCTTCCCTATTGTGGCAATCATCGGTTTTATATTAGGCAACCTTACGGCTGCTTACACACCTTGGTTGGTCATTATTATTGCGGCAGCATTTCTTTTGTTTTTGTCCGTGAGTCATCTTTCTATCGTGCAAAAACACCTAATGTCTGGGATAACAACCAATATGGCATTGTTCGCTACCTTGATTTTGGGTGTTATGGTTGCCAATCATTTGCACAAGGAAGCAGTTGCCACCGCAGTTATAGTGGTTACTCTGTTATCGTTAAAAACCACCTTCAATACATTCATAAAGAATATTACTTCAGAAGAGCTTTTTGCCTTTATAAAGTTTTCAATTATTACGCTTCTTATATTGCCTTTCTTACCAAATCAAGACTATGGGCCTGAAGGTTTATTAAACCCTTTTGAGATTGGAGCAATTATAGTGATTGTCTCTTTTCTGAACTTCATCGGCTACTTTCTTGTAAAATATGTAGGTTCTAAACGAGGTATTTTGCTCACTGCGATTTTAGGCGGATTGATTTCAAGTACTGCTGTTTCTTGGATATATGCTTCCCGAAGTAAGGAATCGCCAGAACTTTCAAAACAATATGCTTCAGGTATCATTATAGCTTCTGCCATAATGTTTCCAAGACTCGCTATTTTGGCCTATATTTTCAATAGTGCCATACTTTCCTATTTAGTTGTTCCATTTACCATTCTTACCCTTATCTGCTTGATAAGCGCATTGATATTCATTAAAAAGAATACAGATGTCCCAAAAACAGCTATCAACCTTGGCAATCCACTCAATATTTGGAACGCCCTTGGGTTTGGTGCTATCTATGTGGTTATCCTGTTTGCCGTTTTTTATGGAAATGAATTTTTTGGCGAAAGCGGTTTATACTATTCGGCGCTCATTGCAGGATTGGCAGACACAGATGCCATTACAATTAGTATGGCAAAATTTGGGTCTGTGGAAGAAAAACTCGCATTGGCAACCAACGTCATCATAACAGCCACCATAAGCAATATGATAGTAAAACTTGGGATTACCTATTTCAAAGGCTCCAAAAAAACGGGAAAACTCGTGATGCTAATTTTTGGAACTGTTATCGTTGTGGGTATAGCATATATCTTAATACAGTTAGGAATTCAACAATAAAATAATGAAAACAACAATATACAGCACACATAAGTTTGAAGAACCTTATCTGGTAAAGGCAAATAATAGCATACACCAAATAAAACTATTGGAGAGCCGTTTGACCGAAGAAACAGCTGTTCTGGCAACAGGCTCTAAAGCCGTTTGCTTATTTACAGGAGATGATGCCACGGCGCATATTCTTGAAAAACTAGGTGCTTTTGGCGTAAAATATATCGCTCTGCGTACTGCAGGCTTCAATCATGTGGATTTAGAAAAAGCATCAGAACTTGGGATTAATGTTGCTCGTGTTCCAGCCTATTCCCCTTATGCCATTGCAGAGCATGCCATGGCATTAATACTCGCACTTAACCGAAAACTGATTAAAGCACACAACAGGGTACGTGACCAGAATTTTTCTTTAAACGGTCTTACCGGTTTCGACTTAAACGGAAAAACCGTTGGTGTAATTGGAACAGGGAAAATAGGCGCTGTATTGGTTAAAATTCTACACGGTTTTGGCTGTAATATCCTTGTACAAGATGTGGTTGAAGATAAAAACCTCATCAATTCATATGGTGTTCGCTATACAGATTGTGAGACCATCTGCAAACAGGCAGATATCATAAGTCTGCATGTTCCTCTTTTGCCTTCAACAAAGCATTTAATTGATAAAAAACGTATTGCACTTATGAAACCTGGTGTCATGCTCATTAATACAAGTCGTGGAGGGTTGGTTGATACCAAAGCGGTTATTGAAGGCTTAAAAAATAAAAAAATTGGCTATTTCGGCATCGATGTGTATGAGGAGGAAGAAGGATTATTTTTTGAAGACCATTCCGAAGATATTTTACAAGACGATGTGATTGCACGCTTAATGACCTTCCCCAATGTTTTGATTACCAGTCACCAGGCTTTCTTAACCGAAACAGCATTGACCAACATTGCCGAAACCACCATATATAATCTGGATTGTTTTGAAAAAGAAATCCTCTCTGGAAATGAAATATCTGTCAATTAATTTGAATAATTAAAACATAATAAATGAAAAATATACTTGTATCTACTACGTTTTCCAAAAATTGCACTTATGCTGTAGATTTAGGAATAAAATTAGCAAAGCACAATAATGCAGAAATACATTTTTTTCATTTCATTAAAACACCTGTAGATTGGTTAGAAATTTCTAAAGCTAAAGAAAGTAATTATCCTGAAACCCTAAAACAAATTGTAGATGCAAATAGTAAATTAAAGGATTATGGGTTATTGGCAGAAAATGAACACTTAAAATACAGGACCTTTATTGAGTTTGATGAAAGCCCAGAAAATATATTGCAACATTCCAACAATTTTCACCATGACTTTATAGTTACTGGCAGTGAAATAAAAAGAAATATTAATGAACCAACAAGAAGTTACGTCGAACTTATTGTTCGTAAAGCAAATGTGCCAGTATTAATTGTTAAAAAGAGTAATATATTGTTCCCTTTTAAAAATATTGTGTTCATTTCAAATTTTAAAAATGATATTAGTAATGCTCTTAAAGAAGTAATTTCAATAGCAAAAAAATGTAATGCAAAAATTCATTTATTGCAAATACTTACTGAAACTGGTTCTAAAAATAGCACGCATGGTTTAAATCCAGTTGAGCAACTCTTACAAAAGTTTCCAAAATTTAAAAATTACGCCTTAACAGTTTACAATGAGCCATCGGTAGAAAATGGGATAAATAGGTTTATCAAGCAGCAACCAGTGGATTTAATTGCAATGGTTACCCATGGTAATACAGGGTTTCTGAATCTGCTTTCAAAACCTAAAGATAAAGGCCTCTCAAACAATTCCACCCTACCTTTTTTAACAATGAATATTTAAAATGAAAAAGCCAATAAATATAATCAAGTATTCAGGAGAAATTGAAAAGTTTGATATTCAAAAACTCATAAACTCCTTAAGGCGTGCTGAAGCAGATGAAACAATTATTTCAAAAATTGCTAATGACATAATCAATAATCTTAAAGTTGGTATGACCACCAAACAGATTTATCAAATGGCATTTAAAATGCTAAAAGGTAAATCCCGTGTAAGTGCTTCAAAATACAAACTCAAAAAAGCCATTATGGAATTAGGTCCTTCGGGTTTTCCTTTTGAAAAATTGGTAGGTAAAATAATGGAATACGAAGGGTTTGAAACAAAGGTTGGTGTTATAGTAGAAGGCAATTGTGTAAAACACGAAGTGGATGTGATAGCCCAAAAAGACAATACACATTATATGATAGAATGTAAATACCACAGTGACCAAGGCAGGTTTTGCAACGTAAAAATCCCGTTATATATCCATTCACGATTTTTGGATGTGGAAAAACGATGGGGACATCAAAAAGGTCACGAGGCTAAACTCCATAAAGGAGGTGTATATACCAATACCCGTTTTACAACCGATGCCATTCAGTACGGGAAATGTGTTGGGATGCTTATGAGCAGTTGGGACTATCCAAGAGGAAATGGTCTCAAGGACAGAATAGATAAATCGGGCCTACATCCCTTAACCGCTTTAACAACACTTACCAAAGCTGAAAAAACAAAATTATTGGATGATGGTATCATACTATGTAAAGAGCTTTACGAAAACCCTGCAATATTAGAGGAGACAGGAATTGATAAAACACGACACAAAAAGATTTTAGAAGATGCGGAAGCGTTGTGTACAATACATTAAACAACTAAAAAATAAATAAACAGTCATTAATTATAAAAACATTACAGATGAAAATCGAAGAAATACAAAAAAAGAATAACATAGATTTGGAACCATTTTACCAAGCATTGGAAGATGACCCCAAATTACTTGATGAGGCTCTTGAAATATTATTGGGGATGGTAAATTTTGAGCCTAAATCCATAAAAAAATTGGCACTCATAATCAAAGAGGATTCACGCAATCTATATAAAGAAATAGTAGAAATAAGCAAATCAGATCAAAACCAAGGAAATACACCATCTTGTTGTGGTGGACATTAATAAGCATCATAAAATCAATAAATAAGATAAAATGAAAAATAATAAAATAAACATTCACTTTTTAGGAGCGGCAGGGACAGTAACCGGCTCAAAATATCTACTAGATACAGGAGAAAGAAAGATACTGATAGACTGCGGGCTTTTTCAGGGGTTGAAGGAATTACGTCTTAAAAACTGGGAGTACCCACCTGTTAATGTTGCTGATATTGATGCTGTTTTGCTTACCCACGGCCATATGGACCATACAGGTTATCTGCCGAGGTTGGTAAAGCAAGGCTTTAATGGTCCCATCTATGGTACCAATCCCACCTTGGACATCGCAAAAATCATTTTGAACGATAGTGCCAAAATACAAGAACAAGAAGCCGAACGCGCCAATAAAGAAGGCTATTCCAAACACAGTCCTGCGGAACCACTTTACGATTTAAAGGATGTGGAACATACAATCCCATATTTTAAAGGAATTCCTCAATCACAATGGATTCCATTATTTGATGGCATCAAGGCGAGATTTCAATATAACGGACATATTTTGGGTGCCACCTATATAGAATTGGATGTACACGGAAAACGCTTTGTCTTTTCTGGAGATATAGGCAGAACAAACGATTTACTGTTATATCCACCCTTAAAACCAAAAAAGGCCGATGTACTATTCATAGAATCGACATATGGAGGAAGATTCCATCCTGATGAAGAGGAAGCGCTTCCACAGATTGAAAAATTGGTCAATGAAACTATTAACAATGGAGGCAGTTTATTTATCCCCAGTTTTTCGGTAGAACGTGCCCAATTGATGATGCTTATACTCTGGAGATTACTAAAAGAAAACAAAATACCAAGAGTCCCAATGATTATGGATAGTCCAATGGGTACCAATGTATTAGAATTATTTCATAGAACTCGAGATTGGCACAGGTTAGAAGCCCACGAATGTGACGAAATCTGTTCACATTTTACGGTAGTAAGCAGCTATCGTGAAACTATGGATTTAAGAACAGACAATAAACCAAAAATCGTGATTGCAGGAAGCGGAATGCTTACAGGCGGAAGGATGCTAAACTATCTCGAAACTCAAGCACAAAACCCAAATAATACTTTACTATTTGTAGGTTACCAAGCCGAAGGCACACGAGGAAGAAAATTATTAGAAGGTGAAAAAGAACTAAAAGTCTATGGGAAATGGGTGCCGTTTAAAATGCAGGTTGCAGAAATTGAAGGCCTCTCAGCACACGCAGACCACACCGAACTTATGGAATGGATGGGTAAAATAAAAAATAAACCCGAACGTGTTTTCATTGTTCATGGTGAAAAAGAGAGTGCAGAAGCATTGCAAAAAAGCATCAAGGAAACTTATGGCTGGGATTGCTATATTCCCGAATTATATAGTATTGAAAACCTATAAATGCTAATTAAAAAAATGAAATCAAAAAATAATAAAAACGGAAGCACTAACTGGTACGTTATCACAGGTGGCCCAAGTACAGGAAAAACTACAGTCATCAATATGCTCCAAGAAAGAGGCTACCAAACCACCATTGAGCATGCAAGACATTATATAGATACCATGCGTGACGAAGGAGAAACAGTAGAAGAAATTAGAAATAACAAAAGGAAATTCCAATTAGGTGTGTTAGATATGCAAATAGAACAGGAAGCATCTATTGATCCTGAAGATGTGGTCTTTCTGGATCGCGCAATTCCTGATGCTATGGCATACTATCAATTTCTAATGCTGGACTATGATGAGAGATTACTAAAAGTTGTTGAAAGTACTTCGTATAAGAAAATTTTTATATTGGACAGATTGCCCTTTACAAAAGACTATGCAAGAACCGAAGATGAAGAAGATCAAAAGAAAATACACCAATTAATTACAAAAGTTTATCAAGACTTGGGGTTTCCAATCGTTTTTGTTCCGGTATTGCCTCCTGATGAACGTGTAGAATTTATTTTAAATAATATATAATGGAAATGATAATGCAGAATCCACAAATACATTGATAGACTGATACAAAAAAAGACATTGAAATTTTAATTCTAAAAAATATACAGATGAAGCGTCGAAATAAAGATAAAACCTCCCCTGCCGATCTAACCAGTCATAGTATGGGAGTTGGCCCAATAAGAGTGCAACGTCCTGTATATGTAGATTTGCTCCCGCCATGTAACCATGCATGTCCCGCAGGAGAAAACATACAAGCATGGCTTTCATTGGCTCAAGATGAAAAATTTGAGGAAGCTTGGCAGGTTATCATGCAAGATAATC
>Ga0316209_1003675_pt1 | contig 10155 bp, 2 predicted proteins | sample 6monopyrite_MG_FD_204945 | JGI IMG/M metagenome (GOLD analysis project Ga0316209, IMG submission 204945) | Microbial mat bacterial communities from mineral coupon in-situ incubated in ocean water Damariscotta River, Maine, United States -... | ecosystem: Environmental > Aquatic > Marine > Coastal...
GAATTGTAATGTCGAATTTAACGTATCTTTATAATTAAACTTCAAACCAAAGCCTACATTCGATAATGTAGCGGTTGAATTACTTTCGCCATCAACAAGTGAATGTGCGATACCGTAAGATATATCTGCAAACAAAAAAGGTTGAACGATTTTCTTTAAATTGCTATCGCCGACTTTCATATCAAGAAAGTCCGGTGCTTTAAATATCCAATCAACACCCAAATGTAATCCATCATCTGCAAAAAATTTATTAACAGGGAACCCACGCGCTTTAGTTGGACCTGCTAACCCAAACTGACTAATAGAGGATATTGCTTGACCTGTATATTGAATAGAACTACGAGTAATAAGACGTGTTTCTAAATCAAAGAATGGAACCTTCCAAAATGTTAGATAAACATAATCAGCTGAGAAAATATCATAACTAGCATTTTGTCCATCTTCTGCTCCTTTTAAAAATTCACCACTCGTATACTTAAAGAAACCTTGATGTAAATTTCTGTTCTTTTCTTGTAATAAATCGTAATTGTATATTATAGAAGTATTTTCGATTTCATCGTTGAATTCAAAGCCCACAGCGCCTACAAGTATTTTAGAATTAATACGATCTTTCTTTAAATCGATTGAGTGGGTAAATTCACGGCTACGTTTAATTTTATATGAGAGTGTTAATTCCGATTGCTCTGTTTCACCACTTAAACTTAAACTTTGCCCCAATATAAATTCATTTTTAGACATTCCTGCTGTTATTCTAAAACGTGGGCTATAAAAACTAGCGCCATACTTTACTTGCCAAAATGTAGAGTTACTAGGTGATACGGTATGTAATGTTCCAACATGCAATAAATCTGAAAATCCTAATAAATTGTTAACTAAGGCTTCTGCATAATAACGATTTTTACCTGTTTCATTAGTGCCATGATTATCGGCACGTACATTGAAATCAAAACGCCGTTCAGATACTACATTTATATTTAGCTTTGTATCACCAACTTGGGCACCAGGCTCAAAAAACCCAGTTACATATAATCCTGGAAAATCATTTATTAAATACAGTTTTTCATCAATACTACTATTCTTAACTGGTAGAGTTAAAAGGTCATCAAATGTAGATTTCAGATAATCATCATCATACATATCACTATTTTTAACTTCAGCTTCACCTAACATTCCTAGTAGCAACGTTAGTGTAACAATCCCTTCACGTACTTCTTGTTTTGGAATATACGCTTTAGCAAGGATGAAACCACGTTCACGATAAAAATTTGTAATTTTATCAGCTACAGTTTCTATCATTCCTAAAGTAATACCGCGTTTAGAGCGTTGATCTCTAATCAACCAAACTAAACGCTGCACTTCTAGAGGGCCTGCATGTCTGTCAGGGGTTTCATCTTCTATCTTTACTAATAAATCAGAAAGTTCACCTAACTCATCCATGGTGTAACCCGAATCGAGAAGCTTACCTTCTGCCATCATATCGAAGCGGATACTTTCAACAAGCTTACCTATTGCTGCTCGAGTAATACCTAGCTCAGGAAATTCAACAATACCTTGTAACCTAAATTCTTTTACGGCCAAACGCGGCCCAGCCGTTGGGTCTGGATTTCGTTCACGCACACTGGGTATATCCATATCTTGTAGATACGTTTTACGCTCTAGTGTCGGCGTTTCAGTGATATTAGGTAATTCAAGAAAACCAGAAAAAACCGGTGTTGATATAGAAAACAAAATTCCTACAAAAAATCTCTTAAAATATTTACTTAGGTACAACATATTCAACTCAATTTATTATTATAATTATTTTTTATCGACTTCTTTTAATTCATCTTCAAAGAGTTGATCACGCGGCAAACGAATAGCAATTTGGCCATAGGTATAATTTCGTACATCAGAAAAAATAGCTGGGTCAATATCTTCAAGTTCTTCAAGAGTAATTAACTGTTCACCGGATACAGCATTTGATGCATCAATGAAATCAAACGTAATATCAGACAAATCATTCACTATACGTGGTGGAGTTGGTACATAACGTGGTGAAATACTTTGCCGTGTATTAATAAGAATTTCATCTTTAATGCTTATAACAAGTGGTCGAATGGCCGTACCAAAAGAACCTAAGCGGCCAATAAACGTACCTGAGAAACCCGTTATATCAGGGTTTGAATCATCAGGTGCGCCAAGACCTAAAAAACTACCCGTTGTTGTTGTCATTGCAATCACACCTGTATCATAATCCGCATCAACACTTCCTGGTTGCATACTGATATTGGCATCATTATTAAGCGTGATATCGCCCACTGTTTTTAAACTTTCAATAGTCACATTTCCCGTATTGTTCACGGTAATAGCGCCTGCAGTATTATTTGCATTTAATAAACCGGTTTGCGTTGTAACGTTAATGCCTGTTTCAGCGGTTAAATTCACCCTGGCAGACGTTAATGTTCCGCCATTTATATTACTGCCAGAAGTTAAATTAATTTCATTTGTGGCAGTTACCGTTCCTAACGTTAAACCTGTTGCATCATTAATGCTTATCCGATTCCCTGCATTAGCATTTACTCCGCCTGCAAAATCTGTATTAGCTAATGCAATATCTCCACCAGCACTTAGCGTTGTGGTACTGCCTGCATTCGACACATCAACTAACGCACTGCCAATATCAGTTATGTTGCCGCCAGCAATAAGCGTTAATCCTCCATTAGCTGTCGATGTGGTTAATGCAGAATTGGTACTGTCACCGATATTAATGCCAGAATTTGTGCTAATGGCAACATTATTTCCCGTAAAGACAACATCATTAAATGTATGATTACCTGTTGAAATATTAATATCAGCCGTTGCACTTGTGTTTAATGTGGTTAAGCCGCTTACATTTATCGTGCTACTGCCATTTTCAGTAATACTTGCCGCGGCGTTAATTGTTAGTTCATTTGCTGAAGTATTACCTAAAATCAGTCCATCAACATCATTAATCCTAACAATGTTATTGCTCGATAATTCTAAAATATTAAAATTATTACTAGCCGACTCTAATAATATTTGGCCATTATCCGCAGAAAAATTCGCTGTAGTTCCAGCGCTCATATTTAAATCAGCTGTTTGAGTTATGTTTCCTGCATTACCAACAATTGTGTTGGCATTAACGGTTAAGTTTCCGCCAATACTTGATACAGCAAGTGGTTGCCCAATTGCGTCACCAAGGTTAACCCCATTAATGTCGGAGACGTCAACATTACCTGACGCATTCAATACAATATTCGAGAAATCATTATTTATAATCGAGTTATTATCACGGTGCGATCTTAAATTAATACTACCACCAGAATTAAAAGTGGCTAGACTCCCTGCGCTCATATTTAATGCCGCTGTTTGAGTAAAATTACCATTAGTTGTTACTGTTAAATTACCGCTTATTGATGAAATAGCGCCATCAGTATCACCAATGTTTAAACCATTATTGATGGTATCCGCTTCTGTAAGCGTTACACTCCCTGCATTTATAATTACAACATTATTAAATTCGTTTTCCGCACCTGTAAGCGTAATATTATTTGTTTCACCAGCAACACCTGATAAGTTTGCTGTTAAAACAGTATCCCCCGCCACTTGGATACTGCCAACTAAATTTGTTATATCACCTACCGCGGTTACATTTAAATCACCCGACAAGTTTAGTGATTGTAAATCTAGCCCTGTAGAATTCGCAACCGTCACATCATCAAGCTGACCAACTAAACTACCGTTTGCCAAGAACGATAAGCCGGTGAAATCATTATTCGTATTACCTAAAGTGATTGAATTACCTGCATCAACATCAAATGTTGAAGTACCACCAACAGTTAAACCTAATCCTGAAGCAAGTTGCGTAATGTTACTGTTTGTTCCAGCTTTTACGTTCAAATCGCCAGTTACATTAGCTTCTGCAAGTTGAATATTATTAATATCACCAATAGTCGCGCTTCGATTGGTACCAGCTGTACTTAATGTAACATCACCAATAAAATCATTTGGCTCTACACCTAATTCAATATCACCATCACGAGCATTTAATGTAACATCACCCGCTACACCAGCTACACTTACTTGCGTTATGCCTCCGCCAGTTTGTGAGATTCCACCCGCCCCACCAGCTAATCCAGCATCAACGGTAAAAATTCCCGCACCTAATGTCGAGCTAGTAAATTGAATAGCATTTGCATCTGCAATTTCAACATCACCAGCGGTGTTATTAAGCGAAACGGTACCACCAAAATCATTATTACCGTTATTTAATGTAATGGCATTGGCGCCCGAATTAATAACCGTATTACCAGTGTTTGTTATAGCAGACGTGTTCGATGTTTGGTTTAAAATACCCGCGGTAGTTACGTCTAGCATTGCACTCGGACCACTTACGTTTACAGTACCGAGCATTAAGGCATTTCTATCTTCAACGATCAAAGAACCTGCATTACTCACATTAAACTGAAAAAAGTCATGCGCTATAGTATTTAAATTTATAGCTGCCGAACCACTATTTAAGGTGGTAGTACCCGCAACTATAATCTCACTCGCAACATCGCTAATAGCCCCATTTGCAGTTACATTTAATGAACCAGCACCCGTTATATTAACTGAGTCAAGGCGAATACCATTAGAAGCGGTGTCGTTTAATGTTACCGCGCCACTACTAAATAAATTAACAATATCAAAATCATTTGATTCTGCGCCAAAATTAATATTACCAGTAACCGATGTTAGGTTAGCAACCGAACCCGCATTCATTGTTAACTGTGCCGTTTGGCTAATAGTACCATTAGCATTTATTGTTAAGTTACCGCCAACACTTGAAGCAGTGCCACCAAGATTGATTGCATCAACATCAGCGACAAAGCTGCTACCTGTTGAATTTAAAACAATATTATCAAAATTATTTTGTATTAAGGTTTTTGCTGTTTGATGCTCATTTAAAATAACATTACCGCTAGCAATACCACCTGAAGCATTAAAAGTAGAAGTACTGCCGGCCGTCATATTTAAAACAGCTGTTTGGGTAATATCGCCGTCTAAAGCGGTTAAATCTAAATCGCCTGAAACAGAAGATACGGTACCGACTGCATCACCAATATTAATCGAGTTAACATCATCAATTGTTACATTATTTGCTGTAGCAATAACGAGATTAGTGAAATCGTGCGCACCGGTTGTTAGGTTTATATTATTGGCTGCACCAGCGCTTAAAGTGGTGTTCCCCGACACGTTAATATCACCGCCAGAATTTGTGATAGCACCTATTGCCGTTACCGACAAATTACCGCCTAATCGCATTTGTTGTAAATCTATCGCGCTTGAGTTTTGAATAGTCGCGTCGATTAGGTTCCCCGTAGACCCATTCGTTAACAACGATATGCCGGTAAGTTTATTATTAACATTTCCGAGTGAAACAGATTGTCCGCCATCTTGAATTAACGTAGTTGTTCCAGCTACGTCTAAACCCAAACCTGCAGTTTGAGAGATGGCACCCGCATCAGCTTGTGCTGTTAAATCACCTGTTACAAAAGTATCTGCCAGCACAATATTATTCTGGTTACTAATGGATGCGCTTCTAGCGGCTCCACTAACAACACCTGCAGTCAGTGCAATGTTACCAACAAAATTATTGCCGGAGTTAGCTAATGAAATATCACCATCACCGGCATTAAGGGTAACATTACCCGCGCCAGTTGCTTGCGTAATTGCACCCGAGTGTGAAATACCGCCGGTACCACCACCTTGCCCCGCGTTAACGGTTAGTGCGCCTGTTCCAATATTTGATGCTGCAAGTAGAATATTGTTTGTATCATGTATAACAATATCACCGGCGGTATTTGTGAGTTCAATAGTAGAAAAATTATTACTATCATTATTTAGTATAATGGCATTCGTGCCAGTTTGTCCAAATTTAGCTAAACCACCTATAACTAATGGTGCGGCAGTAGCATTTATCACGCCATTATTTAAAACCGTTAGTGTGCCAGCACTGCCAGTGTTAATCGTATCACTTATTGTAATATTTGAAGCCGTACCCGCTGCCGTAGAATTTAAAGACACATTACCTGAGTTTGTCGTAATTTCTCCAGCGAAATTAATTAAACCAACAGCACTAATAGTAACTGTTCCTCTAGATGAACCACCACTGCCACTTTCTGTTGTGTCGATATCACCAGCGGCATTACTACTATATGTGCCTGTAGATATTGCCGAAAAGAAACCTTGGTCTGTAGTTATTGCGCCATTAATATTAATCGCACTAATTGAAGATATTGAAACATCTCCGTCTCGGCCGTTATTACCACCAATCGCCGTATTAATCGCGCCTGTATTTGCAAAAGCGTTAGAATTTAAAACGGTTACATTACCACCTTGGGTATTAATACTACCATTAACATTAACCGCACCGGTAGATGCTATATTAATTTGTCCAGATGAACCACTCGAGGTATCTATCGAACCGTCAAGCGTAAACCCACTTGAACGTGTTGTAGAAAAACCCACTTCAGGTAAACCAATATTAATATTGCCACCGTTATTTGTTGTTAGTTGCGCTGTACTTGCAACAGTGATAATGCCTGCCACACCGGCACCAGTAGAATTTAAGTTAATATCACCATCATCCGTGATAATGTCGCTTCCAATATTAATTGTACCGCCAGATAAAATAGAGACATCACCCGAGCTGTTTGTAACATCAATTTCTCCAGCCGTACTGCTATTAAACCGCGCGGATTTTACAACATCAAAACTCCCACCATTCGTTGTAATAGAGTTATTAATATCAACTGCTCCACCCGCAACAACAACCACATTACTATTGTAAGTTACATCCTCATTAATAATGACATCTTGAATATCAGTATTAATTTGCCCGCCAATTGTAATTACCCCATCAGCAGATAGTGCGACACTACCAATATTACTATCGGCAGCATTACGATTATTCGTAGCAGCAAGTATTGTCGTATCAATTTCACTTGTAGTACTAATTGTGCCTGCCCCAACAGTTGGATTAGCTGCAAGTAATTTAACAGCACCACCATCGGTTATAATTTTTCCATCATCGATTAATGCACTTCTGTTAATAGAAATAGAGGATGGGACGGTTGTAGAACCGGACATAAAAATACCAACATCGCCACCTCGGTTACTTGTATTATTATTGTTGTTGTTAAAATCATAATTATTACTTATTGTATTAATTTCTCCACCCGTCATATTGAAAGTAACACCGGTTGCAGTAAAATCACCACCATTGGTATTAATTACATTATTCGTTAAACTAATATCATTACCCGCAGTTAAAATCAGGTTTAATGTTTTTCGAGGAGTTTGTTGACCTGAACTATTTTGATCGGCTCTTATTTTCACACCACCATCCAGTGTTATATTATTAGCCGCCTCTAACGTAAGCGTTGCACTGCTGTTAAAGTCTGTAAATAATATATCGGCTGCTACTGTTATATTACCTAACTCAGTACCAGCCGCTATTGCATTACTCGATTCAGATGTAGTTACCGTTACGTCCACACCATTATTTAATTGCGTTGTAATTAAATCGACCCCTAAAATTGCACCTGTCAATAATGTATCAAATATCTTTTCGTCATTTACTATTACATTAGTTATATCAATACCAGTATTAGTAGCCCCAGAGCTACGTATTGTGATATTAAAAGGATCAATTAACCATTCGCCACCCACACCATTTGCGGCTGTTGCATCTGGCCCATTAGTAATTTCAAATCCTTTTAAACCCGACGTTTCGATAAAACCGCCATTACCACTATTAACCCCACCGCGTGCCGTTAAGTTGCCATAGATTCTTGCTGTGTCACTTGCAAAGGTTATTAATTTACCCCCATCTCCATTTGAAAGTGCATCGGCGTGTACATGGGTATTTTCATCTAAAAAAATAAACTCAGCGCTGCGTATTTGTTTATTACTACCTGTTTTATCACCACCGATTAATATTGTGCCACCACCATTAGCACCCGATGCATTGACTTGGGCGTTGTCGATTAAGCCAACTTTATTACCCAATATTTTTACATTACCACCTACCCCATTATTGGTTGCCTGTGCAGAAACCATACTATCTTGCGTTAACAGGGTAGTATCATTGGCATGTAACTCTATATTACCTGCAGCACCAAACTCATTATCTGCTTTAACGACACCACTATTGGTAACATTTTCACCGATGACTACAATATTACCTGCTGTGGTCATAGTATCTTTTACCGATACATCCAACGTTCCAGCGTTTACAACATCAGCACCACCACCTAGTGTAAAAGTACCGTCAGCATTTACTACCGCACTGGTTGCATCTGTCATGCCACCAGTATTTACAGCACGAGAAAAAATATCTTGGCTCACACTAGCCGTTAATAAAATACGCCCGCCTTCCGCATTGATCGTACCACTGTTTAAAACAGCAGGGTCAATACCTAGTTCATTTTGTAATACTTCTTTTGTTACTTTTACACCTAGCAAACCCGCATTATCAAACGTGACAACGGCTTGTTTACCCGCCGCCATATTCACGGCACCCAGTTTCGCAACAATAACTCCATCGTTTTTAACTTGTTTACCGAGTAAGGTAACATTGCCACCTGTGGCCGCATTAATAATACCGCTATTAAAAACAAAACCATCTGTCCCGACCACTTCATTAAAGATATAATTACCGTTCATAAAATCGCTTGGTTTAATATCTAACCCACTCGCCATAATCCCACCCACGTTAATTACGGAGGTTGGGCTAAAGAAAATACCGTTAGGGTTAACTAAAAATACTTGCCCATTTGCATCAATACGACCATGAATAGCAGAAGCGTTATTGCCGACAATACGATTTAATGAAATAGAGGATGTGTTAGGCTGAATATACTGAACACGTTCGTTCTGTTGAACGTTGTAACTTTGCCAATCAATCGCCATGTTTTGGCTAGCTTGATTAACCGTGGTAGTAAGATTAGATTGATTTATCGTACCACTACCACCAACAACCACACCACCTTCTGGTGTGGCATAGGCATTAGACACTAAGGCGAGATGAGAAAATAAAAAAACACTCGTTAGTAATGAGTGTTTTTTTATTTTAAACGTTAAACATTTAGAGCGTTTAACACACCCAATGAGGTTATCCCTAATCACAATACCCATAGCATCCCTCTGCTCTTAGTGAGCAATTTTTTTATTGCACGTTCATTCGCGCTTTTTTATTCTGTAAATTACTATTAACGAAATACAATCGTAAAGATTGAATTTACACCATTGGTAATGGCATACCACATTTCTGTTCCTTTACCTGCACCATCATCGGCAACCACACTGGCAAATCCGGTGTAATTCGGTGTCAGCGACAAACCGCATGTTCCTTTCACATCTATAAGTTCTTCGTTGCTCATAATATAGATATTTTTTGTACTACCGATAGTTAAGTCACCTGTAATATCACATCGGTCTGAAGCTAGTCCGTCTTGGATTCTAGTACTATATGAATCATCACCATTAACTATAAAAGCATCAGCTCGCATACCACCAAGAACCATTTTGACACTACCATCTGTGAGTGAATCCCAAGCAGTAACACTTAATGCCGCACTTCTCTCGTTCGTCGCCGCTGTATCAAAAATCGAAGGCGGGTTAATAAACAAGCCATCAATACTGCCGCCTGCAAAATTACCACTGGTTGCTAAAGTCATACTGATGGTTGAACGGGTGGTTACGGTACCGCTGACGGTTACGGCGTTATCCACCATCACCCCATCGTGATACACCGTGGCCGTACCGACAAAATCTTTAAGCGCAATGGATGTGATATTGCCTTCATACAAAACATTGGTTGCGAGATCAAAGAAGATAAATTTTTGGTTGGGTAAATCACCATACACCATGCCTTTGATGTCGGTTAACGTTTCGGTTGTGCCACTGAAGGTTCCTGTACCATTTCCATTGGTGGTGTATAAACCTTGTGCATCTTGGTCGGTTGGCGCTGGTGCACCACCCCCGCCGCCACAACCAATCCCGATAGCCGCAATAAACAAACTGATTAAAATAATAGGCAATGAAGGTAAACGTTTTTGGAATGAGGTTGGCATGCGATACATCCTGTAAATTATTATATTGTGGTCT
>Ga0316209_1003676_pt1 | contig 10150 bp, 10 predicted proteins | sample 6monopyrite_MG_FD_204945 | JGI IMG/M metagenome (GOLD analysis project Ga0316209, IMG submission 204945) | Microbial mat bacterial communities from mineral coupon in-situ incubated in ocean water Damariscotta River, Maine, United States -... | ecosystem: Environmental > Aquatic > Marine >...
AACAATATGCCTGGAGCGATAAAGAGCGAGATGATATTGTTTTAGAATTTGGAGATGGTTCAAAAATCCAACGATACAAAGGTCTTGGAGAAATGAATGCTATTCAACTTTGGGATACCACTATGAATCCAGATTTTAGAACCATGCGTCTGGTTCAAATAGACAATGGTACTGAGGCAGATCGTATTTTTTCTATGTTAATGGGAGATGATGTGCCACCACGTAGAGAATTTATTGAAAAGAATGCTATCTATGCAAATATAGATGCATAAATAAATATATTTTTTAATATAAAAGGCTGTCTAAATCTAATAGCCAGCCTTTTTTTGATGTTATAAAATTGTTTATGAACAGATGATCTATAATCAATGTTAAAAAATACCAATGCCTAAACGTACTCTAGGTGTTCTAACTTGAATACTTGTGTTAATTGTTCTACTACTTCGAGGATACTTATCATAATAATATCTATCGTATCTGTAGTAATAAACTGAAGCATGGTGGTAATAATAATCACTATGATGACAATGATGATTGCAATGTTCATAATGACTAGCATAGGCATTTTTCTTCTCTTTCATATAAGCCTTATATGCCTTTCTGTCTTTCTTTTTTAATTCCTTTTCGTAATTTTTTTGCTCCTTCCAAAAAACTTCTTCTTCAGCTTTAGTTTCAGCATTAAATAGTTGCTCATATTTGGCATCTTCTATAGCACGTTTTTGGTAATACGATTTTTTATCAATTGTTGTTTTATTATCGACTTCAGTATCTTGAGCATATGATACTATTGAAAAACCTATAACTAATACTAATGATTTAATTAATTTCATAATTTTTAATTTTTATGTTATTATTAATTCGCTTTATAAACGCTTTCATTAGTAAGACAACTAAGAAGTGATTTACCCTACATAATATTTAATTTAATAATTTTAGTACATGACAAAAAATTCACAACAACATAAAGCATTGTTTTTTAATATGTTAATATGTACTTATTTTGTAGACCTCACAGGTTTTAAAAACCTGTGAGGTCTTGATTAACCTGAAAAACCATGGATTGATCAGTGTTCAAAATAATTTTTGTCATGTACTAAATTTAATAATGAATATAGTAGGTGTAGAATAAAAAAATACTATCTAAAATAGTTTTAGATAGTATTTAAATGAGCTGTAAATGATTTTTGCACTATAATTCAAATCCTACAGAAAAATTCCAAACACGATTTTTCGGGCTGCCTTCGTCATAAATATCTCCAAAACCTAGATGGTAACGAACACCAAATGAAACGCCAGAGTTAGTTTTAAATCCACCTCCAAAATTAACGCCCCAATCAAAATTATTGGGATCAAATTCCTGGGAGGTGTCAAAAATGTCAAAACCACTATCAAACTCCTCTTTATGAGATATTGCCAGCCCAATTTGTGGCCCAGCTTCTAAAAAGAAATTATTGCTTGGATAGCCTTTGAACATCATTGGCAAATTAATATAATTTAGCTTTTGGGTAAAGATGCCACTATTGTTACTGATTTCGTAACCTTGTTGTGAGTATAACAATTCCAATTGAAGCGCAAGGCTTTCAGTGATAAAGGATTCGCCATAAAGACCAATATGAAAACCATGACGTTGTCCTGTTTCGCCATCGCCATCAAAACTAACAGCAGCCAAGTTATAGCCACCTTTTATTCCAGCATTTGATTTGTTTGTTGTTGTATCTTGAGCGCTCATAAATGTTATTGAGCATAAACTAAATACTAAAAGTAATCGTTTCATAATTTTAAATTTTAAGTTAATTTTTATTTTCCACCATTGGCTTGTAAATCTGCAATACATTGTGCGTCAAGCTGAGGTGCCGATCCTGCACCAACTAAATTCTGTAACCCAGAAGGCGTTGTAACAGACCAATACATCAGGCAGCTTTCCACATCACAGTGTTTGGGGTTTTGCGCATCTTCATGCGGTGTTTGCATCGTTGTACCTAAATTGGTTAAACCTAAAATATGGCCAAATTCGTGCGTTATCACTGTGGTCTCAACCAAGCTTCTATCAGGTTCAAAGGTACTGTTGGTCAAATCCTGGACGGTAGCTTCAAAAATCACAAGCGAAGTGTTCCTATAGGCAGTACCCAAAACAATACCATTGCCTGAGTTTGATGCTGATTCACCATCAGTAAAAAACACCCAAACGGCAATTTGATTATCAGTATTGTACTTAGTTCTGTTAGCATCTTCAATATTAATAATATCTTGAGTCGTATAAGTTGATTTTCCAGATGATGGAATTTCATTTGTAATCACTGATATACCATTTGGTTTATAAGTTCTACTTTCTAAGAACGACACAAAATTATCAATAGCTTCTTGTGTTGGTGCAAAACCTTCTATATAGGCTACTTCAATAACCATACTTGTAAAGGATTCATCAGATAACAAATCATTAGCTGATGTTCCTGTGGGTTGCTGATTTGCTGAAATGGAATTATCACCATTTCCAGTATTGGTGTTATCATTTGCTAAGTTATCCTTAGAGCAACCTTGAAAACTGATTGCTATTGAAATAACAAATATTATAACTGAAATATATTTTAATCTAATTTTCATTACGATGTTATTTATGTTTTATAAGCTATTTTGGTTTTTATTATTAAAACAGCTGCCAGTTTCCCAACAGCTGCTTCCCATAACAAGTCGACATAGATCAACTTCCCTAAACTGATTTACGCTTGCCCTAAAACTAAAGTAATAGCAGCATTTGTTGTGCTTTGCAATGAGATAGATGTTTCAGAATAACTGGTTACTTCCCAAGTATTGTTTAATAACTCAAAAGTTGCATTTCCTGTAAAATTTAAGGTAAAGAATACTTCAAACTCTGAAGCTATTTCATAAGTACCTTGTACATCTTCAACTGTTGTATTAACTGTGTTTTCAGCTACACAGCTCCAATCGTTTGCGAAATCAATAGTAAATTCAGCATAATCAGTTGCAGTATCTACTCCAGCTGTTACAAAAGCATCAACTTTAAATAGACCTTCCACTAAAATAGATTCTAAAGTGTCTGCATTTTCCTCGGCTTCTTCCATAGCGTCTTCATCCATAAGGCACTCGTTAATACGTGATTGTAAATCAGAATCACTACTAATAGTAACCACAGTATCATTACTCAAAGTAGCAGTGATAGGATAGTTAACTGCAAACAACTCATCATTACTAAAGTTGTTCATGTATGCATAAAGTTCTTGCTCAGACTCAATAACCACACTTCCAGTTTGGTCAAGGTTTAAACTGTAGGTTAAGATTGTAATTGGAAAATTAATATCTAGGCATGCAATTGCATCTTCAGCAGCATTTTCTGCTTGCTGACAAGCGTTTACAATGGCATCATATTCACCTTGAGTTGTTACGACTACTTCCGTATAATTACTTAATTGTACTGTTAATGGAAATTGAAAAACTACTTCATCGTTATCATTGTTAAACTCAGCTAAAATATCAATTACTTGTTGGTAACTTGATTGGCTAACTAATGTCACTTGCGTACCATTTATAGTTGCTGTAACTGGTAATAAGATAGATGAGCATGAATTGCCATCTAAAAAGTCATCAAATGATCCGTCACGCATAGAACTACGCTCTAAGTTGCTAGCAGTAACAGAATTTGCAGAATTTGTGTTTGGATTTTCACCATTCTCATTATCAATCTCATCTTGGCAAGATGTGAAACCTATAAAGGATAAGATTAAAATTGCTGTAATAAATTTTAAATTTTTCATGATTTTGTATTTTGGGTTAACATTTTTTGCGATTCTTTTATCGCGTTTCTACAAGTAAGACAATCCATTTTTAATTTACCCTACCCATTTTTAATTTTTTTTTAATAAATCTATTGTATAACCTTGTGCGTATATAGTTAAAGCAAATAAAATTATTTTATTTTTGCTAGCAACTATTATTTAATAATAAAATATGAGTAGTAAAAAACCTAATCTTTGTAATGAAACTTATTTTAATGAATTTTACTTACAGCATATTCAATCAGCTAGTAATTTCGCTTATTATAAATGCGGAGATAAAGCAGGATCATTAGATTTGGTTCAAGATGCATTCTCTAAGATTTGGGAAAACTGTTCTAAAATAGATTTCACTAAAGCAAAAACCTATTTATTCACTACTGTAAATAATCTCTTTTTAAATATTGTAAAGCATCATAAAGTGGTAATGGAATATGCAAAAGCTGTTCCTTATCAGGAAGCTACCAATCAAAGTCCAGAGTATTTATTGGAAGAAGAAGAGTTTAAGCAAAAACTTCAGCATGCTATTTCTATGCTGACTGATGCACAGCGTGAAGTGTTTTTATTAAATAGGATTGAGGGAAAGAAATACAAAGAAATAGCAGAATTATTGGACCTTTCTCAGAAAGCTGTTGAAAAAAGAATGTCAGGAGCTTTAAAGACACTGAGAGAAAAAATTGATAATATATAATATAAGGTAGGGTAAATTACTTTTTAGTTGTCTTATAGTTGAATGATTGATAATGAAACAAGAAAAAAACATATTAAAATGGTTTAACAATGAGCTTTCTGAGCAAGAATGGGATGATTTAAAACAATCTGACGGTTTTGAAACCCTCAATAAGATTGCCCATTACAGCTCTTATTTTCAAGCACCAAAAATTGATGCAGAAAAAGCATTGCTTGGTTTTAAAACAAGTCATTCAACTAAAAAAGAAGTTAAAGTTAGAACCTTGAATTTTAGAACGCTGTATAAAGTGGCTGCAGTAGCTGTAATAATGTTGAGTGCATCGTACTTTATGTTTTTCAACAACGATAAATCCTTTGAAACACGAATAGCTCAAACTAAAACATTGGTGCTTCCAGATAATTCGGAAGTTATTTTAAACTCGGCCTCGTTATTAAGCTATAACAAAAAAACATGGAAAGATAAAAGGGATTTAGAGCTAGATGGTGAAGCTTTTTTTAAGGTTAGTAAGGGTCAAAAATTTACAGTAAATACAGATGTTGGTTCTGTTGAGGTGTTAGGAACACAGTTTAATGTAAAAGAGAGAGGTAATTATTTTGAAGTTCAATGTTACGAGGGCTTAGTAGGTGTTACATATAATAATACACAAGTAAAACTTACTAAAGGAAAAACGTTTAGAATAATTAATGGCATCATTGAAAACGTTGAAGATTTCAATATACTTGAACCGTCTTGGTTGCAATTTGAATCTAGTTTTGTGGAAGTGCCTTTATCTCATGTTATTGAAGAACTTGAAATACAATATGACATAGAGATATTATTAGAAAACGTAGATACAGATCAACTGTTTACAGGAACATTTACACATAAAGACAAAAATATTGCACTACAATCCGTAACAATACCATTAAAGTTGAGTTATAAAATAGATAAACAAACAGTTACTTTTTATGAATATGGAAAGAACTAAACGTGTATTTTATTTTATTTTATTTATGTCAAGTTTTTGTTTTGGACAAGTGGAAACTGAGAAAGTACCATTGCCTGAAATTTTTAAAACAGTTGAGCAGAAATTTGATGTAAAATTTTCCTATTCTGTAAAAGAGGCTAGTGATGTCTTTATTGCTCAACCCAGCACATCATTAACCTTAAATGAAACCATAGAATATTTAAACCAAAACACATTATTAAATTTTAGGCTGCTAGATGATAGATATGTAACGGTGTCTATAATAGACAAAACAATCACAGTTTGTGGAAAAGTTACAGGCGCACAAGGAAACAACCAGCTTTTAGGTGCCTCAATTATGGTTTTAGGAACAACAAAAGGAGTTATAACCAATAAAAATGGAATTTTTAATTTAGACGATGTCCCAGTTAATTCACGAATAAAAATTTCCTTTTTAGGCTATCAACCTCAAGAATTTTTTGCAAAACAGTTATTTTCAGCAAATAATGAATGTTATCAAATTGAACTAATTGAAGGAAGTGTTGAATTAAACCAAGTACACATAATCAAATTTTTAACAACTGGATTACAAAAGCGACTTGATGGAAGCACAACTTTGAATACTGAAAAATTCGGAATATTACCAGGACTTATAGAACCTGATATTTTACAATCCATTCAAGCACTTCCAGGCGTAGAAAGTACTAACGAAAGTATCGCAAACATTAATGTTCGTGGTGGTACAAATGACCAAAATTTAATGCTTTGGGAAAATATAAAAATGTATCACTCAGGGCACTTTTTTGGATTGATCTCGGCCTATAACCCAAATCTAACCAATAAAACTATTGTGACTAAAAATGGCACTAGTAGTGAGTACAGTGATGGTGTTTCAAGTACAGTTAATATGTTTACTAAAAATGAAATAAAAAATACATTTTCAGGAGGTGCAGGACTCAATTTGATTAGCGCAGATGCTTTTCTTGAAATTCCTGTGACCAAAAAATTAGAGCTTCATATTTCTGGAAGACGTTCTTTTACTGACGCTTTTAGGTCACCAACTTACGATAAGTATTTTGAGCGAAGTTTTCAAGATAGCGAGATTACAACAAATAGCGATAATATTGAAGAAAGCAATACATCTTCAGACTTTTTATTTTACGATTATACTGCAAAATTATTGTTTGACCTTAATGAAGATCATAAGTTTAGAGCTAACGTAATTGGCATTAATAATAGTTTGGATTATACTGAAAGCTTTACAAATAGCTCAAATGAAACCGAATCGAAAACTAGTAATCTTACTCAAGAAAACATAGGCGTTGGTAGTAGCTGGAATGCACAATGGAATGATGCCTTTAGGACAGAACTTATTGGTCATTACTCAAAATACAATGTTAGCGCAACAGATTTTAGGATAGAAACAGACCAACGTTTAACGCAAGCCAATGAAGTATTGGAAACAGGTTTAAAACTAAAAACCCATTACAATATCAATGAAAATCTTACACTTTTAAACGGTTATCAGTTTGATGAAACTGGTATTTTAAACGAAACAACTGTAAGTGCTCCTTCGTATGAACGTACCAAAAAGGATGTGGTGTTAAATCATGCAATTTTTAGTGAAGCAGAATATAACAAAGACAATACTTATTTTAGAATTGGTGTTCGTGCCAATTATTTTCAAAAGTTCAATAAGCTGTTATTTGAACCTAGATTGAACATCAGACAAAAACTGAATAATCGTTTTGCATTAAAACTGGAAGGCGAATTTAAAAACCAATCAGCGACACAGATTGTTGATTTTCAGGACGATTTTTTAGGTGTTGAAAACCGACGTTGGATTTTGGCAAATCAACAAAACATTCCTATTTCAACAAGCAAGCAAGGCTCTTTTGGAGTGGAATTCAGCCAAAATAATTTAACAGTTGACGTTACTGGATTTTATAAACTAGTGGATGGCATCACAGCTTCCAACCAAGGGTTTTATAATAATTTTCAGTTCTTAAATGCTACAGGAAGCTATACTGCAAAAGGTGTTGAGTTTTTAGCTAACAAAACTGCAACTAATTTTAGTACATGGTTGAGTTACACCTTTAGCACTAATACCTACAATTTTGAAACTTTTACACCTTCAGAATTCCCAAATAATGTTGATATAAGGCATTCTGTTTCATTAGCATTTAATTACGATATACTTGAAAACTTAAAAATCTCGTTAGGAGGTATATGGCGTTCAGGGCAACCTTATACAAAACCAGTTGAAGGCAATGAAACCGTTGAAACTGGAAATAACACGTTTGTAAATTATGATACCCCAAATCGTGAGAATTTGGAAAATTTTAAAAGATTGGATGCATCGCTTAGTTATCGTTTTAATTTAAGTTCAACTACAGAAGCCTTGGTGAGAGCTGGAGTAATTAATATTTCCAATCAAAAAAATATCATAAATCGCTATTATAAAGTCGATGAAAATGATTCCGAAAAAGCTATTCAAGTTGACAATTTATCTCTAAAAATGACTCCTAATATTAGTTTGAGAATTAAATTTTAATATATTAAATATCGATAAAATGTAATTTTTTATCGTCAAAATACGTTTATATGTAAAAAATTACTATTTTTGCTTTAACCCAAATTTATAATAACATGAAAAACCTAACACTATTAGTATTATTACTATTCACAACGTTTAGTGCAAGCGCACAGGAAAATATTGACGAACTTCTTGCCGCTGGAATTGAGGATGCAAAACTTTTCACTTCGGAATATATTGCTCCAGCTTCAGAAGGATTGATTTATGGGATTAACAATGGTTGGTTCAATAATGGCAAATCCTTAAGAAAATTCGGATTTGAATTTTCAATCATTGCCAACGCTTCATTTATTAAAGATAAAAAGAAATCATTTTTAATGAATATAGCAGATTATCAAAATGTCAGATTTGAAGATGGTGCTACTTCTAAAACTGTTGCAACTGCTTTGGGAAATAATGATCCTGATATTACTGTTATTGTTACTTATGATGACCCTATTTTTGGAGAACAAGAAGTAGAAATTACTTTACCACTGGAATTGGTTCAGAAGGTGTTAATTTGATACCTACGGCATTCCTTCAAGCATCTTTTGCTCCTTTTAAGGGAACACAACTAAAAGGAAGATATTTTCCAAAGATTGATACTGAAGATGCAAAACTAAGTCTTTATGGTATTGGATTGCAACAAGAGTTTACAAGTTGGTTGCCAGCAGAAAAGATCTGGCCAATTCATATTTCTGGATTAATAGCATACACACATTTAGATGCAAATTATAATTTTACAGATGAAGGTATTGTAGAAGGAAGTGACCAGCAAATTAAAACAGAGGTTAATTCAATGTTGTATGAATTGATAGTATCAACCAAATTGAAAATCATTAATTTTTATGCAGGATTTGGCTATTTAAATGGAAAATCTACTACTGGTTTGTTAGGAACTTATAGAGTTTCAAATGGCATATTAACTTCAGAAGATATTGTTGATCCTTTTTCAATTGAGAAAAAAATAAGTGGAGCTAGAGCTACAGGTGGTTTTAAACTAAAACTTGGTTTTTTTGGTTTGAATGCTGATTATACAGTGGCTGAGTTTAATAGTGCTTCAGTAGGAATTAATTTTACATTTTAATATTTATAAATAAGTCTATTAAAGCATCAGATTTTATCTGGTGCTTTTTTTATTGCACCATTATTATTTCGTAATTTTGAACCTTCAAATCAACACATTAAATAAAAATATAAAATGAAAGTAACAGTAGTAGGTGCAGGAGCAGTAGGAGCAAGTTGTGCAGAATATATCGCCTTTAAAAATTTTGCTTCAGAAGTCGTTTTATTGGACATTAAAGAAGGATATGCCGAAGGAAAAGCAATGGATTTAATGCAATGCGCTTCGTTAAATGGATTCGATACAAAAATAACTGGTACAACAGGAGATTACTCAAAAACAGCAAATAGCGATATTTGTGTTATTACTTCTGGTATTCCTCGTAAACCAGGAATGACTAGAGAAGAGTTAATTGGTATCAATGCAGGAATTGTTAAAACTGTTGCATCTAGTTTAATAGAGCATTCACCAAATGCAATTTTAATAGTTGTGAGTAACCCTATGGATACAATGACGTATTTAGCGCATAAAGCAACTGGATTACCAAAAAATAGAATTATTGGGATGGGAGGCGCACTAGATTCAGCTCGTTTTAAATATAGACTAGCAGAAGCTTTAGGAGCACCTATTAGCGATATAGATGGTATGGTAATTGGTGGACATAGTGATAAAGGGATGGTGCCTTTAACAAGTCATGCTACAAGAAACAGTATAAAAGTTACCGAGTTTTTAACTACCGAACGTTTAGATCAAGTAAAAGAAGATACTAAAGTTGGAGGAGCAACATTAACCAAGTTGTTAGGTACTTCGGCTTGGTATGCACCTGGAGCTGCAGTTTCCGGATTGGTACAGGCAATTGCTTGTGACCAGAAAAAAATGTTTCCATGCTCAACCTTATTAGAAGGCGAATATGGTTTAAACGATTTATGCATTGGTGTTCCAGTAATCTTAGGAAGAAAAGGTATTGAGAAAATCGTTGAAATAGAATTAAGTGATGCTGAAAAAGCACACATGCAAGAAAGCGCCGAGGGCGTTAAAAAAACTAACGGTTTGTTAGAACTATAAATTTATAAACATAAAAAAACAA
>Ga0316209_1003677_pt1 | contig 10148 bp, 12 predicted proteins | sample 6monopyrite_MG_FD_204945 | JGI IMG/M metagenome (GOLD analysis project Ga0316209, IMG submission 204945) | Microbial mat bacterial communities from mineral coupon in-situ incubated in ocean water Damariscotta River, Maine, United States -... | ecosystem: Environmental > Aquatic > Marine >...
TGGATCGGAATTCTATTATTCAATATGTACTGGGTGAGGCGGCGCGTCCGGCGAATGCGCTGTTACCACCCGATCATTGGGCTGGTTCGCCACAATTGCATCAGATTGCCTATGACCCGCCCGCCGCAAAGGCGTTGATGAATGAGCTAGGTTATAGTGTTGAGAAACCCCTGCATCTAACCTACAAGACCTCAAGCGACCCGTTTCGGCTACGCTTAGCAACCGTGATTCAGCAGCAGCTTTCTGAGGTCGGTATCAAAGTAGAGCTGAAGAGTTACGACTGGGGTACTTTCTATGGTGACATCAAAGCGGGACGCTTTCAGATGTATAGCCTGATGTGGGTTGGGATTAAACTGCCCGATATCTTTCGTTATGTATTTCATAGCACGGCAATCCCACCGGAAGGGGCCAATCGAGGGCGTTTTATCGATGCCGAGACCGATCGTCTGATTGAAACCGCCGAGGCCGCGACTTCGATTGAAAAACAGGCGGTGCTTTATAAGCAGCTCCAGGCGCATCTATTACAGCAGCTACCGTTTGTGCCGCTGTGGTATGAAGATCATGTCTTTATCGCGCGTGATCATGTGACCGGGTATACCATTGCGCGCGATGGGAATTATGATGGACTATTATCTGTAAGGCTAGAGTAGCTAGTTAAAGGAAGGGGTCAACTAGCAAAATATGTCATTACGAGCAAAGCGAAGTAATCTCGTTTTTTATGTATCGACAGTACCGCGAGATTGCTTCGTCGCTTCACTCCTCGCAATGACAATTACTCAAAAGTTATTTGGTATTATATATTATGGCTGAAATCATCATCGACATCCCAACGCAACGTTTACGCCTGATCGAAGGCGATCAAACGATAATGGACGTTGCAATCTCATCAGCTAAAAATGGTGCTGGTGAAGCGCCGGGTAGTGAATGTACCCCGCGTGGCAGTCATATTATTCGCGCGAAGATTGGTGCAGAGTATCCGCTGAATGCAGTTTTCATCGGGCGTCGCCCAACGAATGAGATTTATTCCCCGGAACTCGATGCCGCACAGCCTGGGCGTGACTGGGTGCTGTCCCGTATTTTATGGTTGAGTGGCACTGAGGTTGGAAAAAACCGCTTGGGCGGTGTCGATTCGATGCGCCGTTTTATCTATATTCATGGCACTCCAGATAGTGAACCAATGGGTGTGCCTGCATCACACGGTTGTGTTCGGATGCGTAACGATGAGCTAATCGAGCTGTTTGATCGTGTCGAAGTTGGTACTAAGGTGGTTATCAATGGATAACAGCACGTGCTGAATTTTCTTCTATCAAGACTACTTAGTGCACTGTTCGTTATCTTCGGGGTGTCGTGCCTGGTCTTTTTTCTGATCCATTTGGTGCCGGGTGACCCGGTCGAGGTGATGTTGGGTGAGTCGAGCCAGCCTGCGGATCGTGAAGCGTTGCGTGCGGCGTTGGGACTTGATCAGCCGATTTTAGTGCAGTTGTTAAATTATTTTAATGGCCTGCTCCATTTTGACCTGGGCGAGTCGTTGCATTCGAAACGGCCGATTGTCGATATGTTGATGGAACGCATTCCTGCCACTGCGACATTGGCTGCGGCGGGGCTGGTCGTTGCGGTTTTGATTGCCTTTCCGTTGGGTATCATGGCCGCGATGAAAAAAGATACCGCGTGGGATAGCGGCGCGATGTTCTTTTCACTATTTGGTATTTCGATCCCTAATTTCTGGATGGGGCCGCTGCTGATCCTCTTTTTCTCGCTCTGGTTAGGTTGGTTGCCAGTAAGTGGGCAGTCTGGCTTTTCCTCTATTATCCTGCCGGCACTGACGTTGGGTACTGCGCTGGCGGCGATTCTTGCACGGATGATTCGCGCCACACTGCTGGAGGTGATGGGCGAAGATTACATTCGCACCGCGAGAGCTAAAGGACTTTCAGAGCGGGCAGTTATCATGAATCACGGGCTGAAAAATGCGATGCTGCCGGTGATCACATTGCTGGGGCTACAGCTTGGTGCATTGCTCGGCGGCGCGATGATCACGGAAATTGTTTTTTCATGGCCGGGTATCGGGCAGTTAACCATCGATGCGATTAACCGTCGTGACTATCCGGTGGTCCAGGCGTGCATTTTGCTGATCAGCCTGACCTATGTGGTGGTCAACACATTGACTGATCTGGTTTACGCCTGGATGGATCCGCGTATTCGACTGGGGGAAGGCAAATGATGCGCCTCTGGTTTCCCGCGGCAATCTTTTTTTTATGGTTTGTGCTGGCACTGTTCGGCTCGCTGTTTGCGTTATCGCCGGACCACATCGAGCTGAGTCGCATTCTGTTACCACCCGATGCGAATGAATGGTTTGGCTACGATGACCTTGGACGATCACTATGGGATCGTTTGATTGTTGGTGCGCAAACATCATTCATCGTCTCGATGGCAGTGGTCACGATTTCGCTCATCATCGGTGTGTCGATCGGTTCGCTCAGTGCCTTTGTCGGTGGTTGGTTTGATCATATGGTGGTGCGCATCATCGATATCTTTCTCGCGTTTCCCGGTATTTTACTGGCGATAGCGTTGGCGGGTTTGATGGGGCCGGGTGTTGATAATGTGGTGATTGCACTTTGTGTGGTCGGTTGGGTTGGCTTCGCACGGCTCTCACGCGCGCAGGTGATGACGCTAAAAAACCGCGACCATGTGCAGGCCGCGATTGCATTGGGCGCGGGGCGAACACGCATTATTTTTAAACACCTGATTCCACTGATCGCAGCACCGCTGATTGTTGAGGCGACCTTTGCGATCGCAAGCGTGGTGATCGCCGAGGCGGGTCTATCGTTTCTAGGGCTTGGTATTCAGCCACCAACGCCGTCATGGGGTAGTATGATTCGCGACGGTACACGCTATATGCTGGTCGCACCGCATATGGTGCTGGTGCCGGGTATCGCATTGATGCTGGTGGTGTTGTCGGTTAATCTGTTGGGTGACCGGCTACGCGATTGGCTGGATGTGCGTACGCGGGATAGAAAGTAAATGTTAGCGATTAATCGTCCGGGTGTCATTGCGAGCAACGCGACGCAATCTCCAGCCTTTGAAGTTGATATCGGCCTGAGATTACTTCGTCATTTTACTCCTCGTAATGACAATGGGTTTTTTTATGATATTTGATAGTTACCTGAAAACAGCGGGGGAGATATGGCATTAGGGCCAGTGATGATGGGAATCGCCACGTTGCAACTGAGCGCTGAAGAACGTGAGTTGTTGCAACATCCGTTGATTGGTGGCGTGATTCTGTTTAGCCGTAACTATGAGTCGGCTGAGCAGGTCACCGCGTTGATTGCTGATATCCACAGCCTTCGTACGCCCCGCTTGCTGGTAACCGTTGATCATGAAGGTGGCAGGGTACAGCGTTTTCGTGCGGGCTTCACTGAGCTGCCTGCGGTTGCGCATCTCGGTAGACTTTTTGATAAAGCACCGAAAGAGGCGCGTGAACTGGCGGAGTTAAGTGGCTGGTTGATGGCGATTGAGACGCGTTCGATTGGGATCGATTTTAGCTTTGCGCCAGTGCTTGATCTTGGACGTGGTATCTGTGATGTGATCGGTGATCGCGCCTTTCATAAAGACCCTGAGGTGGTGGCCGATCTTGCCCACCAATATATGATCGGTATGCACCGTGCGGGGATGCCGGCGACTGGAAAACACTTTCCCGGACATGGTGGGGTGGTGGAAGATTCACATCTTGCAGTACCGGTTGATAAGCGTCGTTATGAAGACCTGCAGATGGAAGACCTGATGCCGTTTGATCGCATGGCTCACTTTGGTATGGAGGCGGTGATGGCCGCGCATGTGATCTATGAGAAGGTCGATCCCAATCTGGCCGGTTTTTCTCCATTCTGGTTGCAGGAGGTCCTAAGAAACCGACTCAAATTTCAGGGGGTGATCTTTAGTGATGACCTCGAAATGGAAGGGGCAAGTGTGGTGGGTGATGTTGCGGATCGCGCTGAGGCCGCGATCAATGCTGGTTGTGACATGGTGCTGGTCTGCAAAGAGTTTGATGCGGTGGTGAGCGTGTTAGAACGGCTTAAAAACTGGCATAATCCTACCTCGCAATTACGACTCTCTCGTCTGCACGGTAAAGGGACGGTGAGCTATGAGTCGTTGAGTGCTGATCCTGAGTGGAAGCGGGCGGTAAAGAAGGTGATCGCCTATGACGAGCCGCATACGCTGGGACTATTGTGAATTTAATGCTATTTAAGAAGGTCGAATGAAAATGAGTCGATTGTTAACTGTTATCTCAGCTGCGCTGCTGCTGTGTTCCACTGGGGTATCCGCAGAGTTTGAACCGTTTCAGCCACTACCGGCTAAGCCACCTATTCCGAGTGATAACCCGCAGACATCGGCAAAGATTGCGTTGGGTAAACAGCTCTTTTTTGATAGTCGTCTTTCTGCCACTCACAGTGTCTCCTGTAACGCTTGTCACAATGTGATGTCAGCGGGTGATGATGGTAAGGCGGTATCACGTGGTGCGCTGGGCATAGCGGGTACGCGTTCAGCGCCTACGTTATATAACGTAGCTTATCAGACCGTCTATTTCTGGGATGGCCGCGCAGCGAGTCTTGAAGAGGCGATCAAAGAGCATCTGTTGAGCCCAACTGAAATGGGCATGAAAGATAAAAATGCAGTGGTCGAACGTATCTGGCAGACAGGTAGCTATAAGCAGATTTTTGCTGAGGCCTTTGGCCCTGGGGTTGCGCTGAGTTATGACACCATTGCACAGGCGCTTGCATCATACATACGTACATTGCGTACGCCAGATAGTGATTTTGATCGCTACCTGCGTGGTGATAAAAATGCGATTTCAGCGCAGGCAAAGCGTGGCTACCATGAGTTTATTGAAGTCGGTTGTGCCTCCTGTCACTTCTGGGTGAATCTATCTGGGCCGGTACCGGGGCTGGCGTTTCAGATGGGTGATGGCTTTTATGAGCTATTCCCCAATTACCCGGGTACTAAAGATGAAACACGCTATCAATTGGCCGACGACATCGGCCGTTACTACGTGACAAAGGATGAAACCGATCGCCGTATGTGGCGCGTGCCGGTGTTGCGTAACGTCGCTTTAACGGCACCTTATTTTCATAACGGTCAGGTTAAAACACTGGAAGAGGCGATCCGCGTGATGGGCACTACTCAGTTGGGTAAAGATTTAACACGCGCACAGCAGGCAGATATTGCAGCCTTTCTACATACAGTGAGTGGGCGCTTCCCGACGCAGAAGTTCCCGAAGCTACCTGTCGCCACTTTTGAGTAAATAATATGTCTGTGAGTTTTGAAGAGGCACAAGCCGTTTTGTCGCGTGCTGAATGTCTGCATACGGTGGATGAGATCAACGTTGCTTTTGACCAGATGGCGGCCGCGATTACCGATCAGATCGGTGAAAGCGAACCGTTAGTCATCTGCGTGATGCAAGGGGGCTTGATTCCGACAGGTCTGTTGTTATCGCGCCTGAGTTTTCCACTGCAGATCGATTACCTGCATGCCTCGCGATACGGTGGTAAGACCCGTGGCGGTGAACTTGACTGGAAGGTGCTGCCGCACCATGAGTTGCAGGGGCGTACTGTTTTATTGGTGGATGATATCCATGATGAAGGAGTGACGCTCAAAGCGATTATCGAACATTGCAAAGCACATGGCGCTGAAACGGTATTGAGTGCGGTGTTGATTAATAAAGTACATGAGCGAAAAGATGCATCACCTGCTGACTTTGTAGGGCTTGATGTGGTGGATCGTTATCTGTTTGGTTACGGCATGGACTATAAAGGGCATTTGCGAAATGCACCGGGTATTTATGCGGTTTGTAGTGATGATGAGTGAGTAGACTGATGGCAAATTTAGCAATTATTGGTGGTACTGGATTAACTTCTTTAAATGGACTGGAGATCACTAAACGTGAAGTGATCCACACCCCGTTTGGTGAACCTTCGGGGCCACTCACGTATGGCGTGTTGAATGGCAAAGAGGTACTGTTTCTGGCGCGTCACGGTTATGGCCATACGATTCCACCGCATCGAATCAATTACCGCGCAAATATCTGGGCACTGCATAATGCGGGGGTAAAGCAGGTGATTGCAGTGGCGGCGGTGGGGGGTATTCATGATGCCTTGCCGCCGGGTGCATTGGCGGTGCCTGATCAGATTATTGATTATACCTGGGGGCGACCGAGTACCTACTTCGAAGATGACTTGAAGGAAGTGACGCACATCGATTTCAGCTATCCCTACTGTGATGAATTGCGCACGATGTTGCTTGATCAGTGCAAAGCGGCTGGTTTAACCGCCTGTGAATCTGGTATCTATGGCGCAACCCAGGGGCCGCGGCTTGAAACGGCAGCTGAGATTACCAGGATGGAGCGAGATGGTTGCACCATGGTGGGGATGACCGGCATGCCGGAGGCGGTGCTGGCGCGTGAACTCAATCTGGACTACGCCTGTTGTGCCGTTTCGGCCAACTGGGCCGCCGGTAAAGGTGATGGTGCGCTTATCTCTATGGCGGAGATAGAGGAGAACCTTAAGGCCGGGATGGATAGTGTGCGTAAAGTGCTAGCGTTATTGCTGTCTCGTCTGTAGTTTTTTACTGGGCTTCTGTATTAACTGTCTCGTTATTTTCATCAGTGGGAACTGAGTCAAGTTCATTGCTCTCTTCTAGTTCGATTTCTGGTTCAGGTAGTTCGTAAGGGGTGATCAGAACCAGCATGCCAAACATCGGGTGGTCGAAATAGTGCAGTTCTCCGCTACGCATGCGTCTTGTCTGGTGCATGCGGAATAGCGTTTGGGGCTGCTCGATATCATCAAGATTGATAAAAAAGGTGTTGTTTTCCAGTGGCTCGATCTGGCTGCGATAGAGCAGGTCCGTCTCCAGATGAAGGTAACGCCCGAGGTGTAGTTTGATAGTCCCCTCAAGTGTGTTGAGCTGTTCATCCCTCAGGTTCTGTTCGATATCATTTTGAGTGGCAAACATTATCGGTTGGCCATTTAAGTCTGGGTTTAAATCTGGGTTTAAGGCAGGTGGCGCCATTAGCGAATTGATACTCATCAACTCGGGTGTTGGGGTTAATGCCGTCTGCCCCGGGTTGCTATGAATATAGATGGTTTGAGCCGCTTCTTTTGCGGCGACAGGCTGACGCCATGCGATGTTTAAAATAGGTACGTAACTGGCCGAGTCAGTGAGTATGTCATTAAGCGCGGTCAGGGTTAAAGCATCATCAGGTAATAATTGAAAAGGCAGTTCCTGGGGTGTTTGCTGATCAATCGCCGCAGTTGTTTCAAGGGTGCCGCTTAGGTCGTCAGGGGGAGCTGTTAGCGCGTCTGCTTGCGTTAATCGATTGATATTGCTTGCTTGCTCAGGCGCGCTTCCAGTTGGCGCTGGTGCAGCAAGCCCTGGTATTCCTGCAGTTGTCAACGCCTGGAGGTCAACCTCAATAACAGGGTTAAGCTCGATGCTATTTTCATAGTTTGGAAGGCCGGGATCATCAGGCCATATTTCCTGTGAATCTATGGTGTTTTTATCTCGGATCTCAAAGACTATAATCTCGGTCTGAAACCAGCGTTCATCCTCCTCAGGTTCACTCTGGGCGAAGCTTGTTGCACTTAATGGCACTGTGAGCAGGATGAGTGGAATAATAAGGGATTTGCGGGTCATAGAATAATAATTATCAGGCCTGAATTTCAACAAACAATAACAGAAAGTGAATTGCAACATAAGGGGAGAGAGGGGGAGTTGTGCAGTTTCTTTGGTCTGCATGGACTTCTTTTCACTGATGATTTCTAGAGAGTGTCCTTAGGGATTTCCATATTACTCGTTGACTCTCAGTTGCTTATGACTGGGCTTGTATGCGTTGTATGTCCGTAGTCTTATATTTGCTCACCGCGTGTAAATGCACTGAGGGCGGAGATGAAGGAAGATATTTCAAAGGTACGGCTGAGCTATGGGCGCGCTATTTCAAAGCGGCACTTTATGGAGCGCTTTTATGAACTCTTTATGAGCAGCAGCCCGATTGTTGCGCGCAAGCTGGCGCTGACCAATGTTGCCAAACAGCAGGAGTTGTTGTCGCAGGCGGTCAATATGGTGATTCTCTTTCCTCAGGGCAATAAGATTGCCAGAAATGCGCTCAATAGAATCCGAGAGTCACATAATCGTGATGGTTTGGATATTAAGCCGGCGTATTACCAGTTCTGGATTGATAGCCTGATCACCGCTTTATCAGAACACGACCCGGACTTTAACGATGAGCTTGATCTGGCGTGGCGAACAGTAGTACGGGAGGCGATCGATTTTATTGCTGAAGGTCATTAGTCGCTCATAGCGTCCAGGCGAATGCCTTGTCAAAGGTGCTGCGTGCATTCTGAGTAACAGGGGTGCCGTGTGCGATGATGATCTGTTTAAAACCCCATTGCGCGATCGCCTGAATTGAGTCGCAAAAGGCATTTTGATCTTTTATCAATGACTTCAGAATGCGAGTGGGCGTGAAACGGTTATAGGCACCGTTTAGGCGTAAAAAACAGTTCCCCCATAGTGACATCTCTCCACCAAGGTTAAAGGCAAGGTCGGTCAGAATCAGGGTTTGGCTCTCTTTATGAAAGAATGCAAACTCCTGTAGACGCGGCATACCGTTAATCGCCTGACATAGAAGGTCTTCGTGGTGAAAAGGCAGGGTGTTAGGGCTCTGCGCTGTGGGGTGCTTTGCGAGCAATTCATCTGTTGGTGCGTAGAGTATTGCCTGCGGGTAGTCATTGAGCCACTCATCAATAAAGCGTGTATGTTCCAGGTTTGGTGCGATCAGATAGCGCACTTCGCCTAAGGTCTGTATGGCCGTGTGGGTCTCGGCATCGCAAGGGCTCATTGAATGAATCACCAGTTGCTGGTTCGCCAGTCGCACGATCGTCATGCGTAAGCCTAGCGGCACACCGATAAAGTTTGAAGGCTGATCGACTGTCCAGATATTGGGTCCAAACTGACGTAGGCTATGCATCGTGTTTTTCCTGATGTGAATGGATAGCGCTTAGTTGAGTGAGTGCATTTCTGAATTGCTCGTATCCTGCTTTGCCTAACGCGGTTTTGTATTGCTGTTCTACGGCGTCAACAGTTTCGACGGCGAGCGTAATTAAGGTCGTTCCTTTTTTTGTGTAACTGACGAACTTGATGCGCCTGTCATTTTGCTCTTCAGTGATCTTAAGGTAGCCCTTTGCTGCAAGCTCTTTCACGATTCTCCCTACCAGTTGTTTGCTCAGTGCTGCATCTTGTGCCAGCTGGCTGATCATCATTCCCTGGTTATTGAGGTGGCGCAGGATATTGAGATGCGAAGGGGTCACATCGGTGATGCCCTGCAAGGCAAGCTGTTCGAGCAGTGATTGCTCAAAGCCTCTAAAAAGCTTGAGTACGAGCCTGGCTGTTGGTTGGTGCATCGTCATACGCAAATGGTAAACACTATTTACTAAAAAGTAAATAGTGTTTACCAACTAGCGATTGATAGCGTTATTGCATAGTTAAAAGTAGCTGCTCTGTGCACACTCACTTGTGAACCAATGCGATATAATGGCGCTGTAAATGGCCCCTGTTTGGGGTGATTTTACGGTGATAGTAGTTGAATCAGGAGTTTGGAATGTCGGTAAAAAAAGTGCTCAGGATGGGTGATCCAGTTTTGTTGCAAGCGGCTCAGCCAGTCATGAAGTTTAATACGCGGGCACTCAGCGCTCTGGTGAATGATCTGCTCGATACCATGGCCAGGCAAGATGGGGCAGGTCTTGCTGCACCACAGATCGGCGTGAGCCAGCAGGTGGTGGTGTTTGGATTAGCGGCAAACCCGCGTTACCCGGACGAAGAGGTGATACCGACAACCGTATTGATTAATCCGGTGATAGAAGCGTTAAGCGATGAGATGGAGGATGGCTGGGAAGGTTGCCTCAGTGTACCGGGGCTTCGCGGCCTGGTGCCTCGTTATACACACATTCGATACAGTGGTTTTGACCAGTTTGGCGGCAAGATTGAACGCGAGGTACGCGATTTCCATGCGCGCGTGGTGCAGCATGAATGTGACCATCTTGATGGGGTACTTTACCCGCAGCGTATGACGAATATGCGAGCCTTTGGTTTTGAAGAAGAGTTAACGA
>Ga0316209_1003679_pt1 | contig 10138 bp, 6 predicted proteins | sample 6monopyrite_MG_FD_204945 | JGI IMG/M metagenome (GOLD analysis project Ga0316209, IMG submission 204945) | Microbial mat bacterial communities from mineral coupon in-situ incubated in ocean water Damariscotta River, Maine, United States -... | ecosystem: Environmental > Aquatic > Marine > Coastal...
GCATGACGCCTTCGCCACGGCGATCGCCGACCACGACTACCAGGGAAAATACAGCTGCGTCTATCCGATCAAGACGAACCAGGCACGGCACGTGGTCGAGCGAATTGTTGAGTACGGAAGAGAATTCGGTTTCGGTCTGGAAGCAGGCAGCAAGCCGGAACTGTTAGCGATTCTGGCTCTCGCCGATGCCGACATGCCCGTCGTTTGTAACGGCTTCAAAGATGCGTCGTTCATCAAGATGGCGTTGCTCGCTCAGAAGATGGGGCACACCGTCATTCCGGTCGTGGAGAACTACTCCGAGTTCGAATTAATTCTTGTGTACTCAGAGCAGCTCGGCATTCGCCCCGTGCTGGGGATGCGTGTCAAACTTGCCGCCCAGGGAGCCGGGCGGTGGCAGGAGTCTGGCGGAATTCGATCAAAGTTCGGACTGACGGTCAGCGAGATCCTGAGAGCGTTTGAAAACCTTCAATCAAGGCAGATGGAAGACTGTTTCCAGTTGCTGCACTTTCACCTGGGAAGTCAGATTTCAGACATTCGTTCGGTGAAGAGTGCGCTGATCGAGGCGGCCCGAGTCTACACCGGTCTTCACAACCAGGGAGCCGGACTGAAGTACCTGGACATCGGCGGCGGCCTCGGCGTTGACTATGAAGGCTCACGGACGACTGCCGACTGCAGCATGAATTACTCGTTGCAGGAATACGCGAACGACGTCGTCTTTCACATCAACAACGTTTGCAAAGAGGCCGACGTGCCACATCCGAATATTATTTCGGAAAGTGGTCGAGCCGTTTCTGCCTACAACAGTGTTCTGGTTTTCAACGCTTTCGGAGCGTCCGGCCCGGGTGCTCGGGCTGGACTGCCAAAGACGCTCATTGATGACGCCGAGCAGCCACTGCGAACGCTGTGGGATACCTACCATGCTCTGCGAGTTGAGAACGTGCTGGAAAGTTTCCACGACGCTCAACTGGCTCTGGAAATGGCGATCAACCTTTTCAGTGGCGGGCATCTGCCGTTGAAACAACGGAGTCTGGCCGAGGACCTGTTTCGCGCGATCTGTGCATCGATCAGAGAACTCGCTTCGCAGCTGGAAAATCCACCAGAAGAGTTGTCGCAGCTCGATCGCATTATGCGGGACATCTACTTCTGCAACTTTTCTCTGTTCCAATCGATGCCGGACAGTTGGGCAGTCGGCCAACTCTTTCCCATCATGCCGATTCATCGATTGAATGAACGCCCCACACGCAACGCCGTGCTGGGCGACATCACCTGCGACAGCGATGGGAAGATCGACCATTTTGTTGGTCCCGACGAAGTCAACCGAACTCTGCCGTTGCACTCGCTCAGCGACGAGCCCTATTACCTCGCCGCGTTCCTGGTCGGAGCGTACCAGGAAATTCTTGGCGATCTGCACAACCTCTTCGGCGACACGAACGTCGCGCACGTTGACGTTGCGGAAAGCGGCGGGTTTACGTTCACCGCCATCGTCAAGGGAGACAAAGTCAACGACGTGCTCGACTACGTTCAGTACGATGTCAAGAATCTGCTCGACCGTGTGCAGGCAACCGTTGAAGCTGCTGTACGCTCCGACCGACTCGGACATTCGGAAGCGGGAGCGTTTCTGAAGTTCTACGAAGAGTCACTTAACAGCTACACTTATCTTCAAACCGCCGTTGGATGACGTCTCGGCCTATCGGGCGATTCAATTCTTGAACGGAAAACGAATTAAGGAATGCGTTCGAAATAAGTTCCCCATAGTGGCACGACACACCCAGTCTGTGAGTTTTTCAATTCACCGGCGGTAGGCTGGAACAAGCACCGCGCAGTTCCGGCAATTCGAATGGTTATTGACATGTCCTCTGCCGAAACAGCGCTGCGCTCGTTCCAGCCTACTAAAAGCTCACAGCCTCTCCGTGTCGTCAGCCCATGCCAGGCTGACGCGACGGAGTCGCGTGCCACAGAAAACGGGAAGTTATTCTCGACACGTTCCTAAGAGCCTGCCAGAGTATCCGCTGAACAATGTCGCCGTTCACTCATCCACGCCCTGATTTTCCGCCACCGATTTCTTACGGGGCGTTGCGGCTGGAGTCTCGTTATCACCTTTCGCCGCTGGCTGGTTACACGAATCTTTCATTTCGCAGAATCGTTCGGCAGATCGGCGGCATCGGGCTGGCGACGACGGACCTGGTCAGTGCTGACGCGATTGTCTACGAGAATCCCAAAACGCTCAAAATGATCGAGACACATCCTGAAGATCGTCCGTTCGCCGTTCAGATTTTCGGACGCGATGCCGCCACAATGGTCGACGCGGCTCAGTATCTGGAAGCGCGAGGTATCGACTCGATCGATATCAACATGGGGTGTCCGGTCGCGAAGATTGCTGGCGGAGGATCGGGCGCGGGCATGATGTGCAATGCTGATGAAACGGTTGCGCTCGTGCAGCAGATCGTTGAGGCCGTGCCGATTCCCGTCAGCGTCAAAATGCGGCTCGGCTGGGACAGCACTCAGCTGACCGCTCCGATGTTCGCTCGCGAGTTCGAAAAAATCGGCGTCGTCGCCATCGCGATTCACGGCCGAACTCGCGAACAGGGCTTCAGTGGCAGCGTCGACTTAAACGGCATCCGAAAAGTTGCTGAGGCCACCGAGTCGATTCCTGTTATCGGCAACGGCGATGTGCGGACGGTGCCTGATGCCGCTCGCATGTTGACCGAAACGGGCTGCGACGGAGTTTCCATCGGCCGAGGCGCGTTGGCGAATCCCTGGATTTTCAAGCAACTAAGTCAGTGGGAAGAAACCGGTGAGTGGTCGCCGCCGGGAAGTTTCAACGATCGACTGGAGCTATTGCTTCGGCAGTTTTCGTACATGCAGGAGCAGTGGGGCGCGGACGGGGCGATCGTCCGATTCCGAAAGATGAGCCACTGGTATCTGAAGTCGATGCGAGTCCGACCGGCGCTGCGGCATCATTTTCAGCAGGCAAAGACAGTCGACGAATTCAACGCCGCGCTGGCAATCATCGTTGAAGCTGGACCCGTCGGTGGAAATCGAACAGGATTGTTGCCCGACATGCACATCCCTGTGCCGTCCGGACCGATTGAACGCTGGTAAATTAACATTGTTCCTTGTTCAAGGTTCCATGTTCCGAGTTACGGCTCAGCCGTACGGAACGTGGTGCCACAACCTGGAACTTAGAACCTGGAACTTTTGGAATCATGCGACAGACCTTCGCTTGCTGCCTCACAGCCTTGATCATCTCGGTCGCCGCTCTGGCTACAGTCACGATTTCGCGAGACGCTGCCGACGCGTTAACACCCGCTCGCGGAGTTGTCTTTCACGATACCAACGGCAATGGCAGCCGGGATGCTGGCGAGAAAGGCCTCGCGGACGTTCGAATTTCCAACGGTGTCGACATCGTCAAAACGGACGCCGATGGGCAGTACGAGATCGGTGTCGACGACGACTCGATCATTTTCGTCATCAAGCCAACAGGCTGGCGAACGCCGGTCAGCGAACATCAGACTCCGCGGTTCTACTACATTCACAAGCCGAAAGGTTCGCCGCCGCTGAAGTATCAGGGAGTTGCTCCGACCGGCGACCTGCCAGAGTCAGTCGACTTTGCGCTTTATCCTCAGGACGAACCCGAGCAGTTCAAGGCGATCCTGTTTGGCGATCCGCAGCCGCGAAATCAAAAAGAGATTGACTACATCGCTCACGACGTTATCGAAGAACTGGTCGGAACGGATGCTTCGTTCGGAGTGACGCTGGGCGACATTCTGTTTGACGATCTGTCGCTATTCGAAGCGCAGGCTCGGTCAATCGCGCTGTTGGGAATTCCCTGGTATAACGTCGTCGGCAATCACGACATCAACTACGACGCTCCGAATGACGCGATCAGCGACGAAACGTTCGAAAGTCACTTCGGCCCGGCGTACTACTCGTTCGATCATGGACCGGTGCATTTCCTCGTGCTGGACGATATCGAGTGGTACGTTGCCGAAGGGAAAACGAAGGGCAGTTACCGCGGCGGCTTCGGCAAGAAGCAGATTGAGTTCGTCAAGAACGATCTGTCGCTCATTCCGGACGATCAGCTTGTCGTTCTGCTGATGCACATTCCGCTGGACGATGTTCACGACCGACACGGGCTTTATCGACTGATCGAGCAACGACCTTTCTGCATGTCGGTTTCCGGGCACACGCATTACCACCAGCATCGGATGATCTCGACCGAAGACGGCTGGATGGGGCCGGAGCCGCATCATCACGTCGTCAACGTAACGGTCAGCGGAAGCTGGTGGTCGGGCACGCCCGACGAGCGAGGCATTCCTCACACCATTTGCAAAGACGGAACGCCGAACGGTTACTCGATCATTTCGTTTGACGGTGCTGAGTACCGGCTCGACTACAAAGCAGCCGGACGCCCGGTCGACTATCAAATGCAGCTCGACGCTCCGGAAGTCGTCGCTGCCGCAGACGTCGCTGAAACGGTTGTCACCGCAAACGTCTTCAACGCGACTCCGTCTTCGGTGATCGAAATGCGAATCGGCTCGAGCAACTGGGTGAAAATGACTTCAACGTCTCGGCCCGATCCGACTTACAAACGTGTCTACGACTTCGAACTTGCAGTTACCGGGAAACCGTGGCTGAAACTGCCGACTCCGGGCAATTCGTCGCATCTTTGGGAAGCGATGCTGCCGGCGGGCCTTGCCGCAGGCAGTCACCTGATTGAAGTTCGAGCGTCGAACGTCTTCGGCAAAACGTACTCCGGCCGTCGAATCGTTCGAGTGACTAAGGAATGACTCCGCTGCGTCCGCCTGCCGCGACTCCGGCTGCTTCCTTGCCTCGTCGAACGCCTCGTCGAATCTGGTTGTTGCGAGGCTTGTCGATACTTTGCGGTCTCTCGTTATTCGTCGTCGTCGAGCTTGTCTGTTGTTTTCTCGGCGTTGGCGAAAGTCGGCTCGAAGACGATCCGTTCGTCGGGTTCAGCAATCTGCAGCCGCTGTTCGAAAAGAGCTCGGACGGCGGTCAATTCGTCACGGCGAAATCGCGGTTGAAATTCTTTCGACCCGAAGAGTTTGCGGCTTCTAAACCGGCGGGCACGACAAGAATCTTCTGCCTGGGTGGTTCGACCGTGCAGGGCAGACCCTTCGCCAAAGAGACGTCCTTCACGACGTGGCTGGAACTTGCTCTGCAGCAGGCTGAGCCGGATCAGAAGTGGGAAGTGATCAACTGCGGCGGCATTTCGTACGCGAGTTATCGGCTTGTGCCGATCCTGCAGGAATGCCTCGGCTACCAGCCTGACGCATTCATTATTTGCACCGGCCATAACGAATTCCTGGAAGATCGATCGTACGGTCAGTTGCGTGAGACCTCGCCGTTAATCACCGGCGCGTTTCATGGTTTGTCGCGCTTTCGAAGTTTTCGCTCATTGCGACAAGTGTGGCTGTCGGACTCGGCGACTAAAGCAGACAGTCGCGACGTACTGGGTTCTGACGTCGACGCGTTTCTCGATTACAAAGATGGAATCGCCGCTTACCATCGCGATGATGACTGGCGGCGTGGAGTCATCGCTCACTTTGAAAGTAACCTCGAACGAATGGTGCAGCTGGCGAAGCAGCACGGAGTGCCGATCGTGGTCGTTCGGCCGCCGTCGAATCTTGCCGACACGATGCCATTCAAATCGGAACACCGATCCGACCTGACCGACCAGGAACGCGACCTGTGGAACGACACGGTGCAGCGTGCTCGTGCCAGTCTGAAGAAGTTTCCCGCCGCGGCCGTCACAACGTTCGAAGAAGCGATCCGAATCGATCCGGAATATGCGGCAACGCCTTTCGAACTGGGACGGTTGCTCGAAGTGCTCGGCGATTTCGCAGCAGCGCGCGAACAGTTTCTGCTAGCTCGGGAGAACGACATCTGTCCGCTTCGAATTCTCACGCCGATGGAACGGGCGATTGTGCAGGTCGCCGCTCGAAACGACGTGCCGCTGCTGGACGCTCACCAGCTGCTGGAGCAGGAGACGCGACACGGAATTCTGGACAGTTCGATCCTGGTCGATCATGTGCATCCTTCGTTCGGCGGTCATCAGTTAATCGCGATGGCTCTGGTGGAGAATCTGCAGGAGCTTTCGATCGTGAAGCCTCAACCGAATTGGCAACCGTTGGCTCGGGCCGCGTTCCAGTCGAGCTTCGAGCAACTGCCGGACGTCTATTTTGCGAAGGGCGAGCAGCGACTGACCAATCTTCGCTACTGGACTCAGGGAATGGCCGACGGTCCGCCCGTTGAATCTCGTCCGAAACAGCAGGCAATGTCGGTCGAGACTCGCGTCGAACCGTAGGTCAGGCTCTGCCTGACGGAGTTTGGGATTTAACTTGCCCATCCAACGCAGCCTCGAATTTCGTCAGGCAGAGCCTGACCTACGAGCGCGAGGATACCGCCGCACGTGATATTTCCGGCCGGCTCTGTCACGATACCCCGTTCACGTTGGCCGCTTTCCAATGTCTTCTCGACGAACCGGAGACTTCCGCGATGCTCGTTCTTCGACACAAATCGTTAGCCGTTCTTCTGGTTGCCTGCGCATTGCTGTCAGTGCGTGATGCTGCAACTGCGCAACTGGCTTCTGCAAAACCAACGGCTTCAGCAAAGCCGGTCGCAGAGCCAAAAGGAACATTCGGACCGTTTGAGGAATGGGTGGCGTCAGTCTCGATCAGTCCTGACGCCGAGCACGTCGTCACTGGAACTTACGACGAAGTTCAGATTTCGAAACTCGGCTCACCAAAGCCGATTCACGTCGTGAAGCACAAGCTGGGTCGAGTCCGATGTCTCGCGTTTTCACCGGACGGCAAGCAATTGTTCGCAGCCGGTTTTCGCAAGATCGTCGTTTTGAACGCGACGTCATGGAAAGTTGAGAAAGAGCTCAGCGGACACCGAGCTTACGTCACGGATATCTCCGTTTCGCCAGACGGCAAGACTCTGGCTTCGACCAGCGAAGACGCCACGCTGCGGCTTTGGAATCTGGCGGACGGGACGTCGCGAGTTCTGCATCAGGAGAAGGAAGACCCGATCACGGGCGTCGCTTTTTCTCCGGACGGCAGTCAGCTCGCAGTCGCATCCGGCGACGACACTCGTCCGACTCGACCTGGGCATATCCGACTTCTCGAAGCCGGCTCGGGGATGGTGATTCACGAGCTGACAATGCACGATCGGGCTGCAACCGGTGTTGCATTTTCGCCGGATGGAAAACTGATCGCTTCAACGGGACTCGATGAAATCGTCAGGGTCCACTCGGTGGAGTCCGGAAAACTTGTCCTGGAATACGAAGGGCATTCCAGGCCGACGAACAAAGCCAGGTTTCTTCCTTCAGGCAAACACATTGTTTCTGCCAGCGGTGGCCGAGCCGTCGGCAAGAACGAACTTCACATCTGGGAAGTGGCCACGGGCGAGACGGTCAAATCGATCGATTCGCACAAAGGCCCCGTGTTTGATGTAGCCGTTTCACGCGACGGGAAGTTGATCGCGTCGGCCAGTCGTGACAAGACCGCGAAGGTCTGGGAAACGGGTGCTCTGACCGGTGGTTCTGGCGGAGCAGAAAGCGTCGTCGCTGGAGTCGGCAATCTGGCAGCGCTGGCAAATTCACTGCTCGGCAAAGCGACTGGAGACGCTGCCAAGGAACCGAAGCCTGGCGATGAGAAATCGGCGGAATCGAATGCCGCTGACGCTGAGCCAAAGAGCCAAGTAGTACGCATCGGCATGATCGGGCTGGACACTTCTCACTGTCTGGCCTTCACGAAGTTACTGAACGATCCAAAGGCGACAGCAGATATTGCCGGGTTCCGCATGGTGGCGGTTTATCCGAAAGGCAGCCCCGACATCGAATCCAGCACTTCGCGAGTGCCAGGTTACATCGAGCAGATGAAGAAACTCGACGTTCGCATCGTTGACGATCTGGACGAACTTGTTGGGCAGGTCGACGCCATTCTGCTCGAAACAAACGACGGCCGGCCTCATCTGGAACAGATCATTCCGGCGTTGAAAGCCGGGCTGCCGGTCTTTGTCGACAAGCCAATTGCTGGTTCGGTCACAGACGCCGTCGCGATGTTTGAGCTGGGGCGACACTTCAAGACGCCGCTGTTCTGTTCTTCGTCGCTGCGTTTCTCTGATGGCCCGCAGGCTTTGCGAGCCGGCTCGATCGGGAAAATTCTTGGCTGCAGCACCTACTCACCGTGCTCGCTTGAGAAGACTCATCCCGACCTTTTCTGGTACGGAATTCACGGCGTCGAAATGCTGTTTACCGTGATGGGGACCGGCTGCGAATCCGTCACTCGTGCCAGTTCAACGAACTTTGAACTGGTTACCGGATCCTGGAACGACGGTCGCATCGGGACCTTCCGCGGAATCCGGTCCGGCAAGAGCGGCTACGGCGGTACGGCGTTCGGAGAAAAGGGAATCGTCCCGGTCGGCCAGTACAACGGGTACCGCCCGCTCGTTGTCGAGATTGTGAAATTCTTCAGAACGCGCGAGGTGCCTGTCACTCCTGAGGAGACTCTGGAAATCTACGCGTTCATGGAGGCGGCCGACGAAAGCAAACGCCAGAACGGTGCTCCTGTGACCATCGAAAGTGTCATGAAGAAAGCACGAGCCGAGGCGGCTGCGAAAGTCAAAGAGATCCTTGCACGGAAGTAACGCACACGTCGAGTTCGGATGTGTCATCTGATTCCGTTTTGTCAGCTGAACCTGGCGATGGCCGCAGCGAAGCATCGCGAGAATCCTGTACCAATCCGGGTTGTGGCTGCTATCCTGCACGTTCGAATGTTGGCTTCGAAATTGCCTTGATTCGAACTCCGACACACTTCATCCATCACTTCGAATGTGACATTCTGGTCGGCCAGCGACGGTTTTCTCGCGGACTGTTCGTTCTGAGCCAAAAGAGTCACGAGGCAATCGTCGATGTCAATTGCGTCACTTCTTCCTGGTTCGATGTCGTCTGGAGAAATCCAGATCATCGACCCGGATCGTGGCGCTGAGATTCTGCGACGACACGAGCTGCTTTCAGAGTTCATGAAAGAGCAGTCCTTCGACGGGCTGTTGCTGACTCGGTCGAGTAATTTTGCGTGGGCAACTGTCGGTGGAAACAGCACTCGCGGAAGTCTTTCGGACACGACGGCGGCATTGTTTGTTTCGCCGGACGCTCGCGTCGTGCTGACTCGGAATACGGACTCCGGGCAATTGTTCGATCGAGAAGTCAACGGCCTCGGGTTTCAGCTCAAAGAACGAACCTGGCAGGAAGACTTGCATCTGTTGCTGGGCGATCTCTGCCGCGGTCGTAACGTGGCTGCCGACTTTCAATTCGAGCGGTGTCAGGATGTCTCTCCGCATCTGAATGGAATGCGGTTGCCGCTGAGCAAGACCGAGCGTAAGTCGCTACGCGTGACCGGCAGCCTGGTCGCTCACGCGGTCGAAGCAACGGCTCGTTCTTTTCGGCAGGGCGACTCTGAAGCTGAGATCGCCGGGCAGCTCGTGCATCGACTTTACCGGCACAAAGTGATTCCCGAGCGAATTCAAATTCTCGCGGACGGGCAGGGTCAGCGTTACCGGCACTGGAGCTTCGGTGACGACAAGGTCGAAAGTCTGTGCACGATCGCCGTCGTCGGCAGGCGCGAAGGTTTGCATGTCGGAGCCGCTCGAACCGTCAGCTTTGGAAAGCCGCCGACGGAATTCCGCAAAGCTCACCTCGACACACTTCTGGTTCAAGCAACCGGCATGTTCTTCTCGCAGGACCAGTGGGAAATCTACGAAACGTGGAACCGAGTCGAGCGAATCTATGAAAAGTTCGGGCACTCGGAAGAGTGGCATTTTTCTGACCAGGGATGTGTCACGGGTTATGAACTTTGCGAAGCCCCCATCGTCCCCAAAAGTCAATTGAAGCTTTCTGCCGGGATGCCGATTTTCTGGCAATCGTCGATTGAGCAGGCGATGTCTGCCGACACGATCCTGGTCGGCGAAAAAGGGTTCGACGTTCTGACCCCGATGGATAACTGGCCGGTCGTCAAAGTCGACGTCAAAGGCGTCTCGATTCAAAGGCCGGACGTACTGATCCGTTCCGAATGACGGTGTGCAGATTGCGGCTCGGTCGATTTGGACCGGGCAG
>Ga0316209_1003680_pt1 | contig 10136 bp, 11 predicted proteins | sample 6monopyrite_MG_FD_204945 | JGI IMG/M metagenome (GOLD analysis project Ga0316209, IMG submission 204945) | Microbial mat bacterial communities from mineral coupon in-situ incubated in ocean water Damariscotta River, Maine, United States -... | ecosystem: Environmental > Aquatic > Marine >...
CTTCGAGGTCATCTCTGATCCATCTGATGGCAGTATTCTTGATACCTTGGAGGCGGCGGACGCGAAACACGATCTGGTGTTCGTCGATCTTGAGGGTGTGGCAGGTCTGATGGCTTCCTATGCCGCTTCTGCTTCCGACATGTGTATCATTCCCATGCGGCCCAGTGCGCTTGATGGGGACGCGGCAGGTGCGGCGCTCAAAATGATCCGGGATGCGGGTCGCGCGGCTCGCAGAACCGTTCCTTCCCGAATACTGATAACCCAGACCGACGCCGCCATTGTTACAACATCCCACAAGGAACTGCTTGCCGAGCTGGACGGGGCAGGGGTCGAACGCCTGCAAACCGAGCTTATGCGTCGAGCACCGTTTGAGCGTGTGATGGCTGAAGGGAAGACTCTCTTTGAGCTTGGTCACAATCAGTCCGTGGCGAGCGCAATCAGCAACACAGCAAGGCTTGGCAAGGAGCTGGCTGAAATACTGGAGGCAGAATAGTGGCCAATAGCTTTCTGAACCTGGATGACGACGACAAACCGGAAACCGATATCAAGATTGGGGCAGGTCTCAAAGCCAAACCAAAGGCAAGGCGCACCAAGCCTGACAAAGATGCCGTAGCAAAGGCAGGTGAAACTCACGGCTTTACACGGTCTACAGAACCTGCTGCTTTATCCACGTCACCCCGAAGAGGTCGGCCACCACTGAACGAAGATATGACCTATTGGCGCATCTATCTCTCCAGCTCCCTTCGCGATGAATTGAATCAACTCCGTGACGAAGAGGGACGGCGACTGAACGATGTCATTGAAGACATGCTGAAGGCATATCGGGAAACGAAGAGATGAGTGTGCCATTGACTTATGCTCCAATGACACATATCTAGATGACGAAGTTGCAGACAGTTGTTGAGTTGGCCGAATTTCAGCGGCGGGCCAAAGCGATCATGACGGATGGCGAGCGTGAAGCCGCTATCGTCTGGATTGCGGAAAACCCGGAGGCTGGCACTCCGCTTGGTGGCGGGCTGCGCAAAGTGCGCATTCCTCGCGATGGAGGCGGCAAGAGCGGTGGCTTTCGAACGATCTATGTGTTTGGAGGTCGCCATATGCCGATCTTCTTGATCACGGTGTTTGCCAAGAACGAGAAAGCGAACCTGACAACCAAGGAACAAGCTACAGCAGTTGAGCTGAGCAAAGAGATAGTAAGTATGTGGAGCGACAAGCAATGAGCGCGTTTGACAGCATCAAGCAAGGCCTGGAGGAAGCAAAGACATTCTCGAAAGGGCAGGGGGCAGATGCTCGTGTCCACGAGATTTCGCTGCCCGAAATCAACGTCACGGAAATTCGTGCGCAGACCGGCCTATCGCAGGCCGAGTTTGCAAGGAGTATCGGCGTTGCCAAAGGCACCTTACTGAATTGGGAACATGGCCGCCGCACTCCAAACGGCCCTGCGCAGGTGCTTCTGGCTTTGATCGCCCGTAAGCCATCTGTGGTTCAGGAATTGCTCGGGTAGGAATAAAAATGCAGCTGTGTCTACATGCCCTGCTTTGCCCGAACCTCACAGATGAAATCACCAACTGACCAAAGCCAGCCACGCTGAGCATCGGTGTAGCTGCCATGAACAGGGGAAGGGACCACAAGCTGAAGGCTGGACGCTTCCATCTGGTCTGTCTGCGGCTCTGAAATCCCCGGCTCCAGCGTCAGTAGGTGTTTGCGGCTGATCTTCTCGGCCTCTGCCAGAACCTGCCGCCAGCGATCCTTGCAGGTGGATTTGGCCCCCAGCATCGTCAGGCGCGGGTCGCCCTCTGTTGGAGCCGCCTGATAGGTCTCCAGATCAGGGAACAGGAAGTCCGGTTTATGCTTGTGTTCTGTCACGGCACCCCGGACATGTCGAATGTCGTGCGCCCTCAGAACAGCGGCCAGATGGTTCTCCAGTGAATGCCCCATACGGGATTTGCGCCTGTTCTGGACGCTCAGGGAAAAGCTGATGAACCCATCCACGTCTGTGCCGTTGTCATCCACAAACCCGGCCTCGATCCGCGACGACACCACCTTGCGTTCCAGCCGCCGGAATAGGGCCTCCTCATGGTCCAGCCATGCAATAAGAGCAGCGTCCGGGTCGTCCTCGGCACGCACCTCGGGCAGGGTTAGGCGGGCCAAATCAGAAAACTCGGCCGTCTTCGGGAATGTGGTGCCGAACTTCTCGATGATGCTGTCCAGCTTGTCGGCTTCGGGTTCCTCGAACTCAACGCCGATTTCGTCCAGGATAAACCGCGCCGCAAAGTCCAGCTCCGGCTCTTCGTTCGAGAACTCGCGCGACACGAAAGATTTGCCCTCGGGACGCAGGCCAAACAGCCAGAAGAGCTGCTGTTCGCTGGTGGACCCCTCGGGGGCCACAATAAACCACAAAACGCCGCCCTGGTCCTTGGCAAGGAACAGGGTGTCTCCGGCTTTCATGGCCTCTGTGACAGGGTTCGAGGGGTAGTAGAGTCGCCATTCGGCGGCACGGGGCTTGCTGATCCGCGCATCGTAGTGCGTTGCCCAGCTCTCCTCGGTAAAGCCCTCCTGATCGCCGCCCAGCCAGATATAGATTGCGGGGAACTTCTCCTGGTGCGTCTCGCCCAGAAAGTCGTCCCGCATTTTCTTCGTGGTTCCGACCTCGTGCTGATTGGATGTTTTCGGCTCGGCATCGACGGCGGACAGGCGTTTGACCCCGACGCCCTCGAAATAGTCAGACAGTTGCCCGCGCTTCATCACCGCTCACCTCCAGTGTTTTTATATCCGATTTCAACCATATGGCGCACTGATCGACAACGCTGTCGAAGGGCAGGCGGTTCTTTCCCTTCAGGGCGCACTCCCAGACCGTGCCGATACGCCAGCTTGCGTCTGCAAGCGCCTCGCGCTGGTTCCGGTCGCGCTCGATGTTCGCCCCGATCTTGTCGCGCCAGAACTCCTCGCGGCTCTTCGGCCAGCGAAAGAGGTGGCAGTCGTGGCCGTGCCAAAAGCAGCCGTGCACAAAGATCACGGCATTCCGGCCTGTGAATACAAGGTCGGGCCTGCCGGGCAGGTCTTTGCGATGCAGCCGAAAGCGGAATCCGCGCCTGTGAAGCGCGGAGCGGATCGCCAGCTCGGGTTTGGTGTTCTTGCCTTTGACAGCAGCCATCATCCGGCTTCGGACGGCGCTGGAAACGGTATCGGCGGGCATTATGCGTTCGCCAGCGAGGCCTCCAGCATTTCCAGATGTTCGGCTGGCATTTCGCTGGTGGCGAAGGCGCGCCTCTCGTCCAGTGGAAGCTGCGCCTGGATGTTCTCCGGCGCTTCCCGCCCGTCCAGCTCCATCGCCTCGGCGATCCGCGTCTGCATGAGCTGTGCGACCGCGTTGACGACCGGCACGACAACGGCGTTGCCGAACTGGCGGTAGGCCTGTGTGTCGGAGACGGGGATTTTCCATTCAGTCTGCCGGGGCTTCTCGAACCCCATAAGGCGGGCGCACTCGCGCGGCGTCAGACGGCGGGGGCGATTGCCCTTCTGCTGGATCAGGATTTCGGAGCCGTCCTTGTAGTAACGGGCAGACAGAGTGCGGGCCACGTCATTTGGCCCAAAAAGTGAGAATCCAAAGCCGTTCCCGGCCTTGCGGTGCTTTTCCTTGTAACCCTGAAGGTAGGCCCACATGTGTTCGGTAAGAGTATATTTCGGATCGACTTTCTTATCGAGGATAGAGCCAAGTGTCGGGCCGTCGCCTTCGGGAATGGCAAGCTGATCGAAGTCAAATTCGATGCTGTGATCCTTGAATCCAACGATAAAGATGCGCTCCCGTTTCTGGGGCACCCAAGGTGTCGAGCTGATGACCTTGTGGAAAACGCGGTAGCCCAGCTCCTTCTCCAGCACATGGATGATCGTAGCAAAGGTCTTGCCACCGTCATGGCGCTCAAGGTTCTTCACGTTCTCCAGCAGGAAGGCCGGAGGCCGGTGATGGTCGATAATCTTGGCCAGATCGTAGAACAGCGTTCCCTGTGTGTCACACAGGAAGCCGTGCGGACGGCCAAGGGCGTTCTTCTTGCTCACGCCTGCAATCGAGAAAGGCTGGCACGGGAAACCGGCCAGAAGCACGTCATGGGCCGGGATTTTCTCGGGCGCATCTGCGTAGGGCCGCACGTCCTCGGCAAAGATATGTTCGCTGTTGGCAGGCTCCGGGAAGTTGGCACTGTAGGTCTCCCGGCTGAACCGGTCCCATTCCGCTGTGAACACGCACCGCCCGCCAATACCCTCAAACGGAATACGAATGCCGCCGATTCCGGCAAAGAGGTCAATGAACCGGAAGCCCTCGGGCCGTGCGCCGGTGCAGCGCGCGTCTGCCGTCTGACGCAGTTTCTCAAGCCGGAGCTGGTCGATCCGTTTGCCTTCGCCGTTGATATGACGCCGGACTGTCCGTGGGTTCACGTCCAGAAGCTCTGCTGCCGTGTCGATGTCGAGACCGGCCCGCTCCATCAATTCTGCAAATTCTGTCCGTGGATGTGCGTTCATGTGCCTGCCCCTGATCTGTGTCTATTATTGACAACATGTCATAATTCGTCCCAGCGGTTTTGGGAACCCCTTTTCTGCTATTTGTTCACATTTTGTTCTAAGGCGGCGTTAAGCGCGAACCATAAAGGGAGACGACATTTTTTCTCAGATGCGATCCCAAGCCACCTCGGTGGCAAGATACTCGCGGATCACTGTGCGGACGACGAACTGGTCGTGGTCCATTACCGCAAAACGATATACATTCGGCTGAACGACTACCCAACCATCTGGCCTCATATCTTCACCGGATATTAGCCTCTGCATCAAACGACTGCCGACCTCCGGCCATCCGGCCCCGTAGTCGATAGTTTCAAAATTGGCCAATGCATCCGGGGGCAGGGTAGGGATCGGTTGAATCGCGACGCGCGCCGGTTCACCCTCCGCTGGCTGCCCATGCTCGAACAGAACATGGCCACGGGCATTTTTCACAACGACATTCTGAATTCGGCCCAGGTCCGGGACAAAAGTCACCTGATCTTTTCCGTCCGCACCTTTGGTCACCTCAAGCTGAGCCTCGATCTCGTCTTGAATGCGATAGTTGCTGTCCAGTATTTTCTCGGCCCGCTCGACGACCTGCTGATCCGGGTCTGTGGTTCCCGCGAGAACTGACCCCAGAAAAGCTGTGAAATACTCTTCGTCGTTGGAGAACGAGCTGTTGCATGACTTGCATATGCGGAGAGTCGGCAAGTTTTCCGGGAAAGGGCGGTCCAGAATAGTTTTGGAGGGCACATGGTCGCGATTATTTTCCACACTGCCCAAGACAGCTCCGCAGTGTATGCACCAACCCTTGTGCCGCTCATCGGCATAATCCCTCATCCCTTTCATTATGATCCCGCCGTGTCGGGAGGAACGAAATCGTCAATGGAGCGGAATACCTCCCAAAGCCGATCGGTTTTCTTGTGCGCCTCAAGGTAGTCCGCGTAGGATTTTTGAGCGTTGTCCACGAGCTGATCGTAGAAAACCAGCCGTGCATCCACTGCTGCCAAGGCGTCATGCACTTCCTGAGGACCATCGGGACTTTGCCATTCGGGCGGTGGTTTTCCGACAAGACAAATGACTTGGATGGGCCAGTTCGAGTATTCGCTCTGGGCTATAATCTTTTTTACGCCGGTTCGGTATTTCCTGACCTGCTTGGTCAGAGTATCGACAGGGGTCGCGATCGACGCCCTCTTGAGTTCGACGATGACATGTGACCCGGAGGCGGTCCGATATGCAATGTCGATACGCCCCTTCTTTTCGTCTTCGGAAAGTTTCTCGGTATCGCTGCCGAGAAACGCCGCGATTTTAGTTTCAAGATGTTCCGTGCCCTTGGCGCGCTCCCATGATGGATCAATGAGCCAGAGATGATCGAAAACGTGTTCTTGTATAATTTTTTCTTTCACGTCCTCTTTCATCATTTCCTGAAGTTTGCGAACGACCCCAAGGCGTAAATTCACAATCTGGCCGTAATAGCTCAACTCAAGGCTGTCGATATCGCGGAAGATCGGGAGGATCGCAGTGATCCCATCTGCTGTTATGTCGTCCAGCCGATCAAGCTGCTCGCGTTGGCGATAGCTTTCAAAAGCCAAGATTGACGCTTTTAGCAGCTCCTTTCGATCATTATCTTTGTCAGACCGAATTTCGTTGAGGCGACCGACCCACCTCTGTGCCTTCTTTTTGGTGTCACCCGACAAGCCGTCCAGCCATGCAGCCACAGCCGGAACGCTGCGGGCGAATTTGGTGCCATCCTGATTTCGAAGGTCTGTCCACTGACCCGCAATGTGACGTAGTTCGCCCAAAACCGCGCCTCTAAGCTTCTGATAGCGTGGATCGTCCTGCTTGAGCGATTGGCGGCTGCTGGTCGCGATGTCGGCCTCTGCGTCGAGGTCAAGTTCGTCGCAGTGCAGTTCGCCGATCACATAGTCGGCGTAAATTTCCTTCTGCGCGAAATCGTCTAAGATGTCCTCCTGCGCGAGCTTTCCACGCATAAAAAGGGCGATCCTATTAAGATTGTCACCCTCTTCATCCTTTAGCTGCGCCGGACGTTCGACCGTGCCAATCCAACCACGCAACGACAGCTTTGTATCAGAAAGAGCCTCCGCGATAGTCGCACTGCGGTCGTCCGCCGGTCTTTTTACATTTTTGGCCAGATCGACGGTCTCCCCTTGGGCGCCATACACCCAAAGATATTCGAGCGCGTTGTGATAACCGCGGTCTTCAGCCGTAATCTCCTTATTGTTGACTTGAACCGCAAACCCATTCCTCGGACCTATGATGGAAAAGCGGCGCGCGACACGGCGGCGGAGACCAGCGTCTGTCATCTTGGTCATGTTTCGGACCAGACCGGAAAGAACGATACGCGTTCCACCCAGATGATCTCGGGGCCATTCCGCGATCTCTTCGGGTTCGTAGAGTTCGCTACCATCTGCCTCGATTTTTTCTCGAATGGCATCTCGATCCATTCGGAAAGCCGTGCGCTCGCCTTCTCGCTCGGTGTAGACTTCGACGGTCTTCGCGATCGAGAAGGTTGAAAGTTTTCCGATACCCTTACGACCCATCGGTCGCCTTCCCTTTGGGGTCTCGTCCCCCAACGAATTTCGGCGTCGGAAGCCGACGGTCAAAAACCGATCAATCACCTCGTCTCGGGTCATGCCGGTTCCATCGTCGTTAATCGTGATGACGCCAGCCGCTTTGTCCAACTGGATATCAACCCTCGACGCGTCCGCGTCCCAAGCGTTCGCGACGACTTCGGACAGGACCGCCGGGACGTTACTGTAAAGATTCATGCCCAGGTGTTCGAGCGCGTTCAGGCTGATCCGCATTGCCAGTTTGCGGGGTGAACTCATGTCCGTTGCTCCAAATAAACCCGAACCGATCTCGCAATAGCTCGTGCGAGAGGCACGGGCACCGCGTTTCCGATCATTCGTCCGACCCGTGAAGTTGAAATAGACTGGCCATCAGAAACGAACGAGTAGTCTCGCGGAAAACCTTGGAGCATCGCGCCCTCACGCAGCGAAAGAGCTCGATCCTGTTCAGGATGGCCGAAACGACCGTTCCCGAATCCGTAGAATTGGGTTGTGATTGTCGGAGACGGCTTGCCGGCCTCCATCCGACCATAAACTGCGGAATATCCGCGACCCCGCTCGTCCCTATGACACTTTGCTATCAATTCCTCTGGCCAGTCTCTCCAAGTGCCGCCCGGTTGTGATGCTGCAATACGTCTACGGTTAAGATCGCTCAAACCGCTCGCACAATGCAGCGGATCAGCATCGTTTGCTTGACCAGCCTCTAGGGCAGGTAAGCAGCCGATCTCTTCCATCACCGTTCGATGGCGACCCGCGTGGGTCGGCATAGGCAACTCGGGGGCTTCACCTTTTGCCGCTATAAGCACGAGGCGGGAACGTGTCTGCGCGAGACCAAAATCGGGTCCATAGAGAACATCGAAGGACGCAGTATATCCCGCAGACCTCAGGGTTTTCACAAAATCTTTGAAGACTGCCCCACCACGAAAATTCAACAAACGCGGCACGTTTTCCATCGACACGACATCGGGTTCTGTTGCGACGATAAGCTCCGCAAATCGGCTCAGAAGTTGCCAGTTGGGGTCTTCATTTTTCTGATTGTAGGAGGAAAACGGCTGGCAAGGCGCGCAACCGACTAAAACTTTAGGGCATCCATCAATGAAAAGCTCCGACACGCCTTCGGCGGTCAAGGAGGCAACGTCGCGCCGAAGAAAGGGCGCATCCAGATTGGTGGTGTATGGATGTCTGCACGCCTCATCAACATCAATACCGGCAACGATGTCGAAGCCTTCCCTTTGAAATCCAAAAGACAGACCCCCGGCACCGCAGAAGACATCTACAACAGAAGCTATTTGGGCTGTGGTCGTCATTGCCCGACAACTTTGCGGCGATCGACCAGCTCCGCTTCGTCCAAGGGCAGTCCAGCGTCTCTCAATGCTCGGAGTATGAGCGACCGGATCGTTTCATCCCTTTCGACGGCCAAAGCTCTGATGGCCTTCTTAATACTTGGCGAAACCATGATCTGTAAGGTCTCTTCATCAGTCTTGCGAGACATAGAACCGCTCCAGAATACCCCATACTTCCTGATATCATGTCCTAGTGAACATTCAACACATTTTGAGGTTTTACTGGCGTAGGTCGAAAGACATTCATCATTTCCAGACCATTCAGCATCACCGCTACCATTAGCGAGCCGCTGTGGCCTCATGGCTTAGCGCACGTTGCAACGTGCTTCGGTTCACGCCAAGTATTTCAGCCATGCCGGAAACGGTCTCCCGCTTCGTTTCGATGGCGGTCTTCGCATGGGCAATCTGCGCCTGGGAAAGAACCGGCGGACGCCCAAGTCGTTTGCCCCGCTTCCTTGCGGCGCGAAGGCCCGCCTTGGTGCGCTCCTGGATCAGATCGCGCTCGAACTCGGCCAAAGCCCCCATGATGTGAAACACCAGCCGCCCGCCTGCGGTCGTCGTGTCGATCCCGTCTGTCAAGCTGCGGAACTCGATGCCACGGTCCCCAAAGAGCTTCAGAAGATGGATCAGGTCGGCAATGGATCGGCCTACACGGTCCAGCTTCCAGACCACCAGAAGGTCGCCGGGGCCTAACAACTCCAACGCCTCGGAAAACCCGGCACGGGTCTCGGCTGCCTTCACACCGCTCTGCGCCTGGTCGGTAACGATCCGGTCGCAACCGGCCTCGGTCAGCGCCTCGATCTGTAGATCAAGGCTCTGTTCCTCTGTGGACACCCGTGCGTAACCGATTTTCATGGGTTCTTTTTGCACGAGGTTTTTGCGGCAGTCCAGTTGCAAAGAGATCAGTGACTTACACGGAGTTAAATAATCGCCGCAAAAAGGGTCGTTTTCGCGGCAAGAAGAGCCGGCCATAAACCTGCCAGAACCGCGCCGGTTTTGCCGGAAGGTTCTGGCATCGCTAAGTGATTGATGTGGCGCAGCGTAGGGCAGGGGGACAGAACCCACCGTTTTTGCCTCTCACAGACCGAGGCGAAGGCAAAGCCGACGGTTACAAATGGAGGCCTTAGCGTTAGCTATCTCTTGAAAAAGAGGAATAAAGTGCCCATGTTTAGTTTATGCAACAAAGAGGAGTGACCGCCATGAAGCTTGTCAAAGACACCAAAGTTTCGGTCGTTAAAACCGCCGAACGTATCAGCTGGGAAAGCTAAAGATCTTGAGGCCGAAGAAACCGGCCTCAAGGTGCAAACGACTTTGAGATACATATTGAAGCCGTCAATCGGCTACAAAATCCAAGAACCTGATAAAGACGATAACTCGACTTTGACGCTACTCTGTGAAGGAGGGAGGCGAGAAATCGAGCTAAGCATCGATGCCGCAGGCCAGTCATTTTTTGAGGCACTGACCACTGTGGGCGTCACCAGCGATGCGGAGTTCTTCGAGTTCTTTCGGGAAAACAATCTGATCATTGCCAAAGCGACGGCAGAGAAGCTTCTCGAACATGATCACATGCAACACCGTAGCTATCTCTACTACATGGAGATGCCTGATGCGCCTGATCTAAAAACCCTCGAAAACACGCTAAGCACAGCGCGAGTTACTATTATCGGTCTAGGAG
>Ga0316209_1003683_pt1 | contig 10130 bp, 13 predicted proteins | sample 6monopyrite_MG_FD_204945 | JGI IMG/M metagenome (GOLD analysis project Ga0316209, IMG submission 204945) | Microbial mat bacterial communities from mineral coupon in-situ incubated in ocean water Damariscotta River, Maine, United States -... | ecosystem: Environmental > Aquatic > Marine >...
TCGATATCATGCATGCCTATTCCGGCATGTACCTTTTTAGGTTTCTGCTTGCTATATACGGCAACGCCACTATAGCCTTTCTTTTCGGCATCATGATAATGACAGTGATAGCCTTCAGGATGAAACAACGGGTCTTCTAACTGATGCACTTGAGCCTTGGTTTCCTGGATACACACCACATCGGCATCTTGTATTTTTAGCCAGTCGAAAAAGCCTTTTCTTCCGGCCGCTCTGATTCCGTTGGTGTTAACTGATATAATACGCATTACATTTAAACATTTGAATTGGGTTCTGCATTCTACATGCCGCAGAGAACACAGGGTAGCTATGAAAGATTATCAAAAAAACTTTATTGAACTGGCGCTACAATTCGACGTGCTGCGATTTGGCGAATTTGAACTTAAGTCTGGCCGCAACAGCCCTTACTTTTTTAATGCTGGCCTATTTAATACCGGCAAAGCCTTAACCGAAATGGGTCGTTGCTATGCTCAGGCGATTGTTGATAGCGGCGTGGAATATGATGTTTTATTTGGCCCTGCCTACAAGGGCATCCCCCTCGTAGCCGTTACAGCTATGGCCTTACAGATTGATCATGGGCTGGATGTACCTTATGCATTTAACCGCAAAGAGGCGAAGAACCATGGTGAAGGTGGTTCAATTGTTGGCTCTAAGCTGGAAGGCCGCGTACTCATATTAGATGACGTGATTACTGCTGGTACGGCAATCCGTGAAGCCATTGATATCATCGATGAAAACGATGGTACATCTATCGGCGTAATGATTGCACTGGATCGACAGGAAAAAGGTACGGGTGATCGTTCAGCGGTACAGGAAATTCAGCAAGACTACGGTCTGGATGTATTTAGCATTGTTGGTATGAACCACTTAATCCAATATTTAAGTGATAAAGGCGATGAAGAGATGCTGGATGCAATGCAATTTTACCGCACTCAATACGGTGTTGCTGAAGCTTAATCATTTTGACTTCAGCCCCACTAGAGGCTGAAGCTATCCCAGTATAAGCTTCACCCCAACCAGAACCGTGATTACTTCATAGCTGATTTTAATCACGCGATTCCCTTTCATGATGGCGAAGTGCGCACCTAAGTAACCACCAATGAGTGAACCCACAATTAAAGCCGGTACCCATTGCCAGTAAATATCGCCAATTAGCCCCAGAGTAATTGCACCACTCCCATTCCAGAATATGCCCACCAAAATTAATGTATAGGCCACAGCTGTTTTGTAATCTAAACCAAACCAGCGCACCAGCCATAAGGTAACAAACAGACCTGTACCTGAAGTTAACGAACCATTTAGTACGCCAATAACAAAGATCATCGCCCCACCAATGAGCATGCCTTTTGTATGTCGGTTCTTAGGCTGAAAAACCTGCCCCATATTAGGTGATAAACGGGAATAAACACCTAAGCAAATAGTCAAAACACCCAGTGCAATCTGCGCACTACGATCCGGTATCTGCAAAATAAAACTGGCACCTAATATAACGCCGGGGACTCCCAATGCTAAAATATAAACAGCAAACCAACGTTCTAGCCGACTGGATTTCAGGTGGCGGATTGTCGCTCCAACACCCAGAGCAACACTCGCCACCTTATGAGTAGCCAAAGCAAGGCCAAAAGGTAAGCCTAAGAAAATCAACGCGGGCAGCTGAATTAAACCTGCACCACCGCCGGCCAGAGCAGAAAAAAAGTTTGCTACTAATGAAATTACAAACAATGATAATTGATCTAATACATCCATAAAGCTTTACAAACAATTAACTAAACCACAGAAGAGCGTTATTTTGTCATAAAATCAATGGCCAACGGCAGCAAAACCCTCATTTGATGTATATACTCAATATTCATCTTTTTTTAATGTATTGGTATTTCCTTGTTTAAAATTCAACACAACTTCAAACTACTTCTTAGTTCTTTAGTACTGGCTAATGTTTTACTTGCGCCTAATGCTCACGCGGCTATGAAAAAATGGGTCGATGAATTTGGCCAGGTTCATTATGGCGAACATGTACCTTTTCAGTATCTACGTGGTGAACATTCAGAAATCAATGAACAGGGCATCATCGTCAAGCGCTCCAAAAAGATGAAGAGTGAGAGCGAGCTTAACGCCGAAGCTTTACAACGCAGAATTAAGATTATCGCCGATAAAAAGAAACAACTTGAAGATCGTCGTGCAGCACTACGTGATCGCGTGTTACTAGACACTTTCACCGTAGAAAATGATTTATTAATTGCTCGCGATGCTCGACTCGACTCCATCGACTCACAGATTTCTTTAGCTCAAACATTAATCAAAAATGACGTAAAGAAGCTTGATGGCGTAAAAAAACGTATAAAAAGTATTGAGGCATCTGGACGCAAAGCCCCTGAAAACTTGCACAAAGAAGTAAGCTCTGTAAGCCAACAGCTAGAAAACAACCGCTCATTTACTGAAGACAAGAAAAAGGAACGTGCTTATATCATCGAATCATTCGATGCAGATGTTGTACGCTTTCGCGCCTTAATGGCAGCCAAAAAAGCAGCCAAAATTAAACGCCAGCAAGAAGAGCTAAAAGGCCTATCTAATTAATCTGTATCACGGCACGGAATCTGTTATTCACTTTCCTGCCCTGGCTAAACTCCACACATCGACCCTTTCAACACCTGAACGCTTTAAAACTTTACTAAGCTCACTCACACTTGAACCTGTCGTAATTACATCATCAAATATAACTACATGTTTATAGCCTTTTTTGTTATCAAACTTAAAAGCGCCTTTAATATTTTTTCTTCGCTGCTGCGCCGTTTTCCCCGTTTGATGTGCCGTATCACGGATTCGCTGACAACTAATAGAATCGATGGGCATATCCATCTCGAGAGCCACCGATTCAAGCAACAGCAGGGACTGATTAAAGCCTCTCTCTTTTAAGCGTGTGGGATGCAATGGCATTGGGATAATGACGTCTGCTTGTAACTGACCCAATGCCTGCCCTTGCAAATAATGCATCATTAGTGAAGATAATAACGGTGCATAACTCAATTTCTCATTGAATTTTAGTTGCTGAATCATCCATTCTAGAGGTTGCGCATATACAAATGCACTTAGGCATCTATCAAAAACAGGCGGTGACTTTAAACAGTCCGCACACATTAAAGTCGACTGCGACTCGATTATAGGCAAGGCACAGAGAGAGCATGCATGCTGATTACCCTGCAGATCAGCTAAACAACCATCACATAGATAATCATTTTTTGATTCAGATGATGAGGCAGCGCAGAGTAAACAACCTGCTGGAAATAGAAATTGCCATAATTTATTTACCATATCCTTTGCTAATTTTGCTCGCATGATTAGTCCTTTTTAGCCTGAAAACAGGTATCATAACGTCCTGTTTGCACTATATAGATCTAACCCATATGACTCAAGCCATCCGCCACGACTGGACTATAGAAGAAATTGAATCTCTATTTGCCAAACCCTTCAATGATTTATTATTTGAAGCACATAGCCTGCACCGAGAATTTCATGCGCCCAATGAAGTACAAATCAGTACCTTATTGAGCATTAAAACCGGTGCCTGTCCTGAAGACTGTGGCTACTGCTCACAAAGCTCAAAGCACACCACTGATTTAGAGCGCGAACGCTTATTACCCATTACCGAGGTAATCGAAAAGGCAAAAATAGCCAAGTCTAATGGCTCTAGCCGTTTCTGTATGGGTGCTGCGTGGCGTAATCCTACGGATAAAAATCTGCAAAAAGTCATAGAGATGATCACTGAGGTAAAGTCTTTAGGCATGGAAACCTGTGTCACCCTGGGCATGCTTTCAGAGTCTCAAAGCCTGCGCCTAAAAGAAGCTGGGCTGGACTATTACAATCACAATCTAGATACCTCGCCTGAATTTTACGGCAACGTAATTACTACTCGGACATTTCAAGATCGACTCGACACACTAAAGCATGTGCGCGACCAGGGCATTAATGTCTGTAGCGGTGGTATTTTAGGCATGGGTGAAAGCACGACTGACCGTGCATCTATGTTGCAACAACTCGCCAACATGCCGCATCACCCGGAGAGCGTACCTATAAATATGCTGGTACAAATTGAAGGCACACCATTATTTGGTGCTAATGGCATAGATAGCATTGAGTTCGTACGCAATATTGCCGTGGCACGTCTTTTAATGCCTGAATCTCAGGTTCGCCTGTCGGCGGGTCGCCACGAAATGAGCGATGAAATGCAGGCGATGTGTTTCTTTGCCGGTGCTAACTCTATTTTCTATGGCGATAAACTACTCACCACAGAAAACTGTGAAGCCAACGATGACCTCGCCTTATTCAAGCGCCTGGGCATTACCCCCAGTCAGGCTGAACAGCATAGTGAATCGTCGGATGAAGTAATGTTTAACGCTGAAGCCTGTCACCACTAACAGGCATCACCAGGCTAAATGAAAAACCTGCGGCAAGAGCTCGATCAACGACAACAGCAAAATTTGTATCGTCGCCGCAAGGTTTTACAAAGCCCGCAAGGCCGAGAAATCATTATTGATGGGCAAGTCCTGTTAAATTTTTGCAGTAATGATTACCTTGGATTAGCCAATCACCCTGAGGTGAAAAAAGCCTTCATTGCAGCCGCACACGAGTACGGCGTTGGCAGCGGTTCCGCTCACCTGGTTAATGGTCACTGCAAACTTCACCACCAGCTTGAAGAGGAACTGGCTGATTTCTGTGGTTATCCCCGCGCACTTTTATTTTCTACCGGCTACATGGCCAACCTCGGCGTTGCGCAAAGCCTTTGCGGGCGTGGCGACAGCATCATAGAAGACAAGCTTAACCACGCATCTCTGCTCGATGCAGCGCAATTAAGTGGTGGCAAATTAGTACGTTACCTGCACGCTGATTACACCAGCCTACAAAGCCAGTTAGAAACCTGCCGTTCGAATAACTCCAATGAAATACTCGTAAGCTCTGATGCGGTATTTAGCATGGATGGTGACGAAGCCGACATTAAGTCCATGGCGCAGCGCTGCCAGCAATATGATGCCTGGTTAATGTTAGATGATGCTCATGGCTTAGGTGTACTGGGCGACCACGGCAGAGGCTCCTTAAGCCATCAATTAGTGACTCCGCAACAGGTGCCAATTTATATGGCAACTCTAGGTAAGGCGATGGGCACAGCAGGTGCCTTTGTTGCCGGTTCTGATGACCTTATTGAATACCTGATTCAAACGGCACGCAGCTATATTTACACTACTGCTATGCCCGCAGCTGTTGCCGCAGCAAGTCTTGCCAGCCTAAACATCCTGAGAGAAAGCGATAATAAACAGCAGTCTTTATTACACAATATTAGTTTTTTCAAGCAGCTCGCTCAGCAACACGGAATTGCACTGATGCCATCAGACACAGCCATTCAACCCATTCTCATTGGCAGCGCAGAACAGGCACTTGAGCTTAGCCAACAACTTTTCGATAAGGGTTTTCACATTGCTGCCATTCGCCCACCGACTGTTCCGAAAAACACCGCTAGACTACGTATCACACTACGAGCCGATCACGCTGAAAGCGATATCCAGTCATTAGTAAGCACACTGTCAGGCTTTTTATAAGCAATCAAATCAATTACGTATATCCAACTCTACTGCTCTACATCAACAAACTGTCGCCTATTTTCGCTTATCATTCGTAGACCATATACACCCCCCGCGGCAGGAAGAAAGGATAGTTAGCAAAATGAATAGCATCACCAAAGGTAGTATTGAGTTCGATACTGATCTGATAAAAAAATACGACATTGCTGGCCCCAGATATACCTCGTACCCCACCGCAGTTCAGTTTACCCCTGAATTTACCGAACAGGACTACCGTGAGCAGGCCGCATTATCGAATCAATCCAGGCGTGATCTTTCGCTATATTTTCACCTGCCCTTTTGCGACACCATTTGCTATTACTGCGCCTGCAATAAAGTAATCACCAAAGATCGCAGCAAAGCAGACCCCTATTTACAGGCTCTACACAAAGAAATTGCCATGCAGGCCGAACTGTTTGATTCATCGCGTAAGGTAAATCAATTGCACTGGGGCGGTGGCACACCTACTTTTATTAACCATCAACAAATGACCGAACTGATGCAGGTAACCCGCCAGCACTTTAATTTGCATGATGATGATAGTGGTGAATACTCCATTGAAATTGATCCCCGTGAAGTCAATCGTGAGAGCATTAAGCTGCTGCGCGATATTGGCTTTAATCGCATGAGCCTCGGCGTGCAAGATTTTAATCCTGCGGTGCAAAAAGCCGTCAACCGCATACAGTCAGAAGAACAAACCTTAAGCGCGTTAAGTAATGCCCGGGAATTTGGTTTTAAATCCATTAGCACAGACCTCATCTATGGCCTGCCATTACAAACAGTTGATAGTTTTGCTCTCACCTTACAACGTATTATCGAGCTCTCACCAGATCGCATCTCTTTATTTAACTATGCGCACATGCCCGAATTATTTAAACCACAAAGGCGCATCAATGAGACTGAAATGCCTGGCGCAGAAATCAAACTAAGTATTCTTAAAGAGAGCACTGAACAACTCATAGATGCCGGATATGTCTATATCGGCATGGATCACTTTGCTAAGCCAGACGATGAATTATCCATTGCTCAACAACAAGGTAAGCTATATCGAAATTTCCAGGGCTATGCCACCCATGCAGATTGTGATCTCGTTGGTTTAGGCATTACTTCAATTGGCACTGTCCACAATAGCTTTTCACAAAATATGAAAACGCTAGACGAATATCAAGCAGCTATTAACAGTGGTAATCTCGCGATTTTTCGCGGCGTAGAAATTGATCAGGACGACCTCATTAGACGCGACGTGATAATGCAGCTCATTTGTCACTTTAATTTGAATTTTCGCGCAATTGAAGCTAAACATAACATTGAGTTCGAGAATTATTTTAACAGCGAACTCAAAAATTTAGCTGCCATGTGTGAAGATGGCCTGGTCGGAATAAACGACCGGTCTATTCAGGTAACCGACAAGGGCCGCTTATTAATCCGTAATATTTGCATGACCTTTGATCGTTACCATGGCACTCAACATAATCAACGTTTTTCCAAGGCCATATAGTTAGAATTTTTATCATTGCTAATATTACTGAGGATACATAAATGCCAACGACACTGCTTAAGAAACTGCTTGATGAAAATGAAATTAAATACATCTCTATCATGCATTCAATCGCATTTACGGCAGTTGATATTGCAAAAAGCGTCAACATTCATAGTCGTGACTTGGCAAAAACAGTCATCCTCGATGTAGATGGTGAATTGGCGATGGCCGTTGTCCCCGCCAACTACAAAGTAAATCTGGATATATTACGTCAGACTCTAGATACCAATAATATAAAGCTTGCCGAGGAAACTTCATTTTCTCACCACTTTAAAGATTGTGAAGTCGGCGCTATGCCTCCATTCGGCTGCTTATATGACATGAATGTATACGTAGCTGAAAGCCTTTCTGAAGATGAAAAAATCGCTTTTAATGCAGGCTCACACCTGGAAGTAATTCAAATGAATTACAAAGACTATGAAGCTCTGGTTAAACCCAGCTTTATATTTTTAGATAATTAATGAGTGGAAAATCATGTCTGAGAAACGCAGTAATGACAAAAGCACACAACCAGACACAGCAAACCGCACTAGTAGAGGCTATGAAATAAATAACCAATGGTATTTTGAGTTGAGAGACGGCGGACAGAAGGGTCCATTTGACACAAAAGAAGCCATGCAGAATGAGTTAGATGAGTTTATTAATCTGTATGAGGAAATGAACAAACAGTTTTAAGCTATTAATATCGCTATCAATATGCTGTCATAATTTTGTATTTCCAAACTGATTATTCTAACCAGGCTAATGCCTCGAATGAGTCATTTATTTCTCCTACATATATGCTAGATTGATCATATGTATGTTAGTTTTTCTTATTTAAATAATAACGACTAAACATATTCATAACTAAATGATTATAGAGGTTGTTATGCGGCACAGAGCAGGTGAAGACCAAAACATACCCTTGCGCAACAAACGTTACGTTTGCGTAAACGGCATATGGTTTTTTGAAACGCGTGGCGGAGCCCAAAAAGGCCCATTCGTCAGCAAGCAAGAAATGGAAGCCGAGCTTTTATTTTTTATTCGCGAACAAAAAATGCATGGACAATCACTCCAGCAACCCTCGTAAAACATTATTTAAACTCAGACACTCGAATACGCCCATTTATCATTTTTGATTTACGCTGCATTATTTTTTGCATTTTATCCCAAAACGCCTGTTTCAAGTCAAAGTCCTGAGCTATTGCCGTACCCATTAATAAAATCATTAAGTCGGCACACTCTTCCGCTAACTCTTCAACCGATTTCCCTTTACTCGCACAGGCAGATATCTCTCCCAGCTCTTCCGCCATTAAGGCAATGCGATACATTAATTCTTCACCGCCTGTATTTTTAAAATCATGCTTATCATGAAATGCTTGTACTTCATCAAGCATTTCATTGTAGGAGTCCTTATTCATATTTTTTCTCTCAGAATTTAAATTATTACTAGTTTCGGACAAACTGTCGTGCCGTACAAGCTTTTATAAAACTATACTTAATCTATGGCTACAGGTTAACTCAAAACCATCACTCGATAAAAAGCTAGCGCTTCATAAATACCAGCCTGTGTTTAGCCTTTCAACTGCAACATAGAAAAATGGAGAGCGAAATGAATACAGCCGAAATACACCTCCCTGAAATATGCCTTGATCAAGAAGGATTCTTAACTTCACCTGAAAACTGGAACAAAGAAGTAGCGCTTGTTTTAGGTCATGACTTAGACATAAAAATACTCACCGCCGATCACTGGAAGATCATTGATGCCTTGCGCGCACACTACACACGCTTTGGCGTTGCTCCAACCATTCATAATATTTGTCACAACTTTCATAAAGAGGAAGACTGGGTGCACAAGCTGTTTTTCAACTGCTTAAACGCCTGGCGCATTTCTGGTTTACCCGACCCCGGAGAAGAAGCCAAAGCTTACTTAAGTGATATGTAGTCAAAAAATCTAGTCCGAACTTTGTTTTAGCAAGCGTCTAAAACAAAGCCTCTCTCTATCATCAAACAATCGTTTTGATATCAACCACAAAACAGAGATCACACCAAATCCGGTGCCCGCTGCAATCATAAACATAATTAGTATTTGGTATTTCACCGCCTCAACTGGTTCAGCCCCTGCCATTATTTGACCGGTCATCATCCCTGGCAAACTAACTAAGCCTGCCGCTGCCATCGAATTTATAATAGGAATCATTCCTGCGCGCATCGCCTCACTACGAATATCTGATATAGCTTTATCCGCGCTTTCACCAAGCATTAAACGTTGTTCAATAACAGGGCGCTGCTGCCAGGCAGTTTGCGTTAAACGATCCATACCCAATGCAATGCCTGTCATGGTATTTCCCAATAGCATACCCAATAATGGCACTGCATATTGCGGGCTATACCAGGGATCTGCCTGTATGACAATAAACAAGCTTAAAACGGTAATTAAAAAAGATGAAATAAATAATGAACCAGCGCTAACACCAAATCCCCACCAGCCTTTGAGTTTTCTTTTTTGTCTGGAAAGAATTTCCCAGCCCGCTACTGAAATCATTACAAAACAGATTAACAATATAAAAAAGGGCTGTGTACTTTCAAATAAACTTTTTAACACCAGGCCGATCAACGATAGTTGAATCGTTGTTCTCAGAGCAGCAATATATAACTGCTTTGCAACACCTAGTTTCATATAGGCACTTAACATACCCAACAAAACAACTAAAACTGCTGCCAAACTTAAATCAAAGGCTGTTAACTTAATAAACATATCAACTACCTTCCGCCTCAATAAATAATTGGCCGTATTGAATTGTATATTGCCGTTGACTAATGCGCTTTAACTGCTCGACATCATGACTCACCCAAATTGCACACGCTGGTTTATCTCGGATATATTTCACTACATAATTTTCAAACAACAATTCATTTTCTGGATCCAGATTAGCCGTGGGCTCATCAAGCAATAAAACATTTGGTTGATTCTGCAATAAACG
>Ga0316209_1003684_pt1 | contig 10129 bp, 9 predicted proteins | sample 6monopyrite_MG_FD_204945 | JGI IMG/M metagenome (GOLD analysis project Ga0316209, IMG submission 204945) | Microbial mat bacterial communities from mineral coupon in-situ incubated in ocean water Damariscotta River, Maine, United States -... | ecosystem: Environmental > Aquatic > Marine > Coastal...
ATGCCAGTTCACCCAATTCACGTAGGCAAAGAACATCTATGTGAAATTTATCGGGATCACATCCATTAATGATATTTACAATACCATTTTCCAACCCCCCAGTTCCGAGAGAAAGTACAATATGTAGAATACGTTTCTTCAATATCTTGCCGCCGTTTTTTAATCGCCTTAGGGAATTAACAGATCTAAAAATCAGAACCATTTTTAAGTTCTGGAATCTAATTTAACGATATCCATAAATTGTTATAAGATTCCCAGATAGATACCAAATGTTTTTTCAAATAGTGGAATAGACCTATTTGAGAGACCGACATAAAATTCTTAATTAATGACCGGCGCGTAATTAAAACCGATACTTACTGAATTAGCGTCGCCATTGGTAATTTGTGTCGTTAGACTAGAACTTCTAGAATCTCTTTTCAGAAAAGATAGGTAATAAGACATTGCCGGTGTAGCAAAATAATTAAATCTAAGTCTGTAGGAAGTAATATTGTTAATTACATCGGGATTACTAACGGATTCGATAGTATTCCGATTCTTTCGATAGTTAAATGTAACATTAGTTTGAGGAGCTGAGGAAAAATATTGGTTGAGCGAATAGGCGATGGAAATATTTCCGCCATTACGACGTTCATTGTTATTACCAATCGGATTTTCGAAATCAGTAGTGAAAAACTGAACAGCTCCACTTACCAACTCTCCATCTACAGTATATGCCAAGTTGCCAGATTTTACCTTTCGAACACCTCCAAAAGACCCAAGCTGATCGTCAACAATAATCGTGCTATCAATAAAATTTCTCCTTAGAATTAAATTGACGCCTTTTCTATAGCTAATATTTAAGTTGCTTCGCGGATTTAACTGACGAACATAAAACATATTATATATATTGGTATTAAATTCTTGATCTAAGGCGTTAATGACATTCGCTGTTCCAAATTCAACTTGAATCTGATTGAAACGCCCTCTGCCAACCCATCTTAGAGATGCATTCTCCTGAAGGAAATCTCCACCGGTTGTTACACTTTTGAATTTAGTATCAATTGAACTCAATATCAGGGCAATTTCGGATGACTCATTGAGCGATTTCTCATATCGTATTTCTCTATTAAGATTAACTGAACCTACCGACTGTTGACCGACCTGAACATTCGTAGGCCCGTTACGAGAAGTGTCAACATAAGTAAACTCTGTAAAAAGAACATCCGTTGCACTTAACTGGAAAAAATATGTGGGCCGAGCGGAGAGAACATTTACGTTAACCAAATTGCCAACATCTTGCAACGCAAAACGATTCCTTGGAACTTGCGATGCATCGTCTCTCAATAAAAATTCAAAGTTGGAACTTGGAGACAAATAATTAACGCTCGCGGATATTCTACCTCGATCTTGAGTCGCCACTTCATCGATTGAAAACCATTCTCTAGAAAGCGAACCTGATATATCGGTTAACCAAGTGCCGTCACCTTCTGAAGTAAATGAAAAAGTACCCCCAGAAATCAAAGCTGTTCCTGATAATTGCTGTGCGTTTTGGGTTAGATTATCACTTTGCCTAATAGCAGAAAATAGCGAATAACCAATATTAACCGCATAAACTGGAACTGTGTAAATTACAAAAGAGACTGCAATGATCAACAAGCGAAACAATTTCATTCGTACTCCTAAAATTCGTTTAAAACTATTCCGGCTAGTTTTTCTTTTCCAATCGACAGAACTGCTTGACGAATTCCGTCCTCTGTTGCTTTTCCATAAGGGACTACCAAAATGACTTTATCACTGGTGCCCAATAAAATTCGTGTGTCGGCTGATTGGCTTATCGAAGGAGCATTAATAAAAATGTATCTTTCTGGATACCTTTCTAGCACGCTGGCGATGGTTTCTTTCATGCGTGCGTCACTAAAATGTTCAGCAGAACTCTCAATATTTAAACCCACTGGAATATATCGTAGCCTATTTATTGGAGTTTCATATATTATTTCATCGAGAGCAACGTCGCTAGACCGAATAAAATCCACTAAACCAAATTTAGGCTCTATCCCAAAAATATTATCAATTTCTGAATTATTGATATCAGCGTTTATCACAAGAGAAGTTTTTCCTTCATCTAGCGCAAGAGTCGCCGCTAAATTTGCGATAACCATACTGGCGTTAAAATTTGCTGAAACTGAAGTCACTAAAGTGACGAAATTCTTTTGTCCAGCATACTCGACCAACTTAGTTCTTAAATTTCGATATTCGTTTATAAGCTTTGTATCAGTTGTTGCTTTTGAAATAAATCCCAACTCAGCAAGTTCTTCTTGAGAATAAAGTCTCTTTTGTTTCATTTTTGCGATATTTTCTTTAGCAGAGACAATTTTATTCGAGCTTATCATTCCATCTTGATCAGCTCTACCTACGATATCGCCAATATCATCGGGAGTGTTTTTATTCTTATTATGGCTCTGTTCTTTTTTGTTTTTTAAAAAAGCAGACTCTATGATACTCATAATTTATCCTGTATTTTAAGCCAAATTTCGAAGGCATAAACGGACCAAACAAGAGCAACTATTGTCGCAACAGCTATTTGAGACCTCAACTCCGCACGTTTCTCATATTTATTTTTTATTTGATAAACATTCGCAAGAACGGGTAGTTGCAATTTTTCTAGAATCACTTGCGGGTCTCTAATCTTTTGATCAATAAGTGCTAAACCAAATACCAAAACTAAGGGCGCACCGAGACTAACAATGAAGCCTAAAATTATTAGGTGTAGAAATCTTACACCATTCGATTTAACGGGTAAGTATGCCGCTTCTTGTATTCTTGCGTTTATTCCCTGTTGAGCAACATCCATATCCTTAGAAATTCTAGCACTCTCCCTTTGCGCAATTAATTGATTATATTTTGTAGTGTTGACTGCCGACTCTCGGGTTAATTCTGAAATTTCAGCTTCAACGGCATTAATTCTGTTTACTTTTTCTCGTTCCTTTTTTAAAAGTAAAAAAAGTTGTTCTTTCCTTGAATTCAATGTTGACGTTTTCGTTTGGGTTCTCAGTATTTCGCTTCTTAAGGTCTGTGCTATTGGCGAATCAGCCAGTTCTTCTTTGCGGTAAGTTTTCTTTGCACTTCTGGATTCTATTTCTGATTTTATTTGGTCGGTTGTGGTCGCTATTTGTGTTTTAATTTGAATAATATCGGGATACGTATCTTTATAAATTAAACGCAGATCTTCCAGTTTGACTTTTAATTCAGAGATCCTTACTCGTAACAAATTTTCTCTATTGATGCTTGCGGTGTTTTCTGCACCTCCCCCACCTGATAGTTGCTCACGTTGAGCGGCTAGTTTAGATTTTTGACCTAGTATTTCTATATCAAGATCTTCTATATTACGCGTTAAAGTCAAAATACGTTCATTCGTAACCCTCATTGCTCCCGGTGTGGAGTCGACATTTTTTTCTCTAAATTCTTTAATCGCTAAGTCAGCATCCTTTAGTTTCGCTCTATACTTTTCGGCTTGAGTATTTATAAAAACATACGCCGATTCACTTTCTCTCTGCTTTATTAGATTGCTTTCTCTAATAAATATTTCCGACATTGACTTTGTTGCCAAATATGCTCGTTCAGGGTCACCGTCTCTAAAACTAATTTTGACGATATTTTTACCTTGATTTTTTATTTCGGTTCGAGAACGAATATTCTCAGTAAGAGTCGCTATTTCTTTCGCAGAAGTTTCACTATTTATCCAACCGCCAATGGTTAAAACTTCTTTTAGGCTGGTTCGACTACTCATCATAGACCGCGCGAGCTTCAAAGGTTCAGTTAGAGCAGTTGTTTGTGCTGTGCCTTCCATCAGCGGGCGAATAATATTTCTGTCGTCCACGATTATAGTTGCCGAAGATGTGAATGTTTGTGGCCACTTCGCAGCTAACAAAGCGAAAGAAATAGCGACCAATACGTATACACTAACAGCAAGCTTTTTCCTGGCCCAAACTTCTTTAAGAACCATTCTGATGATAAATTCAATGCCTTTATTCATTTAACAATCCTTAAAAAACTCTTTCTGGCACAGACAATATATCTCCGGGTTCAATAGCGTAATTTGTCCTCATGTCGCCATTATCAAATATATCTTCTAGTTCAATTTCTATTGATTCTAATTTTCCGTCGATGCGTCTAAATAACTTGGTTCGGTTTGCCGAAGCAAAATCATTAAGACCGCCTGCAGCTAAAACAATATCTAGCACTGTCATACCTTGTCGGTAAGTTATTGACTGTGGATTACGAACTGATCCCGTTATTCTGACACGAGAAAGATATTCATGACTTCGAAGGGCGACTAAGATAACTGCGACGTTTGGCTGTTTAATGTATTCCGCCAACCTATTCGTGATCTCAACAGCGACATCATTGGGTGCTCTTCCTCCCGCTAGTACTTCGCCTATTAATGGAACTGATATTTTGCCATCGGGTCTTACTGGCACGGTTATCGATAAATCTGGATGCTTCCAAACGTTTACCTGCACCTGATCGTCTACGCCAATCAAATAGTTTGCCACCAGCAATTTTTTGTTTTCGTTCAACTCTGGTCCGTAACTAATCTGTTTTGGTGCATCTGCACAACCAAGTGTGATGATTGCAAACATAGTCACTATCAATATTCTTTTTATATTTTTCATAAGTTTGTCCTTATCTGGCCCCTTTTCTCAATAATATCACTTCAACGGTCTGTAATAACACTAAAATATCCATTATTAGGGAATGATTCTTAACATAATAGAGATCATATTGAAGCTTTCGCATCGCGTCATATTCATCCGCGCCGTAAGGATATTTGAGCTGTGCCCAACCGGCTAATCCCGGCTTCACTCGATGTCTGGTAGAAAAAAATGGAATTTTTCCTTCCAAAACTTCGACGAACTCAGGTCTTTCTGGTCGAGGTCCAACAAGACTCATATCCCCTTTTAAAATGTTTATTACTTGAGGTAATTCATCAATTCTTACTTTTCTTATAAATTTACCAACTCTGGTAATTCTTGCATCATTCTCAGTGGCCCATTTTGCTTCTCCTTTTTTCTCAGCATTCACCACCATACTTCGAAATTTTAGCAACTGAAAATGATTACCATTTAAACCGACCCTTTCTTGTCGATAAAAGATTGGACCTGAAAAATTATTCTCTACGAAAATAAGCAAAGCAGTTATCATTAAAAAAGGAGACATCATCAGAACAATTAATAAACTGACGAATATATCGAACACTCGTTCTAAGAATGCTGCAAAACTTCCTTGCTGGCAGCCATCGCAAAAAATGAGCCAGCTGGGGTTTAAAATATCAGTACGCAGAATTCCAGCTTCTTTTTCCCAAAATGCCACATAGTCCAGCACCTCTATATTCGAAAGTTTGCATTCTAACAAATCATCCACCGGTACTTTTTTCCTTCGATCTCCTACAGCGAGTACTATTTCGTCGATATCATATTCAAGACAGTAAGTGACTAAACATTCTCCTGGATTTATTAAATACTTTTCAGGTACTTTAACTTCTTCATCGCCTGAGTCAATAAAACCATGGATAACATAACTTGCATATTGTGGGGCAAGACTAAGATTTTGTCTTTCTTGAACCTTATCTTTACTTTTATCTAGGTCGATCATATCCAATGCGAGTTCGCCTACACCTAGCACTAAAATCTTCTTTCTCAAAGCCCTACCGTCAATCATTTTAAAAAGAATGGTCCTATAAAAAGTCAAAACGATTACTGCAGAAAAAATCGCAAAGGCAGTGATACCGCGACCAATTAGGATGTTTGGAAATAGGTAGTAAATTACCAAAAGACCTAAGGTACCTATGATGGCACTAAGACTAATTTTTGTAAGAGTGAATGGAAAAAAATGTCTGCCTTGCGTGCTAGGCGTTTGGTATTGCCCCATGGCTAACATTCCAACGAGCATAACAGATGCAAAAATAATTGCTTTAACCGGCATATTTTCTAGGCTTACAATTTGAGGTTGCCAAGCCAGTTCAGAATATCTCAAGTAAATACCGGCGTAAACGGACATGAATAATAATCCGAATTCCGAAACGAGCAGAAATAGAAAAGGTGTTCTTATATGATGATTAAATAACTTCACTGTTGCCATACTTCAACTTCCTTAGGTATGTATCCATACGCCCCATAAATACTTGTGTCACCCTTTATTAACTTCTTAATAAGGGCATTTTTATGTGGACTTAGAGCAACTTAATACTTCTCTAAATCCCTTGTTATTATTTAAATACCAAATGACTAACCACCGACTTTCCGAGTATTCTAAAAGTCAATCTCGGGATCCTACGCAAGCGCAGGATACGAGTCAAGATTTAAATCTTTTTCCGTTTAATTACAATTACTTATAATTTCAGTTTTGCGGTCAAGTGGTTCTTGATTGACAACCATTCTGAATTCAATATTGAAAAAACAACGGTATCTCGATAAGAGCCATCAGCCAGTCTTTGATGATTTCTTAATATTCCATCCTGTTTTGCGCCAATTCGAACAATCGCTTGTCTTGATTGTTGATTCATCCAATGAGTTCGAAACTCTACAGCGATAGCATTTAACTTTTCAAATGCATGGGTTAAAAGCAATAATTTACATTCGGTATTAACTGCCGTTCTCTGAAAACTCTTTGCATACCAAGTGTAGCCGATTTCTAACCGTTTATTGTGGTTATCAACATGACAATATCGAGTGGCACCAATGACTTTGTTTGATTGCAGGTGCCTTACGATGAAAGGAAGGTCACCGTTTTGTTGTTTTTCTTTGAGAGCGAGTTTGATATGCTCTTCGAGCTCAGCTGGCGAGGGTACTCCCGTGTACCAAAGATCCCATAATTCACCATCAGAAGCGGCTTTTTGTATTTCTGAGGAATGTGAGTGGTTTAGTGGTTCTAGCGCAACGACCTTGCCTTTTAAACTCGTTTCCTCAATCCAAAAAGTCAATTAATTACTCCTGTAAAAACAATTGAGCTACGCAAATACAGATTGAAAGTCAATCGTTCAAAAACATAAACCTATTTGACCGTAATTGTTATTTTTTCTGAAATAACTGCAGGGTTATGTGGCAAATGCTGATAATCAGCTAATATTAACTGCAAAGTATGCACACCAGGAGTCAAGGTAACAACAGTTTCAGTTTGCCCTCCTCCAAAATGTTTAACTTCTTTACCAAGTGGCACTTTCAAATTGGGTAATTTGGCGCTATCCACCATTAAGTGATGGTGTCCGGTATTTGCTTTGTCAATCCCAGCAGGCGAAACCCCCATGCCTTTTAGCCCAAAGACTACAGTAAAGGTTTGAGAAACAGTATCACCATTTTTCGGCGAAACAATATAGGACTTAGCTAGCGGGCTAATACTGCTATTCTTTTTATTCTCGTAAGCAAATGTTTCATTGGAAAAGACGCTTGCAATCAAAAATATGCTAATAAAAAACCTCATATAATTTATCCTTTTATTAAAACTTCTATCTCGCAGAATACAAAAATGGTTTTAGCCATTCAAACAGGCTAAAACCATCCAATACAACCTTTCCTTTCTTGAAAAAAATTACCAACCAGTGATTTCTTTTAATGCTGAACCTATATCTGCCAAACTTCGCACGGTTTTGACCCCTGCGTCTTCTAATGCAGCAAATTTTTCATCTGCTGTCCCTTTACCGCCTGAGATTATTGCGCCAGCATGGCCCATTCGTTTACCCGGAGGCGCTGTAACTCCAGCAATATAGGAAACTACCGGTTTAGTAACGCTAGCCTTGATAAAAGCAGCGGCTTCTTCTTCAGCAGTTCCACCAATCTCACCAATCATTACAATTGCTTCGGTTTTGGGATCGTTCTGGAACATTTCTAAAATGTCGATAAAGTTAGAACCGGGGATCGGATCACCACCAATGCCAACACAAGTTGATTGACCGAATCCTGTATCAGTTGTTTGTTTGACGGCTTCATAAGTCAATGTACCCGAACGAGAAACAATACCAACACGACCGGGTTTATGAATGTGTCCTGGCATAATGCCAATTTTGCATTCACCTGGAGTAATCACTCCAGGACAATTTGGTCCAATTAGTTGAACGCCCAATTCATCACATTTTACTTTCGCATCTAGCATATCGAGCGTAGGAATACCTTCAGTGATACACACAATCAATTTTATGCCGCTGTTTGCCGCTTCTAGAATTGAATCTTTACAAAATGGTGCTGGTACATAGATAACAGATGCTTCAGCGCCTGTTTTTTCGACCGCCTCTTTCACCGTATTAAACACCGGTAAACCGAGATGAACTTGACCACCTTTACCAGGTGTCACTCCGCCAACCATTTTAGTGCCGTATTCAATCGCTTGTTCTGAGTGAAAAGTTCCTTGAGAACCGGTAAATCCCTGACAGATCACTTTGGTATCTTTATTGATTAATATGCTCATTTATTTGCCCTCCGCAGCAGCTACAACTTTTTGAGCGGCATCCGCTAAACCGGTCGCTGCGATGATATTTAAGCCACTATCTGCAAGTACTTTACGGCCTTTTTCAGCGTTATTTCCTTCTAAACGAACTACAACGGGCACTTCGACTCCGACTTCTTCAACTGCACCAATAATGCCTTCTGCAATCAAATCACAGCGTACAATTCCGCCAAAGATATTAACCAGAACCGCTTTGACATTATCATCGGTTAAGATGATTTTAAAAGCTTCAACAACTCGTTCTTTGGTTGCACCACCGCCTACATCAAGAAAGTTGGCCGGCGAGCCACCATGCAAATTAACAATATCCATGGTTCCCATGGCTAATCCTGCACCGTTGACCATACAGCCAATGTTTCCATCGAGTGCGACGTAGTTAAGCTCAAAAGATGCTGCGAGCGCTTCTCTTTCGTCTTCTTGAGAGGGATCATGCATATCTCGTAATTTAGGATGACGATAAATAGCGTTACCGTCGATACCAATTTTTGAATCTAGGCAATGTAAGTCACCAGCTTCGGTAATAACCAGAGGATTAATTTCCAATAACGCTAAATCCAAGTCGTGGAATAACTTCGATAACTGCATAAAAATGTGGGTAAACTGTTTGACCAATTTACCTTCTAAACCGAGTTTAAAAGCAAGCTCTCTGCCTTGATAAGGCTGCGCGCCAACTAACGGATCGATGGCTGCTTTGTGAATTTTCTCCGGTGTTTCCTCCGCCACTTTTTCTATTTCTACACCGCCTTCTGTCGACGCCATAAATACCACTCGGCGTGTCGACCTATCTACCACAGCGCCGAGGTATAATTCATCGGCGATATCGGTACAGTCTTCTACTAAAATTTTTGCAACAGGTTGGCCATTTGCATCAGTTTGATAAGTGACTAGATTTTTTCCTAACCATTTTTGAGCAAATTCTTTGGCCTCTTCTTTAGAAGTGATCAGCTTAACGCCGCCCGCTTTTCCGCGGCCCCCGGCGTGAACTTGGGTTTTAACGACCCATTTATCACCGCCAATTTGACCGGCTGCTTCAAATGCCGCTTTAGGGGAATCGACTGCGATCCCGCTTGAAACAGGTAAACCATACTCTTTGAAAAGCTGCTTGCCCTGATATTCATGTAAGTTCATGATTTTAGTCCAATAATTTAAAGTGAATAAAATAGTACGTATTAATTAATTAAATCTATAAGATTAGAATAGACAGTTTTTGGAAATTTGCCCTGTTTTTATGTCAAGAAGCCCACTCTCCAACGGGGAGCAGGCTTCATCAAGTTATTCAAAATAGCTGTCGTTTTAAAGCTCTCTATTAAAGGCCGCGATTCAGCATCATCGAACGAATATGACCGATTGCTTTGGTCGGGTTCAAGCCTTTTGGGCATACACTGACACAATTCATAATTCCGCGACAGCGAAACAAGCTATAAGCATCATCTAACCCTTCAAGGCGAGACTCAGTCTCGGTGTCTCTGCTATCAATAATAAATCGATAAGCTTGCAACAAACCCGAAGGACCGACAAACTTGTCTGGATTCCACCAAAATGATGGGCAAGCTGTGCTACAACAGGCGCACAAAATACATTCGTATAGACCATCGAGTTTTTCGCGATCTTCGGGCGTTTGTAAATGCTCTCGAACAGGTTGCTCATCGTT
>Ga0316209_1003685_pt1 | contig 10128 bp, 6 predicted proteins | sample 6monopyrite_MG_FD_204945 | JGI IMG/M metagenome (GOLD analysis project Ga0316209, IMG submission 204945) | Microbial mat bacterial communities from mineral coupon in-situ incubated in ocean water Damariscotta River, Maine, United States -... | ecosystem: Environmental > Aquatic > Marine > Coastal...
ATGCGCATTATAATCTTATCGTAAAATTACTGAATGACCGTTTTGGCATCCAAACCAGGGGAGGGTGCTCTTGTGCTGGCACTTATGGACACTTTTTACTTCATGTAAATGAGTTGACCTCAAAAGCAATAGAGCAGAAAATTTTGGAAGGTTGTTTAATGGAAAGACCTGGATGGGTACGAATGTCGATACACCCAACTATGAGAACTACAGAAGTTGATTTTATTTGTGATGCCATTGAAAAAGTAGCGGCCAATTATAAGATTTGGGGAAAGGACTATATTCAGAACAGCATAAAAAACGAGTTTGAACACAAAGACGGTAACTTACAAGAGCAAGAATTAGTAAGCAGCTGGTTCAATTCTTGATTTACCTTTTTATTCCATACTTGAAGGCGTAATGGTGAAATTATAAGCGTATGGTTTGGGCGATATCGTATATGCATCATGTACCAAGCGTCCCCATGAGGTATCGCCACCTACACCCATTTGTTGCAAATCGATATTCCATTGTACGGTTTCGCCAATTTTAATTTCAGCTCCATGTTTAGAGGTAACGGGTACCAAACCAGATGCTGACTTTGTCGCCTCATTAGTATTAAAATCAATCTCTGTCATCGCAAAAGGCCATACACTGGCATTCAACAACTGTTCTGATGACACTTTAAGTGCCAAGGCATTAGATGAAACTTCCATCCATCGTACATCTGTTTTATTTCCGGTTTCCTGGGGTCTTGGATAACGATGGAATTGGTCGATGATCTTACCAGTATACAAGCCCGTTTTCACGCCAGTTTTTCTGTCCCAGTAACTTTCTTCAGGCCCATTGCCATACCAAGAAACTTCTTTATAATCATTCGCTAAAGCGAGATACATACCCAAACGAGGGATGTTAGGTAAACCTTCTTTCATCGGCATAAATTTGTAAGCTACAGCTAATTGCCCGTTGGGTTGTAATGAATACCAAACCAATACTTTGGCCTCATGACCTGGAAGGTCATAACTCACCTGATAAATAACCTTATTTTCAATATTAATAGGTTTACTTACCAAAGAGGCTTGGTAATTATACGAAGCTTCTTGCCATATTTTGGCCCATTTATCCATACCATTACCCAAATCGTTATCGGTTGGTGGTCGCCAAAAGTTAGGGCGAATAGGTTGTGCGGTAATCTGCTCGCCTCTATGTGACCATGATACAATTTCCCCTGTCTTAACATCGATTTTTAAGTTTACATTATTGTTCACTACTTCAATTTCCGATGCTGACGATTTAATTTTTAAACGTACACCCTCGAGAACTGGTTTCGTGGTTTTTTGTACATCCTTGTTAAGTACAAATTGGTCCCAGGCTACTTCATGTCCCTTGGGAATCATTGTCGTAGTTTCCTTTTGAAGTAAACTTACCTCAAGAATATATTCATTATTAGCTTCAAAAACGGTTGGAATTTTATCAAAATATGCAATTAATGATTGCCTGGGTTGTACATTCAAACTGGGATTTGTTTGTTGTCCCATTTCTTTGCCATTCTTCAATATTTTAACTCTTATTTCCTTGTCTGAAAGATCTGAGAAGAAGTTTTTGTTCTCAATTACAACTACGCCATTTAAGTCATACTTAAATTGTACTGGTTCATAAACTTTTTTCACTTCAGATAAATGTGGATGCGGATTTCGGTATGGATCTACCAAGCCGTTATTGAGGAAATTTCCATCTGTAGGCAAATCTGGATGAAAGTCCTGTCCGTAAGCTAGATACGGTAACGCTTCTTCATTTTTATATTCCAAACTTTGGTCTACCCAATCCCAAATAAAACCACCTTGAAGATTGGGATATTTTTCGATGATATCCCAATAATCCTGAAGATTTCCCACTGAATTTCCCATAGCATGGGCATACTCAATCATTATTGATGGTTTGTCGGAGTCCGATTTACCATGTTCAATCAAGAATTCCGGTTTAGGATACATTGGGCAGTATAGATCTGTGTAATCTTCCTTAGCTGCAGGTTCATATTGAACAATTCTATTATCATCAGCTTTTTTGAGCCATTGATAGGTAGCTTTGAAAATTTCACCCTCACCAGCCTCATTTCCCAAGGACCACGAATAAATACTGGGATGGTTTCTATCACGGTAATACATACGCTGTATGCGTGATAAATGGGCTTTATACCATGAAAGCTCATTGCCAATCTGTGTTTTTTCATCAATGGCCAGTGGATGGCTCTCAATATTGGCCTCATCAACAACATAGAGACCGTAGGTATCGCAAAGTTCTAACCAATAAGGATCGTTGGGATAGTGTGAATTTCGAACCGCATTGATGTTGTTCTGTTTCATTAGTGCAATATCCATTTCCATAGATTCCTTGGAAACTACATGCCCGGTATGGGGATCAGTTTCATGCCTATCTACCCCTTTGATGTAAATGGCCTTACCGTTGATCAGTACTTGGCTATTCTTTATTTCGACCCTTTTGAAACCGACTGTCCTGTTTAGATATTGGCTGTTTTTTAGATTGATTTCATCTTCCAAGGATATCTTCAAAGTATATAAATTAGGTTCTTCTACAGACCATTGCCTTACTTCTTTTAGGATATCATTAAATACAACATCGATGATTGAATCTTTTGGAATTTCAATCGTTTTTTCAGTAGCGGATATAGATTTATTCCCGTCCAACAATTCTAAGGCAACAATTCTGGAAACAACATCATTTGTTGTGTTTTTTAAGGATATCGTTCCTCTGAATATCCCATTAGAATAAGAATCGTCCAAATTAGTGTAGGCATGATAGTCCGATATAAAAGCCTTTGGTTGGGAATAAAGATAAACATCGCGTTCTATACCACTCATACGAAGCATATCCTGACTCTCTAAGTAGCTGGCATCACTCCATCGAAACATTTGTATAGCAAAAACATTTTTACCTTCTTTTAAGTATGGGGTGATGTTGAATTCTGCCGGCGTTTTGCTTCCTTGTGAATAGCCCACATACTTTCCATTAACATATAAATACATGGCTGACTTAGCGCCCGCAAAATGAATGATAATATCTTCTGAAAGAAATTCTTTGCTCAATTTTATTTCCCTGCGATACGTTCCAACGGGATTATAATCTTTGGGCGCTTGAGGCCATTCGGTATCAAATGGATATCGTTCATCCAAATAAATGGGGTAGTCATAACCTTCTACCTCCCAATTGGCGGGAACTGGAATTGTTCCCCAATCAGAATCATCAAAAAGTGTATTTTGAAAAGTTGTTGGTCGTTTTTTTGGGTCTTTAACAAAATGGAATTTCCACTCCCCATTTAGGCTTAAAAATCGATTGGATTCTTCTTTATTCAAGATTTCCGGGGATTCAAAACTAAAATATGTAGCTCTTGGAGGTAATTTATTCTCTTCGAATATTTGATGGTTATAGTGGTTTTCCTGATTTGCAACGGCATTTAAAGACTTTTTTTTGCAATTGAACAAAACCAAGGCTCCGATAAGTATGTAAAATAATTTTTTCATTTTGAAGTAAATTGTTCTGGTTTCATAAAATCTTCATGAAGAATCTTCTTAAGGTAAAAAACCAACTCTTTGGCATTCTCTATGGTAAAAACTAAAGGTGGTTTTATTTTCAGGACGTTATGGTCAGGACCATCTGTACTCATTAAGATACCGTGATCCTTCATTCGATTGGCCAAATAATTTGTTTGTGCTTCAAGTGGATTCAGTTTGTTATCCACCAATTCTATACCCAAAAAGAGTCCTTGACCGCGAACATTCCCAATAATTGGAAATTCGATGGCAAGTTTATGTAATTCGGACTTTAAGAATTCACCCACTTCGAATGCATTTTTCTGAAGTTTTTCTTGTTTGACAACGCGAATAACCTCCGCACCAATAGCACAGGAAACAGGATTGCCACCAAAAGTGTTGAAATACTCCATGCCATTGGCAAACTTTTCGGCTACCTCTTGGGTACAGGCAACGACCGCCAAAGGATGTCCGTTACCTAAAGGCTTGCCAATAGTTACAATGTCGGGAATTACATTGTGTAATTGAAACCCCCAAAAAGTTTTTCCCATTCTGCCACAACCTACTTGTACCTCGTCAGAAATGCATATTCCACCAGCTTTTCTAATGTACTGATAAGTCTGTTTCAAGAATCCTTCAGGAAGTTCAATTTGACCACCACAACTAATGATTGGTTCTATAATAAAAGCAGCAACTCCACGGCCTTTTTTATGTATATCCTCAACCTGTTTCTGTACTTCTTTTGCATACAATGGTCCTGTATTCTTTCCTCTGTATTTACCTCTAAATGCATCGGGTAAAGGAAAAATATGGGTGTGTGTAGGAGCACCTTTCCCACCTTTGCCATCGAATTTATAAGAGCTAATGTCTATACACATATTGGTATTGCCATGATAGCCCACCTCAGACGCAATAATATCCCGTTCTCCAGTTGCTGCCTTCACCATTCGTATGGCCAATTCATTGGCTTCACTACCTGAATTGACAAAATGCAATACACTCAACTTATCTGGGAGCGTTTCTAATAACTCTTTCGCTAATGCATTGATGTTCTCATGTAAATAACGTGAGTTTGTATTGATCAAGGCCATTTGTGATTGGCCCGCTTTTACAACTCTTGGATGTTCATGACCCACATGGGCAACATTGTTGACTGTGTCCAAATAACTTCGGCCGAACTGATCGAGTAAATACTGACCATTGCCGCGAACCATTTTTATAGGCACTTTGTACTGTAAGCTGAGACTTTTTCCCAAGTGTTTATTGCGATAGGCAATTAGTTCTTCATTGGTTAAATCAATTTTAGAATCAAGCTCCATGGATTTGAATAGCATATTGGGGTCGGGACAAATACTTTTCCAAACGTTGATTTGATTGAAATAGGCTACTCCAGGGTAATCTACTTTGTAATCCAACATTGAAAGCATAACCTGAAAGTGGAGGTGAGGGGCCCAATTGCCATTTTCAGGATAATTGCCCAAATTACCAATTTGGTCACCGGCTTTTAGTTTATCCCCAATTTTATGTTTTGTGGCGCTGGCAACAGATAAATGCCCGTATAAAGTATAGAATTCCACATCATTGAAATTGTGTTTTAAGACTACCAATCCGCCATATTCCTTATCACCTTTATCATTGACCGCTATTACAACTTCACTGGCGAATAGTGAATGAATAGGTGTTTCGGCGGGTAGCCAATAATCAATACCCAAATGTATCGTTCGCTTTTCCTTACCACTATTGCCAATTTTGTCATAAGCAGATGAAGTATAAAGTGGTCTTGGCTCCAAGTATCCACCGGCTATTATTTTTGTTGGATGTTTTTTCTGAAGCGCATCAATCTTAAATTGAAATAGATCCAAATCATTGAATTCGCTTTGATGCCCAATCCAAGGGCTCGAAACACTTAAATCCAAGGGAAACACCCCGTCTGATTTTACGGTAGGGAATAACTTCTCTAAACCAAAACTGTTATTTGCTATCCAATCTTTGAACTTGTTAACTTTGGGGTGGGCATCAAAACCACAGGCTTCCCGAAAGTTGAAACAAGCAAAATCAGGACTTATTTTTCGCCACTTTTTCAGGACTTCCCAAGCTGGTTTATCACTGATCAACAAATATTCATTATCGGGTTCCTTCACTTTGTTCAAAGCCGACTTTGTAACCGAAATGATCAATCGCATAGCAATGGCAGCGTATAAATGTTGCAATTCCAATTCCAATAGTGGGAAGGTGCCATGATACCCTCTAATTATAGGCAATGCCGCCTGTAAGGGGTCATTGTGATGCATGATGGCATAGGCACAAGCTATGGCCACATCATTGATTATTTGTGTATGTACTGCATCACCATAATCTATGGCTGCTTTAACTATCGGACTTACTAATTCATCAGAAACAATAACATTATTATCATTGGCATCATTATGAACCACTGACCTTCTAAGTTTGCTATAGGTTTTATATTCTTCTTCAAACTTGATCTGAAAGTAGGCTATGATATCTTTTTTATCATCTTCAAATAAATCCAAGTGTTTTTTGGTCCATAGTGATTGGGCTATATCCCATTCAAATTCACGACTGGCCATTGGGTGTTCAAACCCCATTAAAGAACCGGTTAATTTTCCGCATTGTTCTCCTAAGCTTGTTCGTAAATAATCTAATTGTGGGTTGACGGAGCTCCATATTCTACCCGAAATCCAGCTGAGCAAACGAACTTTGCGCGAATTCCCAAATTCATCAACATATTCAGAAATGCCTTTACCATTAACGTCCAAACTAACTTTGGGTGCAATAATATCGATTTGCTTCGCTTCAATATGTTGAAGCAGGTTCTGTTGAAAGTCAAGATATGCTTCATTCTCGTTGGGTCGCGAGACCTTTAGAATATACCCCTCGCCATTTTCAATTTTCAATCTAAAGTTAAAATCCAATTCCCCAGGCAATGCAGATGCTTTTCCTTTGATATTGAATAATTCTAAAGCCAATTTCTCAGCTTCATCCGGTGTTACTTTTATTGCGGGATAATCAATCATTTTTATTGCATTGGTAATAGCTGGGTTACAATCCTAAAAAAGCTTAAAAAGACTAATTTAAACTTAAAAATAAGGGTATTTTAAAAGTAATCACAATAAACATTTTTAATTTGGATTTAGGACGTTATTTTTGAGATAACCAAAAGAATTAATAAGGCGCTACCAGATAATAATGATCAAAGAACTGCAAGAAAATTACGGACATCTTTTTGAAGAGGCATTGATAAATGAAATTATCCAGACAGGAACGTATCGGGAAATTCATGAAGGTCATAAACTTATGGAAATTGGCGATTATGTAAAGTCCATGCCACTGCTGATATCCGGAGTTATTAAAGTACTAAGGGAAGATGGTGATGGTGATGAATTACTATTATATTTCCTCGAGCATGGCGATACTTGTGCCATGACCCTAACCTGTTGCGTGGGGCAAACTAAAAGCGAGATTAGGGCTATTGCGGAAACCAATACAAAACTGATTATGGTACCAGTCCAAAAAATGGAAGAATGGTTGGCAAAATATAGTAGTTGGCGCAATTTTGTGTTACAGAGTTATCATAATAGGTTAAATGAAATGCTGGAAACTGTGGATAGTATTGCCTTTCTAAAAATGGATGATCGACTGTTAAAATATATTAAGGACAAGGCCCGTGTAAACAATGAAAGTACAATATCTACCACACATCAGCATATTGCTTATGAATTACATACTTCCAGGGTAGTTGTTTCAAGATTGCTTAAAAAACTTGAGAATCTGGGAAAAATAGAACTTCATAGAAATCAGATTAAATTAATCGATGCGTAATTATATATAGCCTTGGACTATTAAAGTGAATCAAATTTTTTGTTCAATGTTTATATTAAAGACTGATAATTATCAGTCTTTTTTAGTTTGGAAGTTCTGAGATTTGTAACCAATGTTACTTTACATTCCATTTTTCGATTATAATTTTATACCGTTAACTATACAATCTTGGTTACATGAGAATTGAACAAATTTATACGGGCTGTTTATCCCATGCAGCGTATTATTTGGAGAGCAATGGCGAAGCTGCCATTTTTGACCCATTACGCGAAGTTCAACCCTATATTGATAGCGCTAATAAAGATAATGCCAAGATCAAATTTGTTTTTGAGACACATTTTCATGCTGATTTTGTCAGCGGCCATTTAGATCTTAAGAAAAAAACAGGAGCGCAGATTGTGTTCGGCCCTACTGCAAAACCAGGTTATGATGCCCTTGTCGCTAACGACAACCAAGTTTTTGAGATTGGGGATTATAAAGTGAAGGTTTTGCACACTCCGGGACACACTATGGAGAGTACTACTTATTTATTGATTGATGAAAAAGGGGAGGAGCACGGAATTATAACTGGGGATACGTTGTTCATAGGTGATGTTGGTAGACCAGATTTGGCGCAACATGTGGTTTCTGAGTTAACTGAAGAAAAATTGGCGGGTCATTTGTACGATTCATTGCGTAATAAAATAATGCCCCTCAATAATAAGCTTATCGTGTATCCAAATCATGGTGCAGGATCTGCTTGTGGTAAAATGATGAGTAAGGAAACCACCGATACGTTGGGACATCAAAAGAAGGTGAATTACGCACTAAGACCTGAAATGACCAAGGATGAATTTATAAAAGAGTTGCTAACGGGTTTAACCTCGCCGCCGGCGTATTTTCCACAGAATGTGCTGATGAACATAAAAGGTTATGAAAGTTTGGACACTGTATTGGAAAGAGCTATTAAACCACTATCTCCCAAAGCTTTTGAAGCGGCTGCCAATGAAACGGGTGCCCTCATGCTCGATACTAGGGATCCTGATGATTTTGCCAAGGGTTTTATACCAAATAGCATCAATATAGGTCTAAAAGGGAATTTTGCACAGTGGGTTGGTGAAATGATTACCAATGTAAAGCAGGAAATCCTTTTGATTACCTATCCCAATAAAGAAGAAGAGGCCATAACCCGATTATCAAGAGTAGGGTACGACCACACTATCGGATTCTTAAATGGTGGATTTGAAAATTGGAGAAATTCAAATAAGGCATTTGAAAAAGTAGGCAGAATTACCTCAGAAATTTATGCAAAGGCCTATCACGCAGAGATGCCATTGGTATTTGATGTTCGCAAAAAAAATGAATATAACTCAGAACATGTAATAGGGTCAATCAATGTTCCCTTGAATGAATTAAATAGGCATTTGGCCCAGTTTCCGAAAGAGGCACCTTTTGTCATTTATTGTGAAGGAGGTTACCGCAGTATGATAGCGGCTTCAATCTTAAAACAAAGAGGGTGGGATGATTTTGTTGATGTGAATGACGGTTATGTGGGTATTGCTGGAACAAATATTGATAGGTCAGAATATATTTGTCCGACTACCATGCTGTAGCTCTGACAATAGTTTGTTCAATTTGGATGTATGGGAGCAACTATTATAAAAATGGATTTTCCCAATTACAAAGAAAATAAAATTAATATAAAAAATATGTCATTTTTAAGTTCACTTTTTGGGGGTAGTGCCCTTAACTCGGATAAGTTCGAAGTCCTTGATAAAAACGCTTTTAAAGCTGCTATTCAGCAAAAGAAAGTACAATTGGTCGATGTTAGAACTCTCAGGGAATATAAGGGCGGGCATATTGGTAAAGCAATAAATATAGACCTTTTCCAAGGCGGAAGTTTTAAGCAGGCTATTGAAAAATTAGATAAGAGCAAACCTGTTTATCTATACTGTAGGTCAGGAAGTAGAAGTAAAAAGGCGGCCAAAAAAATTTTGGATATGGGATTTGAAAAAGTATATGATCTAAAAGGTGGTTATATGCAGTGGTAATAGACCATTTAAATAATAATTCGGAACTAATACGCTTTCGAATAAAATAGTAGCGCAAATAAAATAGTTATGAAATGAGCCATAGGATGGAACGTGAAGAAAGTGTCATGAAGACATTTTTAGTGCCAGCCCAGCCCATGCGTTGGCGATACAAACCGAAATCGAAGATTCACGAACACCAATATTTAAATTGAAAATTCGTGAGTAAATGATGATTGGCGAATTACACCCGCCTGAATGGAACGGGTAGGTATGACCTATTAAAACAAATAAATATCAGCAGATGAAAGCATCAATAATAGTACAAAACCTAAAATGTGGTGGATGTGCCTGCACCATCACGAATAAATTATCTGAATTGGAAAACATTTCAGATGTACAGGTTTTAACCGATACTTCTACGGTTTCATTCGCATACGAAGATTTCAGTGATGCCTTAAATGTCAAGGATAAACTAAAAGATTTAGGATATCCCTCAATTGATAGTAAAAACACCCTTGCTTCAAAACAAAGTCGTACCTAAGCTGTGCTACAGGAAAAATGTCAAAGAAATGAAAATAGTATACGTGCTGGCCATACTCTTGGTTATTACAGGTTGTAAAGACGCCAAGAAATATGAATATACAAAAGCAGATAGATCGGATACCCTTGCTGTTATAGCTTCTGAATCGCATCCAGGAAGAAAAATCATGGAAACCGAGTGTTACATATGCCATAATCCTAAAGTCGCT
>Ga0316209_1003686_pt1 | contig 10127 bp, 12 predicted proteins | sample 6monopyrite_MG_FD_204945 | JGI IMG/M metagenome (GOLD analysis project Ga0316209, IMG submission 204945) | Microbial mat bacterial communities from mineral coupon in-situ incubated in ocean water Damariscotta River, Maine, United States -... | ecosystem: Environmental > Aquatic > Marine >...
AGGGAGACAGCAAATGTCTGACGCTCATAAGGGAACGGGCCGCTTCTCCTACGACGGACTCGAGCGGGATCTCCACGAACGCGCGAGATTGGGCATCCTGACTTCGTTGGTGGCGAACCCGGAGGGGCTGTTGTTCACGGAACTCAAAGACCTGTGTGCTCTGACCGACGGGAATCTGAATCGGCACATCGGCAAGCTGAAGGAATCCGGCATGGTCGAAGTTTGGAAAGGATTCAAAGACAACCGGCCTCAAACACTGTGCCGCATCACGAAGGCCGGGCGAGCCCGCTTTCTCGAATACATCGCGGTCCTCGAACAAGTCGTCGAAGACGCCGCAGCGGCCGAACACGCCCAGAAAACGAAACCCCTCAAAGGCTGGACCCCCATCTAGCCAGCTTCCAGCTGGACCGGGTGGCGGTCGGGTTCTCGGGACGGCGCGGTTGTGGGCTGGCTGCCGCATGAATGTCGCGCTGGTGGTTCTCTCCAACTGTTTCAAACATGGTTCGTATTACTTAACGCCTTTTAACTTTGCATTGCAGAGTACTCTTTAGGAGAAATGTCACATGAAGGTCATCAAAGCCGAAGCCATGGGATTCTGTTTCGGAGTCCGCGACGCAATTGACGTGGCAGACTCGATTCCGAACCCCGACGAGGTCACGATTCATGGAGAACTCGTTCACAATCCTGTCGTGTTGTATGAACTGAACGAGTCCGGGTTCCGGATCGCTGCTGAAACGAACCGCGACGTGCCGGAAACGGACCACGTGATGATCACCGCGCACGGCATCAGCGATCATGAACGCGAGCGGCTGACAAGCGCCGGAAAGACACTGATTGACACAACATGCCCGCTGGTCGGACGAGTCCATCGGGCGGCGAAAACGTTCGCGCGTCAGGGCTATCTTGTCGTGGTGATTGGTCGACCGGGGCATGTCGAGGTGCGAGGCATCGTGGAAGATCTTGAAGACTACGCGGTCGTGCCGGATGTCGACGCCGTGCGGTTCTTTGCAGCAACCCACATCGGCATTGTCTGCCAGACGACGATGCCACCGGATGTCGTCGAACGCGTCCGGCAGAAGATTTCACGCCAGAACCCCGAGTCACTGGTTCGGTTCATCGACACCGTCTGCCAACCGACACGCGATCGCCAGATTGCCGTCGATCGTCTCGCGAACCTGGTTGATATCGTCGTGGTCGTTGGCGGCAACAATTCGAACAACACACGCCAATTGGTTCGCCGAGTTCAGACTGCGGGCAAGCGAGCGATCCACATCGAATCGGCTGCTGATCTGCGTGACTACGGCTTTCTGGGTGTGTCAGCAGTGGGATTGACTGCCGGGACCTCGACACCAGATTCCGTCATCGACGAAGTCTACTCCTCACTGTCATCGATCAAGGAGCGAAGAGATGCAGTCCTCAGCACAGCCAGTTGAAACCTGTTGCACGTCGTCCGCCGATTGGATTCGCTACTTCGAGTCCAACCGGTGGGATCCTGATTCGCTTGTGGAAAACAAGGACGTCGAATTGTCCCGTCGAGCGAAGACGGCCATCGCGAAGTCGATCCAAACGTTCCAACTCGGCGAAAGCGGCGAGGGAAAACACTTTCTGAAGTGCGCCCGGCGCTGGGCGGAGGAGACCGGCGATCACGACTACGTCACCGCGTTGGAACTGTTCATCAAAGAAGAGCAGAACCACGCCGCCGCCCTGGCAGCATTCATGGCCCGGGCGGGCATACCACGCCTTGAGAAAGAACTCTCGGACAACATGTTTCGCTGGCTTCGTCACCGTGCTGGGCTTGAGTTGACGATCACGGTTCTGATCACAGCTGAGATCATCGCCCGCGTCTACTACCCTGCACTTCGGAAAGCGACCAGTTCGCACTGGCTCCGCAAGATTTGTGAGCACATCAGCCGCGACGAAGTCGCGCACATCCGCTTTCAGGGTCAGCGTCTGGGCATCATTCAACGCCGTAAAGGACCGCTCGGCCGAGCCGTGTCGATGATGCTGTCACAGGTGCTCTTCGATGTAACGTCGATCGTCGTCTGGTTCGCACATCGATCTGTGTTCAAGGCTGCGAAGCTCTCGTTCCGCGAGTACTGGTCGAAATGCACCGCTGAATACAGAGCCGCTCGGCGACAGGTTGTGGTTGGGTTCTGCCGTGGCGAACGACCCGCAGCGCTCATGTGGTCAGCCTGCTCCACCGCCACCCCTCATCACTAATCGCGTCCGGGTCATTCCCAACGCCGCGGTCTTTTTCGTGAAGAAACCATGTCACTCATTCTCCTTGGAACAGCCGCCCTCGGCATTGCCTTATTGCTACTCGCCATCTTCCTGCGTGAGAATAGAGGAATGGCGATAGCGGTTGCGGTCATTGGATTGCTGATGGCCCTGGGTAGTGTGACCTTACTGCTTCTTGTCATCAGCCAAATGGGATAACACTCGATGCTGATAAAGGCTCTTAAAGACCTCGACCAGGTTCTTCGCGGTGAGAAAACGCAGCTCACTGATTTGCGAGATGGTACCGTCGACGTTTCGTTCCCTGGTCTCGCGTCCCTGGTCGCTCTGCTCGGAGCAATTTCGGGTGCGTGCGTTGGCGTGTTCGCTTTGTTTCGCGATCCGCCGGTGTACGAACAAGTGATCGCATCGGCGGCAAAAGTCCCTGCGCTATTTCTGTTGACGCTGCTCATCACATTTCCATCGTTGTATGTCTTCAACGCGTTGGTAGGTTCTCGGTTGCGTTTGATCGCTCTGTCGAAGTTGCTGATCGCATCGCTGGGCGTGACCGTTTCACTGACGGCTGCGTTTGGCCCGATTATCGCGTTCTTCAGCGTCAGCACGACCAGCTATTCGTTCATGGTCTTGCTAAATGTTGTGGTCTATGGGTTGTCGGGCGTACTTGGGCTGTACTTCCTGCTGCAAACGCTCCATCGCATTACTTCGCTGGACATCATTCAACCAGAGCCCGGCTCGACAGCGCCCGGCGACTTTCCTGCCACTACGGGCAGCGACGAACAAGAACAAAGCGGACCCAGGTCAACCACCCCGCCCGCTCGACCAGTCTCGACAACCGGAGCGCTTGAGCCATTGAAAGGTCTGGGGCTATCAGGCCACGTGAAGACCGTGTTCCGCTGCTGGGTTGTTGTGTTTGCTTTGGTGGGAGCGCAGATGAGCTGGGTCTTGCGACCATTCATTGGTGATCCTGACAGCCCGTTCCAGTGGTTCCGAGAACGCGGTTCAAACTTCTTCACGGCGGTTTGGAACTCGCTGCTTAACCTGTTTTGATCGCCCTGCCGTGAGCCTGCGAACAACGACCACCATCGCGCATTGGCTGGATGGTTTGCTGCGTGGAAGAGACCGCGTTGGGAACTCAATCGAACCGCCGAGACTGAGCACGCTGTTGCCGATCATCGTCGTCTGCGGATGCAGCTACGGAGCCGTGATGGGCTGCTTCGCCGGGCGACCGCTGCAAATGATCTACTCCGCCCTGAAGGTGCCGATTCTTTTTGGCGCCACATTCATCGTCGCGCTGCCTGCCTTCTTCGTGCTGAACACGCTGGCCGGATTGCGCGACGACTTGCGAGAGATCATACGTGCTGTGGCCGCGACGCAGGCGGGTGTCTGTGTGATTCTCATGTCGTTGTCGCCGTACACGTTGCTCTGGTACGCGTCGAGTTCCGATTATCGATCCGCGGTTGTCTTCAACACGATCGTGTTCGGAACCAGCTGCCTTGCCGGGCAGCTGCTATTAGTCCGCTTCTACCAGCCGCTCATCCAACGGAACCCACGGCATCGGCTGATGTTGAAGACGTGGTTGGTTATCTTCGCCTTCGTCGGCATTCAGACGGGATGGATGCTGAAGCCATTCATCGGCAGCCCCAACAGGCCACCCGAGTTTCTACGAGCCAGCGATTGGACGAACGCATATGTGGCAGTCTTTCGCCTGTTTGCTCGAGTGCTGTTCGGCAGTTGACGCCTAAAACTCACCAACTGCCCTCGCTCCAGCGGGAGCGTGGTCTCGCTTTTGCGTCGGTCGCCGACTACAACGCTCGGCTTGCACCAGCTAAAGCACCCGATGCCCGCAACCACACCAACAGAGCAGTCAGAACCGACCGGCCCGCAAGCGGTTGAAGAACCAGTCGCCAGACGCGATTGGACGGCGGACGTGGCGTTGGTGCTGGTCGCGGTGATGTGGGGTGTCAACATCCCAGTCATGAAACATGGCGTGGAACTGATCGACAAACTGGCGTTCAATTCCATCAGACTCACGTTCTCGGCAATCGTGCTGGGCGTGCTGACCTTGATCGAACGAAAACCCAGCAAGCCGGACGCTCAGTGGGTTCGAATCATTGGCGTGGTCTTCGTTAGCGGATTCATTTACCAGCTGTGCTTCGTGCTGGGGGTCGGCGAAACCCGCGCTGGCAACACAGCTCTGATTCTCTCAACCACACCGATGTGGACCGCGTTGCTCGCCTGGCTGGCCGGGTTGGAGCGGCTCCCTGCGGTGGCGTGGGCTGGCTTGGTGGTTACGTTCGTGGGAACACTTCTGGTCGCTGTCGATCCGACTCAGTTGGACTTTGGCTCGCGCTACTTCGCTGGCAACATGACGATCCTGCTAGCCTCGTTTCTGTGGGCGTTGGGAGCCGTCCTGAGCAAGCCGTTGCTGGAGCAGATCAGCCCGACCCACATGGCGTTTCTCGCGGCGACGATCACGTTGCCGTTTCATTATCTGATCGCCGGCTCGAAGACGCTCGATGGGTTTCGAATCATGAGCGGTGATCTAACGGCGCTGGTGTGTGTGGCGTACTCGGGTTTGTTTTCAACAGGTCTCGCGTACGCTTTCTGGAACTACGGAGTCCGGAAGGTCGGACCGTCGCAGGCGTCGATTTACCAGAACCTGGTTCCTATGATCGCTCTGACGGCGGGTTGGTTCGTCCTGGGTGAATCGATCACGCTCATCCAGATTCCTGGTGGCATCCTGATTCTCGGCGGCCTGCTCATCATGCGTCGTGGCCGAGCAAATCGCCCAAGCGTGAAGTGGGGTGCCAAACAATAGCATCGAGCAACATCGGAGCGACCCATGCGACATCCCGAGTTTTCTTGCGGCGTCTCACCGCTTCGTCAGTTCGTAATGCTCACCGCCCTGCTGGCCCCCACTATCGCGTCAGCGCAGGAACCGAGAGAGCCGGTGCGACTTTGGTCGGCAACCGCCCCCGGTTCGAAAGGCACCAAGGCAGAAGACACCCCAGCGATCTGGGTATACCGCGCTAAGGAAAACAGACGCCCAACGACTGTCGTCATCTGTCCTGGCGGTGGGTACGGGATTCACGCGGTCGACCACGAAGGGCATCAGATTGCGAAGTGGTTCAACCGGCAGGGTGTTACGGCTGTCGTGCTGCGATACCGATTGGGCCCGAAGTACCGGCACCCCTGCATGCTGAATGACGCACAACGAGCAATCCGCTTCGTGCGATCAAAAGCCAGTGAATGGGGAATCTCGAAAGAACGTGTTGGCATCATGGGGTTCTCTGCGGGGGGCCACCTGGCGTCGACCGCAGCCACGCACCTGGAACCTGTGAACCCCGACTCGGACGACCCTGTCGACAAGGAATCCAGCCGTCCCGACTTCACGGTTCTCGGCTACCCGGTGATCAGCCTGACCGCCGACTTTGCTCACCGCGGCTCAGGCAATCGATTGCTTGGCAAAGAAGCCAGCAAGGCCCTGTGGAAGAACCTCTCGAATGAGACGCAGGTGACGAAGGACACGCCTCCGACCTTCCTTTTTCACACGTACGAGGACACAGCTGTTCCGCCGGAAAACAGCATCGCCTTCTTCCAGGCGTGCAAGAGAGCCGGCGTTCCGGCAGAACTTCACGTGTACCAACAGGGACCTCACGGCGTCGGCTGGGCGAACGGGCACCCGGCGGTCGGCACGTGGCAGAATCGATTGCACGACTGGCTGAAGAGCAATGGGTTTCTGGTCGACGCAAAGAGAACCGCCGTGACCGGGACCGTTACCGAAAACGGTAAACCTATTCGCTGGGGCACAATTGCCTTTGTTCCCGACGACCCCAACGCCCCAACAGCCTGGGCTCCCATCCGAGGCAACGGACAGTTTAAGGTCCCCGCTCACCGTGGCGTCTGCTTTGGGAAGAACCGAGTCGAAGTGTACGATCTGGGTGCAGTCAGCCCGACGCCGACGATCGAAGACGCGAAACAGATCGACGCTGGTCAGCTAACTGCGATCGTTGATGAGAATACAGCTAAACTTGAATTCAAGATCGAAAGTTCCAACCCATGACGAACCCCGTACGACGTCGAGACTTCCTAAGCAGCTCAATTGCGGCCGGAGCAACACTCACGGCGGCTTCTGGCCTCTCTCTCGCCGCAGGTCAACCCGCCGCCGATCGCGAGTTCTACGAATGGCGCACGTATCGTGCTGCTAATGCTGAAAAACTCAAGATCGTCTCGACCTATGTCGAGAAAGCACTCGCCCCGGCATTACGCCGCATGGGCATCGATCGGATCGGCGGGTTCGAACCGGAGAAGGCAGAGGACAAACCTACGGACACTTCAATCAGTGTGCTCATCCCACACAAGACGCTCAATACGGTAGCGATGTTCAACGACCGTCTGGCCGCTGACGACGAGTACCAGTCGGCAGCGAAGGAGTACTATGCATCACCCTTCAGGAACCCGGCTACGCTGCGAATCGAAAACCGACTGATGCGAGCATTCAAGGGGATGCCGGTTCTCGAACTCCCGCCGCAGTCGGCGAAAAAGGAAGCTCGTATCTTCGAGATTCGAATCTACGAGAGTCACACCGAACACAAGGCTCGGTTGAAAGTCGAGATGTTCGACGAAGGCGAGATCCAGATCATGCGCGACGTGAAGTTGGCTCCCGTGTTCTATGGCGAGACGCTGGTGTCGAATGATGTGCCGAACCTGACTTACATGCTCTCCGGCGAAAACAGGGAGGCCCACACGCAGCACTTCAAGGACTTCCTGAAGCACCCCGAATGGGATCGCATGAAGCGCTTGGAACGCTACAAAGGAACCGTTAGCAAGATCACGAGCCTCTTCTTCACTCCCACAACCTGGTCGGACATCTAAGGCAACGCACGGCGTTGCATCCGGATGCGGTGGGGGTGTCGGGATGGCGCGATTGAGTGCGGCAGGCCGCATGGAGCCCAACAGACGGTGGCTACTTTAGAAGGCGGAGCTGCGGCGTCGGCTGCTCTTCGTTTGCCAATTCCTGCTCGACCACGCTCATTTGCGCTGAGATGTTCTCGCTGCAGACCTGCCAACGGAGCTGGAAGTCAGCGAGATTCGCCTCGGTACGCTCCATCCATTCACAGAGGCTGCCGAGTTTCTCGTCGAGCTGTTCGACTGCGTGTCCCAGCCGAATCGTCTCTGTGTTTGGAACTTCCGAACCCATGCGTAACTCCGTCCGACTCCCACTTGCCCGCATGGAAGATCGAATGCCTGTGCTGTCCTACCCCGAAGATCGTCTTTCGGAGCTGCGCAGTTTAGAGAATGGTCGAAAGCAGGGGTGTCTGAGCGTGAGCCGTCTGCCTATCGCGACTACGGCATTGGGCGAAGCTTTGCAGGTTGTTCGGGTTGCGATGGTCAGTATCGCAGCGCGAACGGCGACCCGATTCATGCAGCGCGTTTGCCGCGCTTCTGAATCGTGCGGCGGAGACGGCGAAGCTTCCAGCGGGCCGCTGCCGCCTGCATGTGAATGCGAGCGGAAAGTGAGACTGTCCCGTCCGGGTTGCCAACATAGCCAGCGAGGAACTCATCACGTTCGCCACGACTCAACCGGTAATGATTAAACGAACCGTGAAGTTGGCAAAGGTCCTTGGTCAGCGCCCGCGTTCGCGCGACCCCGGTCAGTCGCTGAACTCGCTGCAGGTCGACCAGGTACGCCGTGGGTGTGGCGTCGGAAGGAACAAAGAAGTGGCCAAGGTAGAGATCCGCGTGAAAGAGGTTCGCTTCGTGGAACCGGCGAGTAGTCCGGGCCACGCTGCGGATTGCGGCCATGCGGGTCTTCGAATCTGACGCGAACACACTCGGCGGGTGGGCGCGTTGTTCGAACGGGAACCAGTGCTCATTCGCCGGAACGCAACCGGCCAGTTCCTGCGAGATGAAAAACGAATCGCTCCGACGTTTCCCAAGCAGACGTTCGCCCGCTGCGACGATCGAAAGAGCGGGGACACCAGCTGCCTGGCACCAGCCAGCGGCATTGGCTTCCGCGAGCCCTGGGGATTCTGCAGCTCGATCGCGGCCGCTTTCGAGGTACCGCCTTCGCAGCGATCGAACCCGGTGGCGTTTCACATAGCCCACGATCATACCAGTGCCGACTGGCAGCTCGACGACACAATTGTCTCGCGCGTCCAAACGGCGTACGACGTCCAGGTTGGTTGCGCTCATCACGTCGTCAAACGTCCGCCAGCCGAGCGTATCAAATGCCGACACACAATCGGGGCGCACACGGAACCGGCCACCGTCCAGCGGTACATAGTCGTCAGGCCATTGATAGTGGCGGGCAGTCATCCGAACTCCGTCCACCGCAGTGTACGCGGGGTTTCTCGGCCTGATCAACGTGGGTTTACGGGGAGTTCAACCCCGTGTTGACCCGGCTCTGCAATCAGCGCTATGCTGCAATTTCAACTGATTTGAAAGCGAGTACGGCGTTGCTGACTGTTGCCCAGATATTGCCGGAAATGCACAGTGGCGGCGTCGAAAGAGGAACGCTCGAGGTCGCAGACGCACTCGTCGCTGCGGGCCACCGTTCGCTCGTCATCTCGGGGGGAGGACGCCTCGTTGAGCAGCTTGAACGAGACGGGACGAAACACATCACGATGCCGGTGGGGCGCAAGTCGCTATGGACACTGGGCCTGATTCACAAGCTGAGACGGCTGCTCGTCGACGAAGGCGTCGACGTGCTGCATGCCCGGTCACGCGTACCTGCGTGGCTAAGCCAGTTGGCGATGAGGCGGATGCCGCAGCGTCCGCAGTTCATCACCACGGTACATGGCTTTTACTCCGTCAACCGTTTCAGCCAGATCATGACCAGCGGAGATCAGGTTGTGTGCGTTTCCGGCTCTGTTCGCGAATACGTGACAGAGAATTATCCGGAGATTGATGAGTCGAAACTGACCGTCATTCATCGAGGCGTCGACCCCGACCAATACCATTTCGACTACCGCGCCCCATTCGAATGGGAACGCGAGTTTCGCGACGAGCTATCGCTTGGAAACCGACCGCTGGTGATCCTGGCCGGACGTTTGACGCGACTGAAAGGGCACCACGATTTCCTGGGCATCATGGAGCGCCTGAAGAATATGGGCTCAGATGCGGTTGGTGTCATCGTCGGTGGAGAAGACCCGCGTCGAGCGACCTATGCAAACGAAATCAAAGTTGCGGCATGCTCCTGCGACAACGTAGTTCTCACTGGCCACCGAACTGACTTGCGGGAGATCATGAGCGTCAGTTCTGCAGTCGTTTCGCTATCTCAAAAACCCGAATCGTTCGGGCGCACGGTGCTGGAGGCACTGGCCCTGGGAAGTCCCGTGGTCGGGTACGACCACGGTGGCGTCAGCGAAATCATGGCCCAGCTGTTCCCTCGGGGAGCAGTGCCTGTTGGCGACCTTGATCAGGCGGCGGACGCTCTGGCTCACATTCTGACTCGCGATGCCCCAAACGAAATTGCGAAATTGAGCACACGATTCACTCTGGGCTCGATGTGCAGCAGTTTGTTGAGAATCTATGTCGGTGTCGGGTCCGGAAATCCGTCTCGGATACAGGGGCAGGAGCGGCTCGGTCGTTCTGCCTGAACAGCAGTGATCGGTCAAAGTTGAACATTCGGTCGGGCTGTGCGGCCTGTGGGATTCAGACGACCTGACCGGTTCTGTTAAACTGGGTAGAGTTCGACAATCACGCGGAGATCAGACGCCGAGGGCGGTAATTCGAACCTGCCTTCGAAATAAGTACTCGCGAAATGACCAATTAGCAGGAACAATCACCCTTAACTGACATGCAGAAAGACTCGCCATCCACGGACGGATGATGTCTCATGTTGTCAACAGTGTGCTTCCACACACCAGGTTCTGTTAGATCTTCCCCTG
>Ga0316209_1003687_pt1 | contig 10127 bp, 12 predicted proteins | sample 6monopyrite_MG_FD_204945 | JGI IMG/M metagenome (GOLD analysis project Ga0316209, IMG submission 204945) | Microbial mat bacterial communities from mineral coupon in-situ incubated in ocean water Damariscotta River, Maine, United States -... | ecosystem: Environmental > Aquatic > Marine >...
GATATTACTGTTTATGGGGATGGCTCCCAAACGCGAACATTTTGTTTTGTAGAAAATAATATTAAAGCTTGTCTTGCTGCTTTTTTTAGTGATAGCTGTAAAAATAAAACCATTAATATTGGTAATAATATTGAAACCTCCATTCTTGAATTGGCTCAACTCGTTATTAAATTAACAAGCTCTCAATCTGAAATAAAACACTTGCCCCCTTTGGAAGACGGAGATATGACAAGAAGAAACCCAGACATTACAATTATGAAAAGCCTTTTGAATGAAGACCTCATTCTTTTAGAAGATGGCCTTAAAAAAGTATTAGCAGACACCTCTTTTATTGCGTAATTAATATGCAAAAAATCTTAAGCTATATTGCTGTTGTTGATGATGCGTTAAAAAAAACGACAACAACAAAAGATCCTGCAGCACTTTACGATCCAATTATTTACACCTTAAACTTAGGTGGAAAAAGAATTAGACCCGCACTCTTATTGTTAGCAAATGATTTGTTTGGTGGAGAAGACGCAGCTGCCTTAAATTCAGCATTAGCCATAGAAGTTTTCCATAATTTTACTTTAGTACATGATGATATTATGGATGAAGCTCCTTTAAGAAGAGGAAGCCAATCTGTTTATAAAAAATGGAACACCAATGTTGCCATCCTTTCGGGAGATGTAATGTTAATACAAGCCATACAATTATTAAGTAAGGATAATGAAACAAGCCTTGCAGAAGTTTTAGATGTATTTAACACAACTGCGGTTCAGGTTTGTGAGGGACAACAGTTCGATATGGATTTTGAAAACTCTACAACAGTTTCTATTGATGATTATTTAAAAATGATAGCACTTAAAACTGCTGTTTTGTTGGGTTGTAGTTTAAAAATTGGAGCCATTATAGGAAATGCTTCAAAAGAAGATGCCAACCATATATATGAGTTTGGCAAAAACTTAGGCATTGCTTTTCAATTAATGGATGATGTGTTGGATTTATATGGCGATCCAAAAAAAGTAGGTAAACGGGTTGGTGGAGATGTTATTACCAACAAAAAAACATACCTCTTATTAAAGGCACAAGAATTGGCTACGGGTAAAACAGCTAAAGACCTCGATTTCTGCTTAAGCTCTACTGTTTTGGATGATGCCAGTAAAGTAGAAAAAGTAAAAACAATTTTTAACGAATTAAATATAAAGCAATTGGCAACCCAAGAAATGAACCTTTTTTACAACACCGCCATTTCTCATTTAGACAGCATAACTGCCTCTACAGAAAAAAAACAAGTGTTTGAAAATTTTGCCAAAAGCTTAATGAATAGAGAGAATTAGTAAGTTTTCTTTAAATTTGAGTTAAAACATAATGCGGATATGTTGGACTAATGACACATATCCGGTTGTTGTAACCAATTAATATGACTGAACTCTACAACTTAATTCAGAATAATGGACCAGGTGTTTTAATCATCTTTGCTATTTTACTTTTTGGAAAAAAATTAATTGAATATTTTTTTGATGAAACCATTGAGCTAAAAAAGACTGAACTAAATCAAAACCTAGAAAACCATAAAAACAAATTAGAGCAAGAGAATAAAGAGTTTCAACATCTTTTAAATATTAAATTGGATGAATTCAACATCCAATTTTCAAAACTACATCAAGAAAGAGCTGAAATAATAAAATCAATGTATCAAAAACTAATTGAGTTACAATCTTCAATGACTGTTTTCACTCGAAGGATTCATCCAATTATAAATGATGAGCAACAAGAAAGGAAAGAAAGATTGGAAAGAGTAAATAAGGCAATAAAAGACTTTAATAATTACCATCTATTAAATAAAATTTACTTTAAAAAAGATTTAGACAAGAAGTTAGCCCATTTATCAAAGGAGTATTGGGATAATGGTTGGGATTTTGCAACAATTGAAAATGCTTTTAATGAAAAGGAAGTTCAAAAAGAATTATTTAAAGAATATTATGAAAAATCAAAACTAATTTCTGAAAAAGTTAAATATGATTTTCCCAAATTAATAGAGGAATTAGAAGATGATTTTAGAATTCTACTTGGCGTAGAAAAATAACTTTTTAACAATAAATATTATAACACTTTAATTATTATGAACGATTTTTTTCAATTCATTATAGCGATGATTCTTATTGTACTATTTTTCCGTGCAATAGCGATTTACAATCGTAAGTTCAATGGAACAACATTGGTTGCTCATTCGTATCAGCGAAAAGAAGCTGAAAACATCCATAAAGGAGAGAAATCTAGACTAGATAGACTGAAAGAAGAAGACCCTAAGAACGTCCATCTAGCAATTGAACTTTGTCAAAAAAAAGGATATGCTCTAACATCTGATAATATTCTTGTAGAGTATGAAAAAGTATTAAATGGTGATACTCTAACTTTTTTCGAGAAAGCAGGAAAAGCTTCTGCAAAAGTAGTTTCTAATACAAAAAAAAATATTCAAGAAATATCCATAGATAAATCTAGCCTAACTGCAAAAATTAAAGAGCTTGAAAAATTAAAAAATTCCAACATAATTACTGAGGAAGAATTTGAACGAAAAAAACAAGAATTAATAGACAAGTTCTAAATATAAAACAGGTTACAACATTCTATATATAATATGCCTCAGTCGCAAGCATTTTAGCTTTATGAAACTTGGGCAGTTTATGCCATAATTTTTGCTAGTGCTTTTTAATAGCATATTAGCGAGCTGCATTCTCGCTTTATAACTTGACAAGGTTTTCGCTACTAAGTTGGTGCGGTTTCGGTGGATTCCTCACAAAAATTATTACTTTTAAGCATTGAACAAACTAAACGCACATTACATATAGTAGCGTTAGGCAAAATAAGAAAAAATGGAATTTAAAGACATAGATATCAGTCTTAGAAAGTTTTCAGAAAGACATGACCTAATTAATCACGCCTTAGAGTCTTGTCGAAATGCAATAAAAAGTTGTTTAGAAGAAAACCCTGATGAAGGATACCCGTTGGATGAAACTGAATTGAGATTTGATAAACAAGAGCTCGTATTTAATCATCATTTCTATAATACACCTTACATAAAAACTCAAATTGGTCTATACCAGTTGGTCAAAGGAATTGCATCTGAAGATGATTCTGACAAATACGGATATTACATTTTGGACACGGACGAGAAAGGAAATCACTTTGATGATAGCTTAGTATATGAAAACAAAAACAATAGTTAACAAAACCTAAACTGCATAAAACGCAGTTTAGCCAGACCGTTAAAATTAAATTGAAATACCAAAAACACATATTTATTTGTATTAATGAGCGAGATGCTACTGCTCCACGAAAAAGCTGTGGAGAAGCAACAGGTTTGGCTATTGCTAAACGCTTTAAAGAGCTAATACAAGAAAATAGATTAAGAATGAGTGTTAGGGCACAACGGGCAAGTTGTTTCGATTTTTGTGAGAATGGTCCAATAGCTGTTGTTTATCCTGAAGGCATATTTTACAAACAAATTTCTGTGGCTGATGTGGATGAAATATTTGAAAGTCATATTTTAAATAACACCCCTGTAAAACGACTACAATTAAGTTTTCCTAAAAAATGAACATCCCCTCTCTTTCAGAACTTTCTCCATATTACAATCGCACCGATTTATTAAAAAAAGTAGTGGAACAAGTAAAAAAAGATTTTGATTGGTTTAATTTTGAAATAACTTTTAAAGGAAAAGATGAAAGTCCTTACCAGGAGTTATACAGTCAAATTTTACCATTAATTGATGAGTTATTAAATGATGATTATCCTAAGTTAATGGCAATGCTTTATCGCATCGATTTAGATGAAGAGTTCTTAAACAGAAAACTAAAAGAAAATAAACAAGCCGATACCGATGAAGTAATTACCGATTTAATTATTAAGCGTGAATTACAAAAAGTAATTATTCGAGAGCTATATAGCGCCAAAAACTAACCGCCTTTTATCAACCCAACCCTACCGTATTTAAAGTGGTGGTTGTAGGTTTGACTCAAAAATGCTACTTTAACCTTAAATTTAACTGTTGAAAACTCTACGAAATATTGGCTTCGTTTTTTTTATCTGCTTACAGCTTGTTGCAGTTGCTCAGCAGCCCTCTTTTAAAAATTTAAAAGTAAAAAACAACCCCTATCTCCAGTTTAATGATGTGATTGAATTTAATGGGAAAATATTGTTTATCACCAATGAGGGGGTCTATCAGTACAGCAACAATCGAATTAAAATAGTTACTCGAAAAGAAAATTTAGCTCGGTTTATTAAAACTGAAAAAGAACTTTACATCTATTCCATTTTTGGGAGTTTTTATACCTTACAAAACAAGCAGCTATTTTCTTTGCCTTTCAATGATATGGTAAACAAACAGCTGAAAAATAAGATAATTAATAGTGTAATCCATAATAACAATACATTTTGGATAAGTACTGTTATTGGTGGAGGCCTTATAAAAATTGACAAAAACAATGAGGAGATAACAACTATAGAACACCAAAAAGAATATCCTTATTACTTAGCCCAGTTCGGTGAAAGCTTTATTTCAGGGAATAATTCAAGCCCAACAAAAAAGAAGCTTATTGTTGATTTTAAAAAATCTCCAATATACATTTCATTGGCTGAAAATTTAAGCTTTTCTAAAAGCAATATACTACAACTAAAAGACGGCACTTTTATTTTTACCCGACAACACGAGGCAATACATTTTAACTCAAAAAAAATTATTAACCGAGTATTTATTGAGAAAAACATCGAAACTATTTATCAAAGTTCTGATAAAAAAATATGGTTTACCTTAAATAATGGAGGGGTTATCCAGTTTAATGATGCTAGTTTTAATGGTTCAATAAATTATTTAGGAAATAAAACGGTTATTTCAATTACTCAAGACCATAAAGGTAATATGTGGTTTGGAACCTCTGGTAATGGCGTTTATTTACTTAAAAAAGCTATTAAACTTAAATACAATGCTCCTAAAATATTTTCTGCCACTAATTCTACAACAGAAGAAATAAAAAGTATTTCAATTAATTCTGAATTACCCACTAATGTTGAAGCCTCAAAAACAATAAGAACTGATGTGCTAAACAGTGACAGCATTCCTCCTATTGTTTTTGTAAATAATGTTAAAATAAATGGGCAAGATACAACAACCTTAAACTATTACAATTTAAGTCATAATGAAAATAATATTGAAATTGATATTAGTGGTGTTTATGGTGGACAATCGGAATTACAATACAAATATATTTTAGAAGGCAAAGAAACTGAGTGGAACTACAGCACAAACACCAACATACATTTCTCGGGGCTTCCGCATGGTAATTATACGTTTAAAATATACGCAATGAGTGATGGTGGGGTGTGGAGTAAAGTTCCTGCCGTTATTACCTTTAGTATTAACCCTCCTATTTATACTAGCTCTTGGTTTATTTTTTCTGTTATCTTTTTATTCATCTTAATCATCTTAATCATTGTGTTTATAGAGGTCCGTAAAACTCAAAAAAGAAAGCGCCTTTTTGAGGAAGAAAAAAGGAAGGTGTTGATTTCAGAATTACATGCTTTACGCTCTCAAATGAATCCTCATTTTATCTTTAATACACTTAGTTCTATCCAGAGTTTTATTACTAAAAATAGCAGTAAAGACGCGGTAAATTATCTTTCAAAATTTTCTAAACTAATGCGAGCTACTTTAGAGAATACGCAAAAGCAAAAAATTCCCATTAAAGATGAAATAGAAACACTTGAGTTGTATATGGATTTAGAAAAATTGCGTTTAAATAATAAGTTTGACTATCAAATTATTATTGACAAAAACATAGATGTTCAATTTGAAGAAATCCCGCCAATGCTCTTACAGCCATATATAGAAAACGCCATTTGGCATGGAATTTCTCATAAAACAAGCAACGGAATTATTAAGGTTTGTTTTAAATTAGAAAATGAAAATTTGTTGAAATGCGAAGTAGAAGATGATGGTGTTGGGCGACAAAAAGCAATGAAAATGAAAAAGCAAGAAAAGAAAAATAAATCTTTAGGAATGAGTATTACTAAAGACCGATTAGAAATAATTAATTCGTTAAAAGACAGTAAGCTTAGTATTAATATTATTGACTTACAAAAAAATAACAACCCCACAGGCACAAAAATTGAACTATTTATACCATTAGACTAAAACAAGAAATTATGTATAAAACGATAATTGTAGATGATGAAAAAGGCTGTAGAGATTCTTTAGAAAATCTATTACAAGATTTTTCTGAAATTAATATTGTTGCCATTGTTGACTCAATTGCTTTGGCAGAAGAAGCCATCAAGAACCTGCAGCCCCAACTTGTTTTTTTAGATATAGAAATGCCAGGGGGAACGGGTTTTGAATTACTAGAAAAAATAAGCCCCATTAATTTTGATATTATTTTTACTACTGCTTTTGACCAATACGCAATTAAAGCAATTAAGTATAGCGCACTCGATTATTTACTTAAACCTGTTGATCCTACTGAATTAAGCACAGCTATAAATCGTTTTGCTTCAAAAAAACACGATCAGGATTTGATCAATAATAAATTTAAAACCTTACTTAATAATATTGGAGGAGAAGCAACTCATCAAAAAATAGCTATTCCTGATGGCGAAGGGTTAAGTTTTATTAAAATTAAAGATATTATACGCTTTCAATCTGATGGAAGTTATACTTATATGTATGCTGTTGGCAATCAAAAACCAACCTTAATTTCTAAACCCATTGGTGACTATCAAGAAATGCTAAATAATGAGCCTTTTGTAAGAATTCATCGCTCTCATTTAATAAACCTCCAACACGTTTCTAAGTATGTTAAAGGAGAGGGTGGTTATGCTGTTATGAGTGATGATTCTAAGGTAGAAGTATCGCGAAGAAAAAAAGCAGAGTTTATTGAATCGCTTTCTTCTCTTTAGAAAATTTATTTTTAAATAATGCGTTTAAAAATATTGTAGCAATTACAATGATGGTTCCCATATAAAACCCAAACGACATTGTTTCACTCTCTGGCCATATAAGCAGCGCAAGAACAATAGAATAAATAGGTTCTAAGTTAACTGAGATAGTAACCGTGTAAGGTGATATTTTTTTCATTACCTCAACGCTAATTATAAAAGCAAAAGCGGTGCAAAGTGTGCCTAAAATAATGAGCCACTTTACATCCTCGATAGGAACAGAAAATTGCGTTACATCTCCATTTTTTGTAATTAGTAGGTAAATTGAAACAACAATAAATGCTCCTAACAACTCATAAAATGATATGAGCTTGGCTTTTGTTTTCTTAATTAAGATGCCGTTGAGTACCGTAAACCAAGAAGCCAAAGCCGCAGAAACTACACTCAAAATCATTCCAATTAAATATTTAAACTCAAAACTGAAAATAAAATATAAACCCGTAATAATTAAGATACCAAAAATTAATTCGTAGGCTTTTATTTTTCGTTTAAAATAAATAGGTTCTAATATAGCTGTAAACAATGTGCTACTCGAAAAACACACCAACGCAACAGATACATTAGATTGTTTTATAGCCTCAAAAAAAGTAACCCAATGTACAGCAATAATTATCCCAACCAGCGAAGTGCGAATTAGTTCTCTCTTAGAAATTTTTAAAGAAAATTTAGTGACCGCAAAATAAAAAAGTAACCCTATAAGAGCAATCCCTAAGCGGTACCAAACCAATAGATATGAATCTATAGTAATTAACTTCCCTAAAATCCCGGTTAACCCAAAGATTACAATTGTTAGGTGAAGCCAAATATGATATTTATATTTTGATAACATTGCGGGCAAATGTAAATCAAAAAGCAATGCAAAAATCAATTAATTTTCACTTATCATAGCATTCCTAAAAGGTGTATATTTGATAAGTAAAATGTTTATTATGAAAAAGAATCTTGCTTTAGTTTATCTCCTTATTCTTCTTTCTATAATTGTTTCTTGTGGTGGGGTCGGGTCATATTATGAACAGTTTACTAAAGACAAAGCTTTTATTTCTAGAATTAACGATTTAAACAAGCCTATTGATGAAATAAGAGCCAATGAAAAGGGAAAATTAATTAAAGATGACATTGGTTTCCTTAAATATGTTTATGAAATTGGTAAAAACGACACCTATACTGTTTCTTATTTATTTGATGAAAAAGGCTGTTATGAAATTGGAATTGATGGTTATTTTGAAAAAGAAGAGGAAACTAAAAGTGTTGTTAATGGAATTAAATCCGAAATGATTAATTCTGAATATGGAACAGCTTCTGAGGGTAATAATTTAAGTAGGTGGAAAAATGTTGATGGTTCTGTTTCTATAGAACTAGATTATAAAGACACCTCAAGAGGGATGTTCCTTGCCACAATTTTTGCAAACGAATAATTAATCTTTTCCATTTTCCTCTTCAATTTCGGTAACTCCTCCAGAAATAATAAATTTCATTATATCTGCTGAAGACCCATCAATTGGAGTAACACTTTCTTTCGGAACTATTAACAAATTTCCAGTAACAGCATAAGAAAAAGGAATATAAACACCAATCTTATCGGCCGATATGCCTAAGTGTGTAAGATCTTTTTGTGTAATAAACCCTATTCGCTCAACCTCTCCTTCCATTTTTACCAAAACAGGCTCTGTAAACCTTTTTTTCTTCCCCACAAAAGCAGAAAGTAAATCTTTTACCGAAGTATAAATAATTTTTAAAAGTGGTACTTTATCTAGTAGTCGTTCTAGCCTTAAAATTCGCCTAACAATTAAGGTTCCCCCTAAAAATCCAACTCCTGTAACTACTACCAAGATAATCAATAGCCCCAAACCAGGAAATTTTACTGGAATTATTCCATCAACAATTACAACCGCTTCTACAACAATATATATAGTTGCTGAAATTGGCACTAAGTACAACAGTCCCTGCAAAAAATATCCTAATAATTTCTTCATTTTATAAATTTTCTAACTCCTCTTGTAATTTCTTAGTTAGCGAAGATACTATCAATTTGTAAAAATTTAGTATATTAGTGTTCCCTTAATTTTAATTTAAACCAAAATAGCTTATGAAAACTCAAAACTCAAAACTCAAAACTCAAAACGTTAATCGTTTTTCTTTTCCTTTCCTTAACTTTTAACATTGCATTTGCACAAGAAAAAAGTCTTGTTGCATTAACCCCATTGCTTGGTCAAGGCTATATGGTTTTTGACAAAATCAACAATCCTGAAGTTATTAATTGGAATGTTTCTCTAGTTAAACGAACATTTAATACTTTAGGTCAATTTAAAGATGAGGTGGTTGAAACAACTAAACTCCCTGTCGGAATAAATTATATGTTTGTTCCTGAAAATATAGAACTATGAGTTATCCAACTCACTTCTTAGTAAATGTAGAAGGCATTAACTCATTAGGTAGTGCTATTACATCCGAAAACAGTATTCACTTAAATGATGATAATGATATAAATGATGATGTGATAGAGGCGAACGGTGAACAACCTTATGTTGAAACCCCTTGTAGGAAAACTTGCGTTGGTAACCTATATGCCTATCATATTCAACAGTTCCAAAAAATACCTCTTAACCTTTCTAGGTTTAGAGTGGTTCCTGCTTACAAAGCTTTTGATTCGGTTTCGCAAACAGTTAATCCCTATTACTGGTACTCTAATACAGATATGCCTTCTCCTACACAAATTGGTCCTTTTATCTCTGGTCCAAATGGAAATTTAACAGTATTTGGTCCAGGAGGAACAGTTTTAACAGGCTTGGTTTACGGTCATCAAAAAACTTTAGGTGTTTGGGAGGGTCAATCTGATATTGAAACCGATGGGCAACATACCATAGGTGCTGAATTTTGTGGTTCAAGCCATACTTTAAACTCAGCTATTACTTTAATGAATGCAACTGCTGACTTTTCACAACCTGGAGGGCTCCCTGATTATCCTGAGTTAGAATGCGTACCTGCAAATAGTGGTGGTGGTAGTGATAGCACTTCACCAATTGGAGACCCAACTCCACCAAAAAAGTTTAAAGACTTTGTTACTTTTTGTTTTAACCCACAAACTCAAGCAGAAGAACCTTGCTCAAATGGAGCCGAAACTATAATTGATCTTTTGGATCCAGAGGTTGTCGATT
>Ga0316209_1003689_pt1 | contig 10125 bp, 5 predicted proteins | sample 6monopyrite_MG_FD_204945 | JGI IMG/M metagenome (GOLD analysis project Ga0316209, IMG submission 204945) | Microbial mat bacterial communities from mineral coupon in-situ incubated in ocean water Damariscotta River, Maine, United States -... | ecosystem: Environmental > Aquatic > Marine > Coastal...
AACCGCGAAACTCCGTTAAACGCGTTTCAGAACTCTCTGGCGTGAGCTTTACACTGCATGACCTACGACGTACGTTTATTACGATTGCTGAGAGCCTGGATATACCTGCTTATGCTTTAAAGCGCTTACTCAACCACAAAGACCCTAATGATGTGACCGCAGGTTACATTGTGTCAAACATTGATCGATTGCGTGACCCTATGCAGAAAATCACAAATTTTATTTTGAATAATATTGCGATTCACAAAGATCAAAAAATAATTAGTATTGAAACTTATAAACAGGACGTAAAAAATTAAATGGCCATTAACCCGTTATTTGTATTTGATGATTTTGACCCATTAACAGGCGAAGGGCCTGAAAAACAACATTATAGATGCGAACATATCATTCACAGATGTAGGGAAATACTATCTCAGCGAACAAAAGAAGACATATATACGATCAACGACCTTAATCGATACATTTTATCTGAACATCACAGTGTCGCCGACGCTCTCAATAAACTGGCACTAGAGGCTGAAGCCGAAGATAAAGGTGAAAACATTGTTAAGGCTAAACGATCTACAAATTCAGGGCCACTATTAGAATGCATTGAAAAATTCGAATTAGATAGCGACGAAATAAGCGATCTTAAATGGTCGGAAATGTTAGCTGTTCAAGCATTATCATTTATAAGTCTAGCCTGCACTGAAGAACGCGAATACGATGAACTCGAAGATCATTTAAAAAACATGCCTATATATGAATACGAAACCTTATATTGCACTGGTTCATGGTCATTAGATGCTATGGAATCACTCGGTTATGCAGAGATGCATAACGCCCTAGAAAATAAAGAAAAAGATATACTCAATACCCTAGAAATAAAAGCAGCCGAAAAAATAAGTCTACGTGGTCGGAAAGCCGCCATTGCAAGACACGCAAAATCTACAGCACTTAAACAAGAATTTATTGAGTTTTACAAACAACGTGAATATCACAGTATGTCTCATGCCGCAGATCGTTTTTTAGCACAATTAGATGATATAAAGATAAACATATTAGTGCCCTCAAACGCAAAACGAACCTTAACTGATGCTCTATCTAAACACCTTAAATCGAATGATAACAATAAAAGATTACAATAATATTTAATCACACTAACCTCCATAAAATTTAATTAAACATTTCATATCGATTGCTCCAAAAGTAATCAGTATACGTCTACATAGCAGACGTATAACTTTATCCAGAATTCATACCACGTCTGCATGCAGGCGTGTCTATTATTCATATTTTCTCAATGGCATTCTAAAAGGAGAAGCATAAAGGAGAAAATATTGAAAACAACAATTTTAAATACGCAACAAGCAGCATCATATATCGGCATGAGCAAAGCATTTCTCGAAAGAGATCGCTGGGCTGGTGCCCGTATTCCCTTCATTAAAGTTGGTAGCCGTGCAGTTCGCTACCGCCTAGGTGACTTAGATACATTTCTAGATAGCCAAGTTCGCCAATCTACTAGCGATCAAGGAAATACGGCATGAGCGCCTCTATTCCAGGTATTCAACCTATAGGTCAAAGCGAAATCCCAAATCCAACCTATAGGTCAAACACAGGTACAACACCTATTATCGGCCATAAGCATGATCAGGGTTTTATATCTGATATAAAGGCACCCAGGCTATTAAAGAAGTCACTATTACGCGTCTATCAATCCGAATATATCTCACTAGGCAGAAGAAATGCCAATCTGAAACATTTAAGAAGAAAAGACAGCATTAAAGACCTGGCTAACGGCTTACGTCTAACAACAGAAGATTCAGATATCAAAGAACAAGCTAAATTTCATGTTAATGCAATTTCAAGTTTGTTAGTAAACGGCGTGATGGAACCCATTAAACACATAAATGCTTTCGGACTTCCCTTCCCTATGGGAGTCGCAGAACGTGAAGCAAAATCAAATGGTGGCCACATTGAAGTTGATGGCCCGACATATAAGCGACTCACAAATGACAAATGGATGCATAGAGCGTTAAGAAAAGAAATAAGACGAAGAATTGAAAATATCGCTCTAGACGAAGGCGTGATTAGTATGCAAATAGAAAGATATGCTTCTGATCAAACCGTACTCATTCACGAACAAACCAGAGCACGTAATCGTAATCTTCTTGAGTCAATGGAGGCCATAAACGAAGAAGGCGATACTTTATCTCTACTTAAATTAAATGAACTATCTGTTTCAAATCCATATATACGCAGTTCAGAATTATTGGTCCGCTTACGAGGCTTTGAAAACTATTCTGACAAACATGATCATCTCGCAGACTTTTGGACATTAACCTGCCCTAGTAAATTTCATCGCTCAAGCAAAAAATGGAATAACTCTACGCCTAAAGATGCTCAAGATTGGCTTTGTAAGCAGTGGGCACGATTCAGATCAGCGCTAAAAAGAGCCGGTCACACTGTATACGGCTTTAGGGTAGCAGAACCTCATAAAGATGGTTGCCCACATTGGCATATGTTGCTTTTCTTCGAATCAAATACAGCATTGAAATTTAGCCGTGAAAAGATGAAGCACTATATGCTCAGTGAAGATGGTGATGAACCAGGTGCTGAAAAACATCGTTTTGATTACAAAATAATGGATAAGTCCATCGGTAGTGCTACAGGCTATATAGCAAAATACATTACAAAAAATATTAATGGTGCAAGCATTCAAGATGTTGACGGGCGTGACCCATGTCATGCCGCACTTAGAACTAACACCTGGGCAAGTAATTGGAAAATTAGGCAGTTTCAACAAATAGGTGGACCTAGCGTTACTGTGTGGCGTGAGTTGAGAAGAATGGAGTGCGAAGAAAGCGGAGCGCTAGAACTATGCAGGTCCTCTGCAGACCAGAGTGACTGGTGCGGCTATTTTGAAGCTCAGGGTGGGCATAAGGTCAACTATCATGACATGCCAGTAAAAGCTGCCTACTGGCAAGAACTAGACCATCGTTTAGATAACGTGCCACTGAATGAGTACGGTGAACCTATTGGATCAACCGTCTTCGGATTAACTTATGATTCAACCTATTACATGACTCGATTTCATACTTGGAAACTTCAGAAAAAAGAAAATAATGATGAAGCTACTGAAATAACAAATACTAATATACGAGATATAGAAAAGCTTCTTGGAAAAAACATACCGGATGTGAAAAGCTTTGCTGAGTTAAAAAAATATATTATGCATGAAATAAAAATCCCTGAAAATAATTTTTATTCATTTAATTGATCTTTGCCCCCTTGGAGTTCTGTCAATAACTGTACGCAGTGAAATCATTATTTTATTTAAAGAACAACTGTCAGCCAATTTCGAACGCTAATAAAAATAAAATAGACGACTGAAACAGTCGCCTATTTACAATTAATACTGTTTCAAAAACATATAATAGAAAATCCTATTGCACTAAACCACTAGGACCAGGGCTCTTAAAATACATCTGCCTAAATAAACCAAGATCCAGAGCATTTACAATACCATCACCATTAAAGTCAGCATCAGAATCTGTACTGAAATAATGCTGTCTAAATAAACCAAGATCCATTGCGTTAACAATATTGTCATTGTTTAAGTCAGCATCACAATAGTTCCCAAATCCATCACCGTCACTATCTCTTTGATTTGGATTTGCAACCGTTAAACAATTATCTTCATGCTGTAATATTCCATCCTGATCAAGATCTAGATATTCAACATTCACTATTCGCGAAGTTGTTGCCGTATTTCCTTGTGAATCGTAAACACTGTAATTAACAATGTAAGTACCAGCCACTATGGTATTCACAGTATTGTTCACAAAAATATTAGCTGTAAGATCCCCGTCTTCTACATCACTTGCAACTGCACCAAGGTCAACATAATCATCACCTACATTAACTGAAATAACTTCACTCCCAACCAGACTAATGCTTGGTACATTAATTAAGGAAGGCTGCACTTCCAGCGTCCAGATGCCAGTAAAACCATTGAAGGGACCACCAACGATTAACGATGACCACTCTAAATGATAAGTACCGTCACCATTATCAATTACAACAGCCGCATTACTTCCTTGATTAAATTCATTACCGTTCCAGTAGGCATAAAATGAACTCATGTCTGCCGTGCCGACTGTAAAATCAATAGTCGGTGCTGGATGCGGATTAGTGCTCGTATCAGGTATTACTTCACCAGCCCCATTATCAAATGGAATGCCGTCATTATCGGTACCATTGGCAGCCGTATAAGTACCTATATTTGAACCAAAGAACAAGAATGGGTCTAGTATGTCTGTGTTATTACGCACAGTTTCATCAGGTGGGGTATTGGGATAAGGGCCAATGGGTGTAGGACCTTGATAACTGCCTTCCGTAAATACACCTGTATTCGATGTGATCATTATAGGTGCTCCAGTAACACCTGGCATGAAAAATGTGCCACTCAGAACATCGATATCACCTGCAACCACATTAACCGCACGAGTCATTATTGCCACATGATCATCAGAGTCGGTCACACTGTAAGTAACGAAATAACTACCAACTGTTGAGGTATCAACATTACTAGTAGTTATAATATTTGCTGTTAGATCACCATCTTCAGCATCACTCGCAACTGCACCGACATCAAAGTATGTATTCCCTTTATAAATCGACACGGATGAAACACCGTTTAGATTAATTACTGGGAACTCACCGTTAATTACGGATATTGTGCGTATTTTTATAACTGAATTACCATTGGAGTCAGTCACACTGTACGTAGCGGTATATATACCTTCAGATGAGGTATCAACATTATGTGTTTTAATAATACTTGAAGTTAAATCACCATCTTCAACATCACTAGCTATTGCACCAGGATCAACATAAACATCACCTACGCTAATTGAAATAAAATCACTTCCAATCAAACTAATATTCGGTAAATTAATTATGGGCGGGCTTACTTCCATCGTCCATGTGCCTGTAAAACCATGAAAAGGGCCACCAATAACTAATGAAGACCATTCTATATGGTAAGTACCGTCACCATTATCTGTTACGGCCGCATTAGAACTACCCTGATTAAATTCAGTACCAGACCAGTAGGCATAAAACGAACTCATGTCTGCAGTGCCATCAACAAAGTTAATAGTAGGTAATGGATGTGGATTAGTACTGGCATCAGGTACTACTTCACCTGCCCCATTATCAAATGGAATGCCATCATTATCGACACCATTGGCAGCCGTATAAGTACCTACATTTGAACCAAAGAACAGGAAGGGATCTAGTATATCGGTGTTATTGCGGACAACTTCATTAACTGGGCTATTAGGATACGGCCCAGTGGGTGTTGGCCCCTGATAACTGCCATCTATAATTACACCCGTTACCGATGTAATCTCTACAGGTGCACCAGTAACTCCTGACATAAAAAATGTCCCACTCAGGACTTCAACATCTCTTCCAACAACATTAACAGTACGTGTCGCTATTGAAGTGTGATCATCAGAATCAGTCACACTATATGTAACTAAATAACTACCAACTGCTGAGGTATCAACATTGCTAGTAGTTATAATATTTGCTGTTAATTCACCATCCTCTAGATCACTCGCAACTGCGCCGACATCGATATAAGAATTTTCTTTATAAATCGATACAGGTGAAATACCGTTAATATTAATTACAGGCGACTCTCCACTGTTCACAATTACTGAACGTGTTTTTATGGTTAAGTTACCATGATAGTCAGTAACACCAAAAGTAACGGTATAGGTACCTTCAGTGAAGATATCAATGTTGTTGGTTGAGACAATATTTTCTGTAAGGTCACCATCTTCTGCATCACTCGCTGTCGCACCTGCATCGACGTATGTTGTTCCTTTATAAATTGAAACAGTTGAAGCACCGTTCAGATTAATAACAGGAGATGCTCCACTTATTATGGATACTGCGCGCGTGCTTGTAACGGTGTTACCATGCGAGTCAGTCACGCTATAAGTAACTGCGTATACACCTGCAGTTGAAGTATCAACATTAATAGTTGTAGCGATATTTGCCGTTATATCACCATCTTCTATATCACTCGCTGTTGCACCTGCATCGGTGTAAGTCGTTCCTTTATAAATTGAAACAGGTGATTCGCCAATTAGATTAATTACTGGAAAGCCGCCGCTAACTACGGATACTGAACGTGTTTTTGTGGCGGTGTGACCATGAGAATCCATCACACTATATGTAACGGTATACATGCCTACAATCGATGTATCAATATTATCCGATACAATAATACTGGAAGTGATGTCACCATCTTCTACATCACTAGCCGTTGCACCTGCATCAACATATGCCGTTCCTTTATAAATCGACACAGGTGAGTTGCCATTTAAATTAATTACGGGGTATTGACCATAATCAAAAACAGTAATTTCCACCGTCCCGACAGTTGATGTACTACCCAAATTGTCATTAACAGTGTAGGTAAAGCTATCAGCACCAAAAAATGTATTATTGGGTGTATAGGTGATTTCACCAGTTATCTCATTAATAAATGTTGTGCCATTTGTTGGTACTGAAACTACAACTACTGTAGATCTATCAATTACAGCTCCTGGTGCAGTTGCCACGTCATTTACAGTTACATTAATATTAACGGGAGTATTAAACGCTGTTGTTATTGAATCAGCATTCGCATTTGGAGGTAATGCAGTATTAATATTCAATGTGACTGTTGCTGTATTAGACGTTGCACCAAAATCATTTTCTGCTGCCTGGCCTAATTCATCTTCTACAGTATAAGTAAAAGTTTCTGAACCTGTAGCACCGCCATTAGGAGTGTAAACTACGTTGCCCGTGGCTTCAGTTAAAACGACTGTACCCTTCGTTAACACAAGAGTCTGTGTACCTGTTCCCGCGCCTGTGGCACCTGTAAGTGAGACTGTTGTTGCATCAACTGCACTGCCTGTGTGTGTGTCAGGGTCTGAATCATTCGTTGTAAGATTGAATGCTGCAGAGGGCGTGTTGAAATCGGTTGTTATTGTGTCATCTTGAGTGACGGGTGCTGTATTAGTACAAATATAACCTGTGGCACATTGAATCTCCATTGTCCAAGTACCGGTAAATCCGTGGAAAGGTCCACCGATAATCAGTGAGTCCCACTCTACATGATAAGTACCGTCACCATTATCAGTTACCGTAGCATTATCATTACCTTGATTAAATTCATTACCACTCCAATAGGCATAAAATGCTCCCATGTTTGCAGTACCAGCATTTAGGTCAACTGAAGTAAATGTATGGGAGTCGGTACTGGCATCGGGTATGACTATGCCTGCACCATTATCAAATGGAATACCGTCGTTATCCACACCATCGGCTGCCGTATAACTACCTACATTTGAGCCAAAAAAGATGAATGGATCTAGTATATCCGTGTTGTTGCGTACTGTTTCATTAGCGGGTAAGTTTGGAAAAGGTGCAGAGGGTGTTGGCCCCTGAAAAACAGCGGTTGTTTTATAAGTGCTGTCAATTAATACATTGTTAGCTGCATTAACGTTATCAATAGGAAGCGGCGCGCCCGTCACACCGGCCATAAAAAAGGTGCCTTCTAAAATGTCATATTTTCCGTAATTGGTTGCATTCACATTAGTTGATAGAAGCAATAATAAAAATTTAAAGACATTACTAGAAATTAGTTTTCTCATTTATATTCCCTGAACATTCCATATGCTCGGTTGTTTCATTCTAAAATCACGCAACCTAAAATTTATTAGACTGATAATCACATTAAAACTGTAAAGATGTCCATACTAAGCCCGTCACTTTCACTCAGGCCAGTTTCTGGATTGATTGTAAAATATATTCTATTACAGCCGCTTTAATAACATCAAAGAATGCTTATTCCTACTAGGGTCTTCAATGTATCTATATTTTTTTACTTTACACTTTATATAGATTTTTTTATTCCTTTAATCACAAAAGCATTCTTTATGCCAAGACGACATGCAATTACTTATGCTTAAGTGGAAAAACAAAAGAGCATAAACACATAAAAAACAACGTTAACTACTAACAGCTAACAGTGGCAACTTTCGGCGGTGACCTCAACCACTTATACACCTATACACCTATACACCTATACACCTATACACCTATACACCTATACACCTATTCTTTTACTTACTGATAAGTACACCTCTAAACCTACCCATAGATATTTTTAATAGAGAAACAAGGAAGCATCATCCGTCTACACTGAGTCTACACGTCATTTTTAGCAGGCACAAAAAAACCGCAACAAGTGCGGCTTAGATGTGAAAACCTTGTTGAATTTCAACAAGTTATAGATGGTGCCCAGGGCCGGAATCGAACCGGCACGCCCGTTAAGGCGAGGGATTTTAAGTCCCTTGCGTCTACCAATTTCGCCACCTGGGCTTATTCAGTGTGGACTTAATATTCTTTATATATTGCAGCTAAATTGGTTAACAATCTGCAATATGCCCCGTAGGGTTATATGGAGGCGGGACCCGGAGTCGAACCGAGGTAGATGGATTTGCAATCCACTGCATAGCCACTTTGCTATCCCGCCTTATTTTTTTTAAAAATAAAAAAACCTCGACTGGCGAGGTTCTATTATTATCTGCTTAGATTGCCTACTCTAAACATTTAAATTTGGAGCGGGTGAAGAGGATCGAACTCTCGACATTCTCGTTGGCAACGAGATGCTCTACCGCTGAGCTACACCCGCAAATTCTACTGCTTTTTTGTCCTTTTGACGATTAACTTTGCGAAATTAACGGCCTGCTCTTTTCCTTTTTCAGCTTAAACAACCTGGGTTGTTTTTTTTGCTGTTGAGCTATTCGTGCAACAGAGGGCGCTATTATAAGTATCCGCTGTTTGCCGTCAAGCACATTCTGTATATTAATAAAAAAAAGTTTATACAATCAATATTTTAGCCGTGTTCGCGCATTACGGTCCAGGCGGCTTTTAAGTAGATAAGCATCGACACGACGGTTAGCACGGCGGCTATCATGAGCAATACGACACCGGTGGTTCTGGTGTCTACTCCATAGAATGGGAGCTTATGCAGGAGGAAGCCTATGGCCAACATTTGCACGGCGGTTTTTACCTTGCCCATCATAGAAACAGCGACGGTTGAGCGCTTACCCAGTGTTGCCATCCACTCTCTTAATGCAGAGATGGTGATTTCACGACCAATGATAACTGAGGTTCCGACAATAACTAACCAGTGATACTCTGCGACTTCTGATGTAATTAGGATAAGCGCTACTGCGACGATGAGTTTGTCGGCCACTGGGTCTAAAAATGCACCTAACTCAGACTGTTGGTTTAGCTTACGCGCGAGGTAGCCATCGAACCAGTCGGTTATTGCCGCCAGGCCATACAACCATGCTGCTGCAGGGCGCGCCCACTCATAGGGCAAAAAGAAGACAACCATAATGACTGGGATAAAACCAAGTCGTATTAATGTAAGAATATTTGGTATGTTTAGGTGCATTGTGGCCCAGGTTATTATTTTTAAATTATGGTTTAGCTAATCGGATCGCAGCACATCATAAATGATCTGAGCAAGATTTCTACTAATACCCTGCACTTTTGCCAAGTCTTCCACACCGGCCTGCTTAACACCCTGTAAGCCACCAAAGTGTTTAATGATGCTTTGCCTGCGCTTGGGGCCTAGCCCCGGAATACTCTCTAATGGCGAGGTGCGTCGCGCTTTATCTCGCTTGGCGCGATGCCCGCTGATAGCAAAGCGGTGTGCTTCGTCGCGTACATTAAGTATTAAATGGAAGGCGATGGAGTCATCGGGTAGGTAGAGGTCTTCTCTACCATCGCTAAATACCAGCTTTTCCAAACAAAGCTTACGCCCTTCTCCCTTGGCGACACCTATTAATAGTATGTCGTCTATTTGCAACTGATCCATTACCTCCACCGCCTGACGTAACTGCCCTTTGCCGCCGTCTATTAATAGTATGTCGGGCATTTTGGCATCGGATTCGTTACTGGCTTTAGACTTTTTAAGCTTGGCGTAACGCCGCTGCAATGCCTGGCGCATGGCGGCGTAATCATCACCGGGCTCGATGTTTTCTATATTAAAGCGACGATAGT
>Ga0316209_1003691_pt1 | contig 10121 bp, 9 predicted proteins | sample 6monopyrite_MG_FD_204945 | JGI IMG/M metagenome (GOLD analysis project Ga0316209, IMG submission 204945) | Microbial mat bacterial communities from mineral coupon in-situ incubated in ocean water Damariscotta River, Maine, United States -... | ecosystem: Environmental > Aquatic > Marine > Coastal...
GACCATTAGCGATAATGATCTAAAGGAAATTGCCGAAATTTGTATTGAGGAAAATATACTTATTATTTCTGATGAGATATATGGACTTGTATCATTTGATGGTGAATATCGTAGCATTTCAAAATATGTCCCTGATAATACGGTTATAAGCTCTGGGCTGTCCAAGCATTTATCACTCGGCGGTTGGCGTTTTGGTTTTGGAATAATACCAAAATCAATAAACGGATTAACGGATATGATGCAAAATATTGCGAGTGAAACATGGTCTTGTGTTCCATCTCCTGTTCAATATGCAGTTATAGAAGCCTATAAAGGACATGAGGATATAGAAAAATATATAAAAGATTGCTGCGACATTCACTGCTTTATAAATCAATATATTGCAAAAGAGTTAAGCCGTTTAGGCGTGATTTGCCCATTGCCTCAGGGCGGTTTTTATAATTATCCTGATTTTTTGCCATATCAAAATGAGTTATCAAATATTGGTATAAAAACATCGCAACAATTATCAGCATATCTTCTGGAAGAATATGGTTTGGTTAGTTTGGCAGGGGCATCTTTTGGCGCAGAGCCACAAATTTTAACTTTACGATTATCCGGCTGTGATTATGATGGTGAAAAAGTTCTAAATGCTTATCAGTCAGGAAAAGAGCTAAATGAGCAGTTTATTATGGATCATGCGCCTAATGTTAAAGAGGCAATATGTATCTTTGAGGGATTTATTGCGAATTTACGTAAGTGAGCAATATGCTTTATAACAAATAGGATAGATTTATATGGATATTATGCCGCACTGGGTAGCCGAAATTATTTCTATACTAGCCATGTTATTTATATTTTGTGTTGGGCTTGGTGTTTTGGCAGTAATAATTCTTTTCTTCATAGATAGGTCGCAGTGTAAAGATGCGGTGCGCCGTAATTTTCCTGTTCTTGGGCGTTTTCGTTCTTTATTCTCTACTCTGGGTGAGTTTTTTAGACAATATTTCTTTGCAATGGATAGGGAAGAAATGCCCTTTAACCGAGCCGAGCGCGACTGGGTCTATCGCGCAGCAAAGGGCGATGGTAATACTGTTGCATTTGGCTCTACTAAAAACCTTAATCATGCGGGAAGTGTTATATTTGTTAATTGTTTTTTTCCTATATTAAAAAAGAATGCAGCAAAAACTAAACCCATGATTATAGGTGAGTATTGTAAGCAACCTTATGCTGCGCCATCATTTTTTAATATATCGGCCATGAGTTATGGCGCTTTATCGAAACCTGCGGTTCAGGCGCTATCTCGGGGAGCAAAGATTGCTGGTTGCTGGCTAAATACGGGAGAGGGCGGATTATCGCCTTATCACTTGGAAGGTGCTGCTGATCTTGTATTTCAAATAGGAACTGCAAAATACGGTATTAGAGATAGTAACGGTAATATAAGCGATGAGAAGTTAAAGGATATTGCTGCTCATGAGCAGGTTAAAATGATAGAGCTTAAACTTTCTCAAGGAGCTAAACCGGGTAAGGGCGGGATATTGCCAGCATCTAAAGTAACTAAAGAGATCGCAGCAATAAGAGGCATTAAGGCGGAGGAGGCTTCTATTTCCCCTAATCGTCACTCAGAAATTGATGATATACCAAGCTTGCTGGATTTTATTGCGCATATTCGTGATGTTAGTGGCAAGCCTACGGGCTTTAAATTGGTGATTGGCGATTATGATTGGCTTGATGAAATGTGCAGGGAAATTCATAAACGTGGAATCAAGAGCGCCCCTGATTTTATTACGGTGGATAGTGGTGATGGTGGAACGGGGGCTGCGCCAATGCCACTTATGGACAATGTTGGCTTGCTTATAAAAGAAAGTCTGCCAACTGTTTCTGATATGCTGTATAAATATGGTCTTAGAGAGCGCATTAAAATTATTGCTTCGGGAAAGCTTATTACTCCGGCAGAGGTAGCATGGGCGCTTTGTGCGGGTGCAGATTTTGTTAATTCTGCTCGCGGATTTTTATTTTCTCTAGGCTGTATTCAGGCTCTTAAATGCAATAAAAACACCTGCCCGACTGGTATTACTACCCACGATAAACGATTGCAATCAGGGCTTTGTCCCAGCAATAAGAGCACAAAAGTTGCTAATTACGCGAAGAATGTTATTCACGAGGTTGAAATTATCGCTAATTCCTGCGGAGTGTCAGAATCAAGGAAACTACGCCGCAAGCATATCAGAATTGTGCAACCTGATGGTAAATCTGTGTCGATGGATAAATTATATCCCAGACCAGAAGTTATTGCCGAATTTGATGGTGCTTAGTAATGGAGGAGGATAGAGGTAAGAAGATATTAGAGGTTAGCCCTGCAAAATTTGTATTGCCCCTATTTTTAGCAAACAGTGCAATGTTATTTACAACTATAGTTTTTTTACTTGTCTATTTGGGCAATGATAATGGAAGTCTTTTCAATAAAATTATTTTTATTTTAGTAGTTGCCGCATATGTTTATTTGGTGCTTCGTTATTATTTTATGGATAGTAACTGCTTTATTTTTACAGTTTATGATAATGGAATCGATTGTTATTTATTTGAATGGTCTGGAAGTAGTTTTATTTCGTTTGGTGAAATAGAATCGATAGATATCGTACATTTAGTATATCGTGGCTCAGGGGTATTTTTTGTTCCTAGAAATTTAGATAAATATAAAGCTAAAATGGGGCTTATTAGAAAATTTCTATTCTATATAGAGATGCTTATCTCTCGGTTCAATACTCCTTTTGGAGTGGCAGCTGGAACTGGATTGGATATTAGTGGAGTATTTTTATGGAAGGTCTGCAATGCTGCTCTCAATGACTATCGTGAAAAACATGCCATTAAACCTTGATCTCCCCCTCTTGATGCCATAAAGGTTTATCTAGTAGGGGGGTTGAGGGGGTTGCTCTGTCTTGCTTGGCTATAATTCCAGATAGATAGGCATCTCTGCCTGCCTTAACTGCTCCTGCAAATGCTCCCGCCATCAAGGGCGGATCACCTGCTTTTGCCACGGCGGTGTTGAGCAGTACCGCATCATAACCCATTTCCATTGCTGCGCTTGCATGAGAGGGTGCTCCAAGTCCCGCGTCAATGACTAATGTTTTGTCGGGGAAGCGCTCTCGTAATTGTTTAAGCGCGTAGATATTATTAAGCCCGCGCCCAGAGCCAATAGGCGCTCCCCAAGGCATTAAAATGTTGCACCCTAAATCAACCAGCCTTTGTGCCAATACTAAATCATCAGTCATATAAGGATATACTTCAAAGCCTAGTTTGATCAGTTTTTGCGTAGCTTCTAAAAGCCCGTAAATATCTGGCTGTAACGTATAATCATCGCCTATTACCTCCAGCTTTATACGGTTGGTTTCGAATATTTCACGCGCCATTTGCGCGGTTGTAACCGCTTCGTCAACGCCATAACAACCCGCCGTATTAGGCAGTACAGGAATATTAAAACCCTTTATTATATCCCAAAATGCTTGCCCCTTACCCGCAGCATTTTCACGACGCAATGATACGGTAATAAGCCCTGGCTGCGCGGCTTTTATGCTTGCCCTTAAAATATCTGGGGAGGGGTAGGCTGCCGTTCCCAAAAACAGGCGCGATGATATTTCAGTTTTACCCATTTGCCATTTGTAGTTCATTATTACCCTCCTTGCATTGGCGCAACAATTTCTACGCTGTCTTTATCTTGTAAAATATAGCCATCATAATTCTCGCGTGGCATGAACTCTCCGTTAACGGCTACGGCTACTAATTTATCCTTATAGCCTTTGCACATAAGCAAGTTGGAAATGTTGATTGTGCCTTCAATCTCAAGCGCATTGCTGTTTAAGGTTATTTGCATTTTCTTTATTATCCTTAATAAATAGGTGATTAAATTCGTAAGGTTGCCCCGTGACTATGCTTGCCGCACAATTTGCTATGATGGGAGAGAAAAGAAAACCATGACGGAATAATCCGTTACAGCTAATTACATTTTCAGATACATGAATTTGTGGCATATTATTGGGATAGCTCGGCCTAATGCCGGCTTTGGTTTCTATTATCTGTGCCTCACCAAAGCTTGGGTGAATGGAATATAGTGCGCTCATAAGCTCCATGCCAGAGCGCAGTGAGGTGTTGCTATTTTCCTCTGTTTCAATAATTGTTGCGCCAATTAGGAATATGTTATCTTTACGCGGAACAATATAAAGTGGGTAGCGTGGGTGCATAAGGCGTAGCAAATGCGTTAAATGAAATTCGGGGTTGCGCACTATTAAAGTTTCCCCCTTAACTCCTCGTAAATTTGTAGCATCATTCTTTGCACCCATACCGCGGCAATCTATTACCCAATTGGCTATATTTTTTTCTTCTTTAATATCTATATGCTGCACTTTTTTATTTTTTATATTATGTAGCAGGGCAGGTATTGCTTTTTTAGGGTACAGGTGCGCTTCGCCCTTTATATATAACCCCTCGCGGAATTTATCTCCATTAAGTTGGGGCTCAAGCTCCGTTATAGTCTGCCCGTTAATTGATTGCCATTGGTCATCGTTATTTGGGAGGATTGATTTAAAGCGCTCTAAGATGTGGCGATCTGCATTATGAGCGATAAGCAGGCTACCGTTATTTGCAAATTCAAAACAATCATTATGAACATTGCTTATTTCTTGCCATATTTTTACAGATGATAGCCCAGAATTTAAATAACTTTCAGGCATGTGGTCAAGCTCGCTATAGGGGCTTATCATACCACCTGCAATAAAACTTGCATTGTCGTTTGGAAAACCGCTCTCATCATAAAGAGTTATATTGGCATCAGGACATTGTTGTTGCAGCATATAAGCACCCATTATGCCCATAATACCACCGCCAATCACCGATATTTTAGTAGATTTATCTGTCATCGTAATTCTCACATTCCTACGGCGCTTATGCGCATCAGGTTCCAAGGGTCTAATCTCAGCCTTTTTTTTAGCAAAAGGCACCCCTTGTGAGTGTTTATATTATGGTGACGTTATTACTCTATATTTGCAAAGTCAATAATTCAGTTTATTAGCATATTTATTGATATATATTTCTTCTATATATGTTCTTGCATTTAAGTATAAGCGGGTCTATAACATGGCATCTAATATATAGAAGAGCTTGGCTCTTTTTATTTTGGCGCGGGGTGGAGCAGCCCGGTAGCTCGTCAGGCTCATAACCTGAAGGTCGTAGGTTCAAATCCTACCCCCGCAACCAAGAAAATCAATGAGTTACATTTGATTTATCCCTAAAAATCCTGTTAAAATACCCTTACACATTCCTTACACAGTTTTACACAGGGGAAAACGGGTATGATTAAACATTCAATTCTTGGCAATAAAGTTCATGTTTATAAGCGGGATAATAGCCGCTATTGGCAATGTTCGACTTATCTTCAAGGCAAGAATCGACGCACCAGTACAAAAGAAGAGAGCTTACAGCATGCAAAACAGTTTGCTGAGGACTGGTATATGGAGTTGCGCGGGAAGTCACGTGCGGGGCTTTTAAAGGATGAAAAGACCTTCAAGCATTTTGCTGAGCTATTTTTAAGAGAATATGAGGTAATTACAGAAGGGCAGCGTAGCCCTAAATGGGTGGAGGGGCACGCCATACGCCTTCGTGTTCACCTTAATCCCTTTTTTGGTGATTTACCTATATCAGATGTTACAGCGGGTAAGGTTCAGGAATACAGGGTTCATAGGATGACTCCACTGCCTGATAGGAATCCATCCGAGTCAAAAAGTAATAGGCCAGCTACAGGTAAACCTCCGGCTCGTAAAACCATACATAATGAAATTGTAACATTGCGGCAGGTTCTTAAAACAGCAATTCGTCATGGCAATCTATCAAGTCTTCCTGAATTATCTCCCCCTTATAAAACCCAAGGAAAGGTTGTTCATAGGCCGTGGTTTAGCCCCACTGAGTATAAGCAGCTTTATCAAGCAACTCGTGCCTACACAAAATCTGCGCCGCCTGCCTATCGCTGGAATGCCGAGCAAGTGCATGATTTTGTGCTATTCATGGCCAATACGGGATTAAGGCCGGATGAAGCCAAAAATCTTCAGCATCGTGATATTGAAATCGTAGAAGATGAAGGCACAGGCGATACAATTCTTGTTATAGAGGTCAGAGGCAAGCGCGGAATTGGATACTGCAAAAGCACCCCCGGAGCCGTTCGTCCCTATGAGCGACTTGCAAATCGCCCTAAACCTGTAAAGAAAAAGGAAGAATGCGGCGTTTCTGTTTTACCGTGCGCTACAGATTTGGTTTTCCCCGGTAGTCATTTGAAAATGTTCAATGGCATTCTTAATCGTGCAGAGTTGAAATTTGATCGTGAAGGTAATGCGCGTACATCCTATAGCCTCAGACATACCTATATTTGCCTCAGGCTTATGGAGGGGGCGGACATCTACCAGATTGCTAAAAACTGCCGGACAAGTGTTGAGATGATAGAAAAGCATTATGCGGCACATATCAAAACGACCTTGGATGCTTCAGCAATTAATGTGCGCAAGGCACGGCCAGAGAAGACAGATAAAGCCGCTACTTCTTTTTAAATAGGATTTAAAAGCGTTATTCTAAGTGCCCTCACAATGAGTTGTGGGGGTTTTTTTTGTATAAAAACCATACGAAACAGGGTATGAAAAACAGAATTCCATATCCTGTTGATTTTTTATCCCCGCCCTTGTAGCATTAACCGCCGCCACCCCTTCCTGACCTCAACCAAACAACATAGATTTGATTGAGGTCAGGAAGGGGTGGCGGCGGTAGTAGTTTTAGTAGGGGCGGGGTAAGAGAAGTGAAGAGTGTGGTTTGGTTTAAAAAGTGAAGGAAGTGAGAGAGATTAGGGTAAGTTATGGTTATTGATGTGCTGATGGAAATATGGAGAGGGTAAGAATAAGGGAATGATATTTCAGGAGCGTGATGCGGAGATTTTGCAATGGGTGAATGGTTTTGGTTTTGCAAGTGCGGATCAGATTAGACAGTTTATGAAGGTTGGCAATACGGCGGCTTATGTAAGAATTAAGAAGCTGGTGGAAGGCGGTTATTTATCGCGGGAGAGAATTTTGCATGGGCAGGCACGTATTCATAAAGTTACGAAAAAAGGAATTTTAGCGAGCGGCGATGCCGTATTGCCTTTGAAGTACGTGAATTTGGGAACTTTCAGGCATGATTTTAAATTGGTTGATCTGGGGCTTATGCTGGAAGAGCAAATGGGCGGATCATTTCAGCCGGATCGGCGCATTCGGCATGATGAAGGATTGAGCGGTGTTGGGCAGCTTGGCCATGTCGCGGATGGCTATTTGCATATTGGCAATGATAAGCCGATTGCTATTGAACTTGAGCTATCCGTAAAATCACGGGCGCGCATTCAAAGCATCATTAACGGCTATGGCGGAAATCTTGGCGTTAAAGAGGTTTGGTATTACACGGATCAGATGAATGTTGTCCGTGCTATTGAAAAAGCGGCGCACGGTTTTCCTTTTATCAAGGTTCGGAAAATCCCTTCTAGCCTTCCTGAAAAAAGGAAAGCTGGATGAACCACGATAAAGATTTAAAAGATCAAGAAATAATGGCCTATGTGGTCTTGGCCATAGCTTTGCTATGGGTAATTTTTTCTCTTGGTGCGTTGGTTGTCACTATCGCAGCCATTACAACAATGGTTTTAAAAGCTTTTAAAGCCAATTCTATGACGGCTTTTGCTATGGCGCTTATTGCTGCTGTTCTTGGTATAATTACGAATCAAAGTCTTATCTTTTGGTTTATAAACCCCATCAGTATGATGCATAATTTTTATGCACAGGCTTTGCCCGATAGCATTCTTTCATTATTAATAAGTTCCGGTGAGCTCACCGGATTCATGATTTTGCTCGCAGAGCAATCATGGCAATCTTTAAAAAATACATCCCTTTGGATTTCATTTGCACCAGCGGGAATATTTTGCGGCGCAGCCCTTTACAGCTTTTTTGTAATATTCTTTAAAAATCCGCTTGGACGTCTCAAGCGACAAAAATCTATAAAAAGAGAACATGGGAAGGTCGGTGACCTTCCCTCCACCATAATTAATAAAAGAACCGCAGAAACCTCGAGAGGTTCTTTGATAGGGGCTGATAAATATGCCAGAGCCGTTGAATTAACGGATAAAGCTGCAAACCAGCATACGCTGGTTCTGGGAACAACTGGATCAGGAAAGACTGTAACAGTCAGTAATATTGTGGAAAGCGCAATCAATCGCGGACTTCCTTTGATCTATATTGATGGAAAAGGTGACTATGATCTCGCCTGCCGTGTTGCCCGCTACGGGCAGCAGCGCAGTAGACCAGTATCAGTCTTTGCAATGAGGGGCGATAGCATCGCTTATAATCCTTTGGCAACTGGCGGCTTCACTTCCAAAAAAGACCGAATTATTGAGCTACGTGAATGGACAGAGGAGCATTACAAAAAGCTGGCTGAGGGCTATTTACAATCTGTGTTCAAGGTTATGGAGATATGCAATATTCCTTGTAACATGGTGTCTCTGGCTGAAAATCTAGATTTGAAAAAGCTTAAATCTTTGGTACGCCAGCATGAAGCAAGCATTCCTGATGCACAAAGCTTGATGGATGAGCTAAACAATCAAGATCAAGCATCTAAGAGCATTGAAAGCCTTGTGGCAGAAATCCGTAATTTTACAGCCTCCGAAATAGGGCATTTGTTCCGTGTGAGCGATGATAAGCCTGTTTTAACATTGGAAAATATTATAGCAAAAAACGGCATTGCTTATTTTTGTCTGCCTGCTTTGGAATTTCCGTCCATGTCCCAGACTTTAGGGCGTTTGATTATCAATGATCTGAAAGCAACAATGGCTCAGCAATTGGGAAGTGGCGTAAAAAATAAACTCTATGTGATCTTTGATGAGTTTTCTGTTTTTGCAGGTGAGCAAGTTTTAAACGTTATTAATATGGGGCGTAGCGCAGGCATACATGCCGTGCTGTCAACGCAAAGTCTGTCAGATGTTGCCTCTGGCCGGAAAGAAAATGCCGATCATTTTGTTAATCAGGTGGTGGGGAATTGTAACAATTTTATTCTGCACCGGCAGAACAGCCCGGAAGATGCCGAAAAGCTGGCAGAAATGATGGGCACCAGAAATACGCTGGAATATACAGCGCAGGTTAGTCAAACTGGCCCCACTCATATGGGGACTGTCAGGCGCACACGCGGTTTTATTGCCCACCCCGATGAGATCAAAAGCCTAAAAGCCGGTGAGGCTTTTTTCTTCTCAAAGGAAGATAATAAAGTCAGCAAGATCAAGGCAAGGATGAGCAGGATATGATGAATTTTATGCGAGTAGCTATGCTGTTATTTTTGATATGTTTTTCATGTCTGTTTATGGCATCCTTGCTTTATTCTGTGCGTGATACGTTACAAGGCGGAAGTATGCGGCTTGATGTTTCCCTGTTTTTGAATTCTCTGCTTTGGTGTTCAGGATTGTTGATTTCGGCATTGCTTTTATCAGTTTCGCCATTTGGAGATAAAATAGTGTCGCTGTTTTTTGCTACGCGCAGGCAAAGCTTGAGAGAAGAAGAAAAAATAAATCCCGCTATCGAGCGCATTAAGGATTTATACCTCCAGAAATATGGCCATGATCTTGATATCAGCGTTTGCATTATGGATGAGCCACATATTAACGGTATGGTTTTGGGGCGACAAACAGCAGCTATTTCAACAGGGCTTTTGAAAGTTGGAAGTGATGATGAAATAGCAGGCATATTGGCACATGAGGCTGGACATTTGCATCATAAAGACAGCGCACTTTCCTTGGCATTGCTTATTTCCGGATTACCGACATTGATTTTGAATTATGTTTTGCGCCTATTATTTTTCTTTAGCCCAAAGCCCAACATAATACCATCAAGCGGACAGGATATTGGGTGGATTATCGGCATGATGATTTTGCTTTTGTTTCTTATGCTCTTTGTATATTTTATCGTGTTTTGGGTTTTAAGCTTTCCTGTTCTTTGGCTGATGCGCAGTTTTGAAGTATCCACGCAGTGGCAGATTGAATACCGCGCAGATCAATTCGCGCAGGAGCTTGGCTATGCTCCTGCTCTCATTGAGCTATTCGAGCGCAT
>Ga0316209_1003694_pt1 | contig 10110 bp, 8 predicted proteins | sample 6monopyrite_MG_FD_204945 | JGI IMG/M metagenome (GOLD analysis project Ga0316209, IMG submission 204945) | Microbial mat bacterial communities from mineral coupon in-situ incubated in ocean water Damariscotta River, Maine, United States -... | ecosystem: Environmental > Aquatic > Marine > Coastal...
CGATATAACTGCGTCGCACCTTCTTCACATAACTGCATTAAGCCTTTTTGCAGCGCCTTCATTTTTAGTGGGTCACGCAGTTGCGCACGTCGAAAGAGCTCGGGAGCAAAGTTTGGAATACCCGCAAACTGTAGGTCTTCGCCTTTTGTAAAAGTATCACCAATTCGAATTGTGCCATGGTTGTGTATACCAATGATATCCCCAGCATAGGCCTCATCTGCATGACCTCTATCTGCCGCCATAAAAGTTACTGCGTCATTCAGTTTAATTTCTTTCTGAATACGCACATGCTTAACTTTCATACCTTTTTCAAACTTACCTGAGCACACACGCATAAAGGCAATACGGTCACGATGATGTGGATCCATATTGGCCTGAATTTTAAATACAAAGCCAGTGAATTTTTCTTCATCAGCCTCAACAATTCGCGCACTACCATCACGCGATTGCGGTAAAGGTGCAAACTCATCCAAAGAATCGAGTAACTCTAAAATACCAAAATTATTGATTGCAGAACCAAAAAACACTGGTGTTAGCTTACCTTGCCGATATGCATCTACATCAAATTCATGACTAGCACCTTTTACCAACTCTATCTCTTCGCGCAAGTCTTCCGCCATAGAACCCAGCACTTCATCAAGCTCTGGATTATCCAAACCCTGAATTACGTTACCTTCCTGAATTTTGCCGCCATGAGTCGCACTAAATAAATGTACGCAATCATTATAAAGGTGAAAAACACCTTTGAAGTTTTTACCCATACCAATTGGCCAGGTCATAGGCGCACATTGAATATCTAAAATATTTTCGACATCATCCAGTAAATCAATTGGCTCACGTGCTTCGCGGTCCATTTTATTTACGAAGGTAATAATGGGGGTGTCACGCAAGCGACATACATCCATTAATTTAATAGTCCGTTCTTCTACGCCTTTCGCAGCATCAATCACCATTAAGGCAGAATCTACTGCGGTTAAGGTGCGATATGTATCTTCTGAGAAGTCAGCATGGCCTGGCGTATCGAGCAGGTTAATGATGCAATCGTTATGTGGAAACTGCATAACTGAAGACGTCACAGAAATACCACGCTGCTTTTCTAGCTCCATCCAGTCTGATGTTGCATGGCGCGCCGCTTTACGGCCTTTTACTGTACCCGCCAGCTGAATAGCTCCACTGAACAGCAAAAGCTTTTCGGTTAGCGTTGTCTTACCTGCATCGGGGTGAGAAATAATCGCAAACGTACGACGACGCTGCATTTGCTCTAGTAATTCAGACATAATTGGAATTCAATGGGAACTATAAAATCGAGGCCAAATTATACATTAACTTGGTCGCCAGGAGCTATTGAATAGAGAATTGAGTTTCAGGTATCAAAATGCTAATTATAAGGTTTCTTTAAAGCTCGATGCCTTATCAAGATTGATCTCTTTGGCAAAAACTAGTGCATCTTCCCTGCCTTCATTAGACGGGTAATAAGCCTTTCTCAAACCAAGACGGTTAAAGCCTTCCTGCTCATATAGCTTTAAAGCCACTGCATTTGATGCTCGAACTTCAAGAAAAATCGAATCTGCTTCACGCCATTCTGCCATCTGAATAAGCTTATATAGCATACGCTTGCCCAGGCCCTGCCCCTGTGCACCTGGCTTTACGCATAAATTGAGAATATGAGCTTCATTTGCTCCCGCAGAAACCAAGCCATAAGCCAACAATTCATTCTGATCTTCATATACCCAGCAGTTGTAACCAACATTAATACAGTCATTGAATATGCCCGCCGACCATGGATGGGTATAGACCATTTTTTCTATCTCTAAAATGACATCAACATCTTCCAGCGTCATTTCACGAAAGCCGCTCACTATATCTATTTCGGGATTAACTGCCATAGATGAATTAGACTTCTACTGGTTTATTTAATTGATTTTTAATTTGTAGCAGATCTTGCCAAACTTTGCGTTTAGTCTGAGCTGAACCAATTATTTCTTGCGGGTGGTATGAAGCATAAACAGGCACACCTAAATGGTGATGCCGACGCAGGCGTAAATCTGTTAATGATTTCTGACTGACCAATAACTGCTGACTCGCTCTTTCACCTAACACCATAATTACTTTTGGTTGAATAAGTTTTATCTGACTAGAAAGGTGATCATCACAGCAAATCATTTCAGATGTAAATGGCGCCCGTTGCTCTGGCGGCTGACACTTTACTAATGATGTTAAATACACAGATGAAAAATCAACCTCGATCGCCCGCAACACTAACTGCATAAAGTCTTTATGCACGCTAGAAAACAGTACATCCAGTGATTCATCTTTGATGGGTGCGCTGGTCACAATCATTAAGTCAGCAGCAACACTGCCTTCACCACAAATCGCATGACTTCTCGTTGCGTGCAACTCACATAGCTGACACTCTTCTATTGCTAAGTTTAACGAATCTAAAGAAGTAGAACTCGGTACTTGTGGCGTAATTTTCTCTAATGATTCAAGTGGCTGCTTTTCAATGATTTTCTGCGGTTGATTCTGCGGCGGAGTATGGGTCGTTTCTGCTATAGGCGAGACAGAAGCATCATTCACTACAGAAGTATTTGATATAGAGGGAGTAGCGTGACTGGGAACACTTATATCCGGCTCTACATTCTGTATCTCTAGCGTTGGGTCATACCAGGTTTGTATCCCCATTGCAGACAAATATTCACGGCGCACATCTTCCGCTAACACCTCTGATGCATCAGAGGGCATTACCGAATTTCCATTAATGTGACTTGAGCTCGACATTTAATAAACAACGTAACTAAACGTCACCCATTTGCGGATGCGCACGATCACCAGCAGAAATAATAATGCGGTTTAACGCATTGATGTATGCCTTGGCAGATGCAATAACAATATCTGTATCTGCACCTTGTCCATTAACAATTTTACTTTCCTTCTTCAGGCGAACAGAAACCTCTCCTTGAGAATCAGTTCCACTGGTTATATTGTTGACTGAATACAACTTTAACTCAGCTTCACTGTGAGCAATTTTTTCGATGGCTTTAAACGCAGCATCCACAGGACCACTACCCGATTCAGTTGCACTTTGCTCTTCACCATTCACCATAAGCACGACATCTGCCTGTGGTGTTTCACCCGTTTCTGAGCACACTTTCAAACTCACAAGTTTAAACTGCTCGTTTTCTGCGCTCCAACTCGAATCCGCCATTAGCGCTTGCAAATCTTCATCAAAAATTTCGTGTTTTTTATCTGCCAAATCTTTAAATCGTGCGAACACAATATTCAACTCTTCTTCTGACTCAATTTCATTACCCAATTCAGCCAAACGAGTACGTAATGCATTTCGACCTGAGTGCTTACCTAAAACAATTTGCGTTTCATTCCAGCCAACATCCTTGGCATTCATAATTTCGTAAGTTTCACGATTCTTTAAAATACCATCCTGATGAATTCCTGATTCATGCGCAAAAGCATTCGCACCAACAATTGCTTTATTCGGCTGCACAGGAAAACCTGTAACGCCCGATACCAATTTAGAACACGACATGATTTGCGTGGTATCTAATGTAGTATCACATGTAAACAAGTCCTGGCGAGTACGCACTGCCATTACTACTTCTTCTAGAGAGGCATTACCAGCACGCTCACCCAGGCCATTAATAGTACACTCCACCTGACGCGCACCATTTTGTACCGCAGACAATGAGTTGGCGACGGCTAAGCCTAAATCGTTATGGCAATGCACAGAGAAAACCGCTTTATCCGAATTTGGAATGCGCTCTATTAAGTTTTTAATTAAATCGCCAAACTGATTCGGTAAGTTGTACCCCACCGTGTCGGGAATATTAATAGTCGTTGCACCGGCATCAATCACCGCTTCAATAATACGGCACAAAAAATCTAGCTCAGAACGACCTGCATCTTCAGGTGAAAACTCAATATCGCCCGTAAACTGACGCGCTAATTTCACAGCATCTACCGCTTGTTTCAAAACATCGTCGGGCTGCATGCGTAACTTCATTTCCATGTGAATGGGTGAAGTAGCAATAAATGTGTGAATTCGAGATGAGTTGGCTTTCTTTAAGGCTTCACCGGCACGACTAATATCACGAGCCAATGCTCGCGACAAACCACATACCGTACTGTCTTTAACCGCTTCAGCAACTGCTTGCACAGCCTCAAAATCACCTTGAGATGCGATAGGAAAACCAGCCTCAATAATGTCGACCTTCATACGTTCCAGTGCTTTTGCGATATGCACTTTTTCGTCTTTGGTCATGGATGCGCCGGGACTTTGCTCGCCGTCACGCAATGTTGTATCAAAAATAATTAATTTGTCTTTACTCATGATCTGTCCTGCAAATCAGTACAAACATTTATCTGCTCATACTTATATGTTTTATAAAATTCGATTGTTATTATGCGTATTTCGCCTCGCCAGAACTTATTAGCTGCCCTACGGCAGTAGTAATGAGAGCGCATTTAGAGGAAGTAGAAACAGGCAGGACAAAGTATCACTTGCAAAATCTTTGCAAGCATCAGGCTGGAAACCGCTGATAACTCTGTTTTGATTCATGTGTTTTATATAAATTAAGTTCTACTGACAAAACTATAGCGATTTACACTGTTTTTGCCAAGATTTATTTTTCCTGCCCGCTTTTTACCTCAAGCGTTCTACAACTGGTTAAACAGTCTTCTTACGCCCTAGCTTACGAGCTTTTCGCAATATGCTTAGAACTGGGCCTGATAACCCATAAAGTGCAAACACCAAAAACAATGCCTTCGGTGTATCTATAGTTGCTAGAGCCAAAATCAATACAATCGCCACTAGAGAAATAAAGGATACCTTTCCCTTAAAATGAACTTCCTTAAAGCTGTAAAACAAGATGTTACTCATCATTAATAGCCCTAAAGAAATCATCATAATCACCGAAAACTTGGCGACATCAGCGCCAATCACTGAATTATCTACACCTACCCAAACCAAACCTGCAACAACTGCTGCCGCCGCTGGACTGGGTAAACCCTGAAAGTAGCGTTTATCCGCAATACCTACCTGGGTATTGAAACGCGCCAACCTCATAGCTGCACATGCCGTATAGATAAAAGCTGCCAACCAGCCTAACTTGCCCCATTGCCAACCCATGTCAGCCATGGATGATAATGACCATTGATATATAACCAGTGCCGGAGCCACACCAAACGACACCATATCAGCAAGACTGTCGTATTCAGCACCAAATTCGCTTTGCGTATTCGTCATGCGCGCCACTCGACCATCCACGCCATCAAGTATCATCGCAATAAAAATTGCGATCGCCGCCTTTTCAAAGTCACCATTCATCGATGCCACTACGGCATAAAATCCGGCAAACATAGCTGCTGTAGTGAATATATTTGGCAACAAGTAAATGCCTCTACGGCGAAATGCTATTTTGGGTTTTTGTTCCATATTCGTTTTTAATTTCTTAGTGTTAAATTAACGTTGACCCTAGTTTAAAAGACGCACTGTAAATGTCCACTTTTTGCTTTTATTTTAATTAAAAGCAAAAACAACAAAGGGGCATAAAGCCCCTTTGTTACACACCGAATCACTAATACAAATTAGTTCTTTGCTTTATCAACGATTTGGTTTGCCTGGATCCATGGCATCATTTTACGTAACTCACCACCAACAACCTCAATTGGATGCGCAGCATTGTTACGACGACGTGCTGTCATTTCTGGGTAGTTACTCATACCTTCAAGAATGAAGTTTTTCGCATACACACCATCTTGAATATCTTTCAATGCTTTACGCATTGCTTTACGGCTTTCTTCGTTTATAACCTTATCACCGGTTACATACTCGCCGTATTCTGCATTGTTTGAGATCGAGTAATTCATGTTCGCGATACCACCTTCGAACATTAAATCTACAATCAACTTCAGCTCATGCAAACATTCGAAATAAGCCATTTCTGGAGCATAACCTGCTTCAGTTAATGTTTCGAAGCCCATTTTAACTAGCTCAACTGCACCACCACAAAGAACTGCCTGCTCACCAAATAGGTCAGTTTCAGTTTCATCTTTGAATGTAGTTTCGATAATAGCTGTACGGCCACCACCAACACCTGATGCATAAGAAAGCGCCAAGTCTTTCGCTTTACCTGATGCATCCTGGTAAATCGCGATTAAATCTGGAACACCGCCGCCACGAACAAATTCGCTACGTACTGTATGACCAGGTGCTTTAGGTGCAATCATGATTACGTCTAAATCTGCGCGTGGCACGATAGAGTTGTAATGAATCGCAAAACCGTGAGCAAAAGCTAAAGTAGCACCTTGCTTCAGGTTGGGTTCAATTTCATCTTTATACAATGCAGATTGAAATTCATCCGGTGTAAGAATCATAATTACGTCAGCTGATTTAACAGCATCTGCAACTGATGAAACTTTTAAACCTTCGTTCTCAGCCTTAGCCGCAGAACTAGAACCAGCACGTAATGCAACCGTTACGTCTACGCCAGAGTCTTTAAGGTTTAATGCGTGTGCATGGCCCTGTGAACCATAACCCACGATCGTTACTTTTTTGCCTTTGATTAAAGAAAGATCACAATCTTTATCGTAATAGATATTTAAGCTCATTAGTTCGCTCTCAAATTTAAAAATATGTTAACAGGCGAGTACGTTTTCGCCATTGGTTATTCCGATTGCACCGGAACGTACAACTTCGTGTATTTTTATACTGGATAGCGAAGATAAAAACGCATCCAGTTTTTCGCCTGTATCAGATATTTCTACCGTATAAGTGGTATCAGTAACATCAACGATACGACCATGAAATATATCTACAAGGCGTTTAACTTCATCTCGCGCAGCACCAATTGCTTCAACTTTCGCCAGCATAAGCTCTCGCTCAATATGCTCAGACTCAGTCAAATCAATCAGCTTCACCACATCCACAAGTTTGTTGAGCTGCTTCATAATCTGCTCAACAATATCTTCCGTGCCAGAGGTAACGATTGTCATGCGTGACAATGTTTCATCATCTGTAGGGGCTACCGACAATGATTCAATGTTATACGCGCGTGCTGAAAAAAGACCTGCAACTCGTGATAAAGCGCCTGACTCATTTTCTAATAATAATGAAATAATATGCTTCTGTTTCATGCTATACCAAAATCATTTCATTGAGACCTGCGCCTGCAGGAATCATAGGATAAACATTTTCTTCACGATCAATCATGAAGTCGATAAACACGACACGGTCTTTGTACTTGCCATACGCATCTTCTAAAGCAGGAACAACATCTTCCGGTTTATCAACACGAATACCTACGTGCCCATATGCTTCTGCAAGCGCTACAAAATCAGGTAGTGAGTCCATGTATGAACTTGCGTAACGGCGATCATAGAAGAATTCTTGCCATTGACGAACCATGCCCAGGAAACCATTATTTAAATTAATAATTTTTACCGGCAATCCGTATTGCGTACAGGTTGCTAGTTCCTGAATACACATCTGAATACTGCCTTCACCGGTAACGCAGGCTACTTGTGCATCAGGATGCGCCAATTGAACGCCCATTGCAGCAGGCAAACCAAACCCCATCGTGCCAAGACCACCAGAATTAATCCAGCGGCGTGGTTTATTAAAACCGTAATATTGAGCAGCAAACATTTGGTGCTGGCCTACATCTGAAGTTACAAAAGCATTGCCCTTTGTAACTTCATGCAATTTTTCAACAACAAACTGTGGTTTGATAGTACCCGTGTTCGCATTATATTTTAAACAATCTTGCGCGCGCCATTCTTCAATCTGCTGCCACCAGGATGCTAATGCGCTACTTTCTATTCGTTGATCTGAGGACTCAATTAGCTTATTCAGCTCACCAACCACTTCACCAACGTCACCGACTATCGCAACATCAACTTTTACATTTTTCGAAATAGATGCAGGGTCAATATCAACATGAATAATACGTGCATCAGGACAAAACTTTTCCAAGTTACCCGTAACACGATCATCAAATCGAGCACCAATAGCAATCAACACATCACTATGATGCATACTCATGTTAGCTTCATAGGTACCGTGCATACCCAGCATACCCACGAATTGCTTATCATTTGCAGGGTATGCACCTAACCCCATCAATGTATTAGTGACCGGTGCGCCTAACATTTGCGCAAACTTGATTAACTGCTCACTCGCATCACTTAATATTACGCCGCCACCGGTATAAATCATCGGCTTTTTGGCTTCCATTATCAGCTCATAGGCCTTTTTAAGCTCAGCAGAAAGGCCTTTAATCGATGGAATGGTATGACTATATGAACGGATATTAATTTCGCGAGGATATGAAAAGTCAGTCTTCTGAGCTGTAATATCCTTGGGTATATCAACCACAACAGGCCCAGGACGACCCGTAGTAGCTAGAAAAAATGCCTTTTTGATGGTCGTAGCCAGGTCTTTTATATCTTCAACTAGAAAATTATGTTTTACCACAGGGCGAGTGATGCCCACCGAGTCAACTTCCTGAAACGCGTCATTACCAATCAGCGCCCTGGGCACCTGACCAGTCAATACAACCATTGGAATGGAGTCCATATAAGCAGTCGCAATACCCGTAACTGCATTCGTTGCACCAGGACCAGACGTGACCAAAACGACGCCTGGCTTACCAGTGCTACGCGCATAGCCATCTGCAGCATGCGTTGCCGCTTGCTCATGACGCACTAATATATGTTGCAGCTTTTCCTGTTGTTCTAGTGCATCATAAATATGTAGCACTGCACCACCAGGATAACCAAATAGGTGCTCAACGCCTTCTTCAATTAGGCTTTGAACAACGATTTCAGCACCGGTCAATTCCACCTTAGATGTCTCCAAACCTTAAATAACCTTATAAATCATAGACTTTTTGATATTGCATGAGAACATGCAAGCCGTGCAGTGTAACCTAAAACTAAACATGGGTCATCACCCTTTCGCCGCAAGCATTAAGAAAACCTGTTCCCCATCTAAAACAAAAAAGCCCGGCATAGAGCCGGGCTTTTTATAAGACTACGATTAAATCGATTGATTAGAAGTCGTCGTCTGTAGACTCACCACCTGCAACTGATGTTAAAACATCACGAATTGCATCTGGTGTTGGCATGATGTTCATAAAGCTGTTATCACCCATCATAGCTAGGTCAGGGAAGTTAATAGCAATACGGAAACGAGCATGTAGAGCCTCTGCTTCTTTACCTTTTACTAGAATTTCATATGGTAGGTGTGCAGTTGAACGTAATGGTTTGAAATCAATTTCACCCATGATGAACGATTCATCCATGTACTTTTTACCTTCATTAGGCGCCTTCATAGCAACACCAATCAAAGTTTGAGACGTACCTGGAATATCAATTTTGTAAACCTGTGAAGCACCAGAGCGCTTTGCACCTAAGTTCTTTTCAATTTCTGCAACCATTGCATCATGGCTACTTTTAGAAGCAAGCTCTAGAGGCTCATCGAAATATTCCATACCGAATGTATAGTGATATTCGTTAAGGTCTTCAGAATCCATGCTCTCAGCCGGCCCAAAGTCTTGCACGTAACCTAGTGCTTTTTTCAATGCAGCAGATGTTTGAGGCAATTTAGAATTTACGCGATAAGCGTAAGACATATAAACTGGATTAGTGTAAGAAACTTGTACTTTACCAGCCATTTCAGTCAGTGAAATACGCTGTGCAGCCACATAACCACCACGACCATGAGTTGCAGCAGCTTTCTTCAATTCGGCGTTAGTAACAACAATTATATGAGCACCCGCATAAGGCGTGTATTCACCAGCAATTTCAAAACCGTTATCTGTTAATGCTTTTTTAGTGCCGTCTAATTTTGCCGCAACAGTACCCGCATCATTTGATGCTAAAGTAAAAGGCAAATATGTTTGAGCTGCTTGCGCAGTTGCAGCCGCTAGGCCGACTAACATTGCTAATGCAATTTTCGTTAGTGATTTAATTTTCATTTTATAACTCCATCCCCTATCAAAAAGGTATTTTTTATTTAGAACCACGCATAAGTGACGCGGGGTAAAAACTAACGTCAGGCTCCATAGTTGTCAACGGAAAATTTAGCGGCAGAGG